>Ga0065721_10006296_pt1 | contig 11464 bp, 9 predicted proteins | sample Mesricmetagenome_FD_59108 | JGI IMG/M metagenome (GOLD analysis project Ga0065721, IMG submission 59108) | Mesophilic microbial community from rice straw/compost enrichment Sample: eDNA_1 v2 (version 2) | ecosystem: Engineered > Solid waste > Grass > Composting > Bioreactor | place: USA: Davis...
CAAGCCCCCACGCCTCGTAATGCCTTAACGCGCTAGTGCTGACGTTTAATTTTCGGGCAATTTCAATTCCGTTCATCTCGTTTCCTCCGCCGCCAACTCTACAAATTAATGTTAATCTACATGACGACTTTATAGCGCAAAGCTCAAGCCTTGCACCGCTTCCTTTCGTTCAACCTTAGCATTTGCATGAATGTTGTATAGTTTGAGTATAACCGAAGGGAGTGGTAGAAGCTTGAATCGAATCATCCCTATTTTGCCTTGTCCGTCCATAAAGGACCAAATCGTCTTCTACGAGAGTTTGGGGTTTCAAACGGTCAGCGTGTACAGTCGCCCGAATCCCTATGCGGTCGTGCGTTACGGTCCAATCGAGATTCACTTCTATGGGAGCAAAAAAACCGTTCCGAACGAGAATCCCCAAATGTGCTACATCGGAGCGGCGGACGTGGACCGCGTTTATGAAGCCTTTATTAACGGAGTAAAAGAGGCTACCGGAAGAATCCCCCGCACCGGCATTCCCCGAATTTCGAAAATCAAGGACCTCACGGATGACCGAAGATTTATCCTTACGGATACGGGAGGCAACACGCTCTTCATCGGGACCCCGCGCTCCAAGCTGGCTGATCCGGTCTTCTACCGGACGATCGAGAGCGAGGAATACGCCGAACGCTTCGAGATCCTCTACGATCTGGTGTATTCGAAGGAAGACCTCCATTCCGCGTTTCGGATGCTGGAGAAATTGTTCCCTTCCGATCTCGCGTCGATCCGGCTAAGGGAGTTGGATCTGGCCAAGCTCCTGCTCGTTGCCCTCGATCTCCGAATCCAACGGGAATCCNTTCTCGATCCGGAGCTTCACGGGAAACTTCAAGANCTGCTGGAAGCTAACGGTCNGAGGGAGGGGGATTGGGGGAAAATCGCGACAAGATGGAATGACTTGGTTCATGTCGAGTAGCGCGGGTCGGATTATCTAAGTTCCAATAAATCTCTTGAAAAGGAGGAATTAAGGGGATGGAGCCATCTTCAATAAACGTAGAGCCTATGCTCCCCAGCGAAAACGTTGACGATAGCGTCGCATTTTACAAGTCGCTTGGTTTTGAGATGGTCCGTGACGAGACGTTTCCATACCGATTCGCAGAAATTCGGGATGGGGATCTTTGGCTTATGACGTCTAACTATGCCCAATTTGGCGGTAAAAAAGCGTTCGGTGCCCTCATCGTTAACGTGACGGAATTGGGAACATTCCATGATCGTTTTGCGGGTAATCTCAGGAACAGCTACGGGACGGTACCGCTGAGCGGCTTCCCTCGCCTAACGCGCCGCTCGCGGGATGGGAGTCAGTTTCGGGTCTTTGACCCATTCGGCAACATGCTCGTTTACATCGACAAGCATTACGCGCCTCCTCTGTACCTTGAAGCCCAAAATCGCACCGAGGAAATCCTCAATCAGGTTTGGTTCCTGCGCGATATCTACGCCAACGATCGTGCAGCAGCCGCAACGCTTGACCGCGCTTTGAAAGAAACGAAGGACGAAACCGGCATCGGGTATGCAAGACTACTGGCCGCCCGCAGCGAGATCGCTGTCGCCATGGGAGAACTGGAACTCGCCTCGAAGTTGGAGGACATGGTCTCCCGCATTCGCCTGCAAGATGCGGAGCTCCGAAGATTTGAAGAGGAACTAAGAGCATCTCAATGCCTTCGAAACTGGGCCGGAATCAAGTCAGGCGAATAGCGAGGATATCGTTGCTTTGGCGAAACGTCGTTTGGTTCGCTACGGTTAGGGGTTAACCGCTTACATTTCATCGCTGCACGCAGCGCAGACGCCATGAAACTCAACCTGGCAGCTATGGACCCGGAACGCGCCGCGGTTGGTGCCGACGGCTAGCATCGCCTCCGCGCCATTCGGTTCCAAATCGTAGATCGTGCCGCATGCCTGGCAAGTGAAATGCCAATGGTCCGAACCGGCCCATTCGAAGCAAACGGACTTGTCGCCGTTCACGATCCCTCTCACGATGCCGATCTCCTTCAACTTGTTGAGCGTGTTGTACACGGTTGCCGGGCTGACATAGGGGAACTTCTCGGCCAACCTGCCATAAATCCGGTCCGCGGTCGGGTGGGACAATTCGAATAGCAGCTCAACGATATGAACGCGCTGGGGAGTAAGGCGCAAACCTTCTTCTTTCATCCTGCCCAATACCGTCTCCTTGCTCAACCTGTCCCCTTCTTTCGATGACGAAGAGCAGTATTTTCCAATGATGCAAAAATACCGCTCTTCGCTTGACTAGTCTTTATGTTATTTCAGATCGAAGCGATCCGCGTTCATGACCTTCACCCAAGCCGAGATAAAGTCGCGAACGAACTTCTCCCGGTTGTCGTCTTGGGCGTAAACTTCCGCGATGGAGCGCAGAACGGAATTCGAACCGAACACGAGATCGAAAATCGTCGCCGTGCGGACGATCTCGCCCGTCTTGCGGTCGCGTCCTTCGTATACGCCGCCCTCCGCAGGCTTCCACTGTACTCCCATGTCCAGCAAGTTAACGAAGAAGTCGTTCGTCAGCGTGCCTACGCGGTCGGTGAACACGCCGTGCTTGGTGCCGCCGAAGTTCGTGCCCAGAACGCGCATGCCGCCGACAAGCGCGGTCATCTCCGGAGCGGTAAGGCCTAGAAGCTGCGCTTTGTCCACGAGAAGCTCCGCCGGATTGACGCCGTAGTGCTTCTTCTGGTAGTTGCGGAACCCGTCGGAGATCGGCTCGAGAACGGCGAAGCTTTCCGGATCCGTCTGTTCTTGGGTCGCGTCGCCGCGTCCCGGAGCGAACGGAACGGAGACGTCGAAGCCCGCGTCCCGGGCCGCTTTCTCTACCGCGGCGCTGCCGCCGAGGACGATCAGATCGGCCAAGCTGACTTTCTTGTCCAGATCGCTTTGGATCGCTTCCAGGATCGGAAGCACCTTGGCAAGCTGCTCCGGCTGGTTGACTTCCCAGTCCTTCTGAGGAGCCAGGCGGATGCGGGCGCCGTTCGCGCCGCCGCGCTTGTCGGAGCCGCGGAAGGTGCTCGCCGAAGCCCAAGCCGTCGTGACCAGTTCGCCGATCGTAAGGCCCGAGTCCAGAATCTTCGTCTTGATCTCTTCGACTTCCGAATCCGTTAATTCGTAGCCGGCGGCAGGAATAGGGTCTTGCCAGATCAGCTCTTCCGAAGGTACTTCCGGTCCGAGGTATCTCGCGCGAGGACCCATGTCGCGATGCGTCAGCTTAAACCAAGCGCGAGCGAACGCGTCCGCGAACTCTTCGGGATTCGCGTGGAAACGGCGCGAGATCTTCTCGTATTCCGGATCCATGCGCAGCGCCATATCCGCGGTCGTCATCATCGTCGGAACGCGAATGGACGCATCCTCCGCGTCCGGCGCGAGATGCTCCGGAGCAGGATTGACCGGAGCCCACTGATGGGCTCCCGCCGGGCTCTTCGAGAGTTCCCATTCATAGCCGAACAGCAGATCGAAGTAGCCGTTGTCCCACTGGGTCGGATTCGCGGTCCAAGCGCCTTCCACGCCGCTGGTGATGGCGTCGCGACCCTTGCCGGAGCCGTGCGCGCTGATCCAGCCCAAGCCTTGCGCTTCGACAGGAGCCCCTTCCGGTTCCGCTCCGACCAGCGAGGCGTCTCCCGCGCCGTGCGCCTTGCCGAACGTGTGGCCGCCGGCTATGAGAGCGACGGTCTCTTCGTCATTCATTCCCATCCGCTTGAACGTATCGCGGATGTCGAAGGCGCTCCCGAGCGGATCCGGCTTGCCGTTCGGGCCTTCAGGGTTAACGTAGATAAGGCCCATCTGAACGGCGGCAAGCGGATTCTCCAACTGGCGTTCCCCGGTATAACGGTTATCCCCGAGCCATTCCTTCTCCGCGCCCCAGTAGATGTCTTCTTCCGGGTGCCAGACGTCCTCGCGTCCGCCGCCGAAGCCGAAGGTCTTGCCTCCCATCGATTCGATCGCGACATTGCCCGTTAGGATGAACAAGTCGGCCCAGGAGATCTTATTGCCGTACTTTTGCTTAATCGGCCACAGCAAACGGCGGGCTTTATCCAGGTTGCCGTTATCCGGCCAGCTGTTCAGGGGCGCGAAGCGCTGCGAGCCGGATCCGGCCCCGCCGCGTCCGTCGAAGGTACGGTATGTACCCGCCGAGTGCCAAGCCATACGGATAAAGAGCGGACCGTAATGCCCGTAATCGGCCGGCCACCAATCCTGGCTGTCGGTCATCAGATCGCGAAGATCCTGCTTAAGCGCTTGGAAGTCCAGCTTCTGGAACTCCTCGGCGTAATCGAAATCTTCTCCCATCGGGTTCGACTTGCGGTCGTGTTGATGAAGAATGTTCAAATTCAGTTGGTTTGGCCACCAGTCTTTGTTCGACGTACCGCTCGACTTGTGACTTGTAGCGCTTCCATGCATAACCGGGCACTTTCCCGCGTTGCCGCTTACCACAGCGTCCATTGCTACCTCTCCCAACATTTTAAAATTAATAGTTAATTAAAATGACTATAATCTAATATATATACTCAATCTTAATTTAAAGCAATAGCCTTAATTAAATCTTCATGGAAAAACCGTCGGCATTAATTTTATATGAGGGAATTGACTTTACCATTAATAATTGGATGTTCATTCCCCGAAATCCTTTCGTTCCCGGAGGAAAAAAAGAGAACTCCCGAAGCGAGCGGGAATCCTCAAGCGGGCGGACCTATCCAATTAGGGAAACGTGGTTTTCTTCCTGTACGTTCTGCCCAAGAACCCACATGAAGTACAGCGCCTTGGACGCTTTGGCTCGGGTCACGGCGAGCTTGGGCTCGAACTCCGATCCGTTCATCATCCTGCCCCGGGCGATTCCCTTCTCCGAGCGAATTAACCCCAGCTCATAAGCATTCTTCACCTTGGAGAACAGCTCGGGGGCGATATCCGACGTGTCGGTCAGCCGTTCAAATGCAACGAGCGGATAGTACATCGCGCCCCGGGCATCCGAATCCAGGTTCGGGTCATAGCCGGGATCGCCGGGCGCGACGGCCGTGCCGTTGTAATCGGTCATAAACCTCGGCTTGCCGGAGAATCGGGCACGGTAGGCATCGGACAGGATGGCGCCCATCGTCTCCCGGTTCAGCTCCCCGTCCGGATAGCCGGCGAATGAGGCCGTCTTTACATTCATCAGCAGAGACAACGCCCGAACGAACTCCGTTACGGTCATCTTTTGGTTCGGATGAAAATAGCCCTGCGAGTCTTTGCTCATGGCGCCCAATTGGATCAGCTTCTCGATTTGATTGCGATAGTAAGCGCCTTCGCCGACGGTCGTATCCCGCGCCATCTCGGGGAATACGTCCGACCAATCGCCCGTCGAGGCCGCTTGCCTGGTGCGGGGAAGCAAATAGGAAGCGATCGCGGCCGCGACGGGATCCCCCGCTTCCCCTTGGCTGACGAGCCGGGTCGCGACGATTCTTGCGAATGGCTTGGCTAGCGCTTCCTTGTAATGCGTCCCGTCGATTTTGTTCGCGGGATGGCCGTTGGCATAGCTTCCGTCGTTCGTCTTGCCCGGCGTCTCCCCGGCTTCGATCGACATGAAGATGGCCGTCGTCGCTTCCGGTCCTATCTCGTTGTAATACTTCAGGCTTTCGGCATTGAGGTCGATCAGCGTGATTCCGGCCGCCTCGGCCAGCCGTTTCATCAACGCGGGGAACTTCCGGACGACGAACGAATCGGAATAAACCTCTGCCGGCGAGTCGCCGTCGACTCTCGACATCGGCGTCACCATGACCGGAATCATTCCCCTGGAACGGATAGCGGGAAGATAAAGCTCCGTCATATAAGTCTCGTACATCGATTCGGTAGAGCCTCTGCCGAATCGCCTATGCTCGTCATAGCTTTCATCGTTATGCCCGAACTGAATAAGGATATAGTCTCCGACGCGCCCCGCGAGCAGGATCTCGTTCAGGCGGCCCTCCCAATACGAATTCTTGAACGAGCGCCCTCCCATCGAATAGTTCACGACGTTCGCCCGATCCGCGTCGAACAAGGAACCGATAATCTGCCCCCAGCCGCTCATCGGCGCTTCGTCGAACGTATACGATTTGATCGTGGAATCCCCGAGGATAAAAATCGTCGGCCTGCTTTCGGCATCTCTCGTCTGCGGAGGCAACGGTTCGAGCGTGATTTCCTCCAGACCGACGGGGATTCCGGCTTCTACGGGCTCGATTTCAATATCGATAACGTTAAAGCCGTTGACATACGTATACGTCCATTCCCTATCCGCCGCCACCGCTTTGAATCGAATCGGCAGACGCTTGGCCGCGTCCCAATGGCCGTCCTGAAGCAACCGGTCGGCGCGCATGCCGGATACGGACACGCTCGTCCTCGCGGCGTCCGACGCGGTCCTGACGTTGATTCGATAGGCGCCAGAAGGCGCATCGATCCGGAACGCCATGCCGTAACGGTTGTAGGAATCGCCCTCGAAGCCCGGCTCGGCGTCAAACTCCTTCTCCGCTATATAGAAGCCCGTTCCATCCGACATAATAGTCGAGAGATGAACCTTGCGAGGCGGCAGCGAGCACGTTTCGTTGACGAACCCGTATCCGACGGCCGGATCATAGAGCGGCGCGCCGTTCTTATCGTGGTATGGGACGGAGAGGTAACCCGGCTTATTCCGGTCGGTAAAGTTAAACTTGAGAGCAAGCTTCGTCACGCTCGGGCGCCTCCTTATTCCGTTGTGCCGGTCCGCTTCGAGAGGCGGAACCAGTCGGACTCCATATAACCGCCGCCGGCTCCGGTCGCGAACAACCCAAGCTTGGCGCCGACCCAATGGCCCTCCGAAGCCGGGAAGGCCGATACGAGAATCGCGGCGTAGGAGCCGCCGTCCAAGCCGTAGCCGAACGAGCAGCTCGCATCCGAACGCACCTCGACCCGGAGGCGAAGGGATTCGGTCACGCGCAGGCTCGAAGACCAGATTTCCTTTTCTCCCGTCTTGTCTCCTTCCGCGAGAAACAGGGTAAGCGATCCGTTCGTATCGCCGCCGGTCGATCGGCGAACGGCCAGACGGCAGTATCGGTAGCCGAATACGATCAAGCCGCCGCTGTCGCCGGCATTCAAGCCGGCGGAGTCCACCTCGCATTCCGCTTGGAATTCGGGAGCCGGGAACTTTTGAAGCAACAGGTTCGGCGACAGGTATAGGCCGCTTGCTTCCGCCGGCGCCGGCACGGCATACAGCCGAATGCGACCCGGACGCTCCGAGAGGCTGTACCAGCTCTCCCGCGGATTCGCCTGCCATTGCCATTGCAGACCGAGCTTCGGCGCGTCGAATTCGTCGGAGGCCGCGGGAACCTCTACCGGGTAAACGCGTCCTACGTCGGGCTTGCGGCAACGCAGCACGGGCTCTCCGATCGCTTCTCCTTGTCGCCTCTCTCCCATCACTGGCCAGTCATGGTCCCAATGCATGGGTTGAAGGTGAACGACCCGACCGTAAGGTCCCTTGTCCTGGAAATGAACGAACCAGGATTCGCCCGATTCCAGCTCGACCCACCCACCTTGGTGCGGCCCGTTAATCGGCGTTTGGCCTTGATGAAGCACGATCCTGTCCTCGTAAGGACCCCAGATGCTCTTCGAGCGGAACACGCTCTGCCAGCCGGTCGCTACGCCGCCGGCAGGCGCGAAGATATAATAATAGCCGTTGCGTTTGTACAGCTTGGGGCCTTCGAGCGTCGGGTGGTTCTCCGTGCCGTCGAAGACGATCCGGCCTTCATCCAGCAGCCGTTTGCCGTCGGCCGACATGCTGCAAAGGTTTAGCTTGTGCTTGATGCCGCTCCGGCTGTGAGCATAGGCGTGAATGAGATAAGCCCGGCCGTCCTCGTCCCAGAACGGGCAGACGTCGATCAGCCCCTTGCCCGGCTTCACGAGATGCAAGGGCGACCATTCTCCGGCAGGGTCGTCGGCCGTCGTCATCAGGATGCCGACGTCGGGATCGCCGTAGTAAATCCAATATTTCCCGGCATGATAGCGCAGGCTCGGTGCCCAGATCCCGTTCCCGTGCTGAGGCTTGTCGTACCCGTCCAGCGGCATGCGGGGAACGGCATGATTAATCAGCTTCCAGTTGACCAGATCCCGGGAGTGCAGGATGGGCAAGCCGGGCAAGTGGCCGAAGCTGGATGCCGTCATATAGAAGTCGGAACCGACCCGAATGACGTCCGGATCCGAATAATCCGCGTGCACGATCGGATTGAGATAAGTACCGTCGCCCTGGTCGGGAACCCACGGATGCCGCGTCATGCGAATTCTCCTTGCGGAGTCTCCAGAAGGCGCTCCATCTCGAGAGAACACAGCAACAGAGGCGCGATTCCCATGTAATGATCGGAGACGACGGCTTCGGAGATGTAGTAATCGAAGGTGCCGTTCCGGTCCTTGCTTAGTCCCGCTCCGTTGCAGATATGATGGAGATGAACGCCGTCGGCATCCTCCGTGACGAGCCGCTCCCGAATCCCCTTCCAGCCCTTCAGCACGGCCTCGCGGAAGCCTCCGCTCAGATAACCGAGGCGAAGCGCCTTGGCCATCGCGTAGACGAACATGACGGAGCCGGAGGCTTCCAAATAATTGCCTTTGCGGTCCCCTTGATCGAGGACTTGGTACCACAGGCCGCTGGCCGGATCCTGGACGCGGACAAGCGCGTGGCACATCCGCTCGAAGATGCCGATAATCGTGCCGCGCTTCGGATGAGCGACCGGGATATGGTCCAGGCAATCGACGACCGCCATCGCGTACCAGCCCATGGCCCGGCTCCAGAAGTTCTTGGACAAGCCCGTGGTCGAATCCGCCCATTCCTGCTCGCGCGACTCGTCCCAGCCGTGATAGAGGAGACCGGTCCTCTTATCGCGGGCCCGGCGCTCGATCAGCAGCAGCTGATGGGCGACCTCGTCGGTAAGCTCCGGCCGTCCGAACGTCTTCGCGTATTCCGCCAGGAACGGGGAGGCCATGTACAGTCCGTCCAGCCACATCTGGAACGGGTATATTTTCTTGTGCCAGAAGCCGCCCTCCGAGGTGCGGGGCTGGCCGATCAACTGGGCGGCCAGCGTATCGGCCGCCTTGGCGTAGCGCGCGTCTCCGCCGCGTTCCAGAAGCATGAACAGGTTTTTGCCTTGATTGATTTGATCGAGATTGTATTCCTCCAGCGAATAGGTGCGAATCGTGCCGTCTTCGGCGATATAGTAATCCATGTGCAGGCGCATAAAATCGAAATAGCGGTCGTCGCCGAGCTGCACGCCCGCCCGGGCCATGGCCATCAGCAGCATCCCCGGAACATAAGCCCATCTTTCGAGCGGATAGGGATGGTAGCCGTCTTCCCGGCACTGCCTCATGATCGTGTCCGCTATTCTCGTCGATAACTTTGCCGCTTGCTGAGTCATTTTTTCCGCTCCCATCCTTATTCTCCTCTCGTCGTGTCCGGAGGCGCCGCCAACTGCTCCCGCAGCCAGGCGTAAGCCGGCCCCCCGTTGATTTCGTGCCCGCCCTCGAAGAAATCAACTCGAACCGCGTCCGGAGCTCCCGCCTCGGCATAGATCCGCTTCAGCTGCTCGAACGCTTTGACGGCAGGCTCGCGCGGAAATACGCGGTCCTTGTCTCCCGATTCCAGGAACAACCCCCTGGGCGAGATCAGTCCCAACAGCTCGGGCATCTCCGCCTCCGGCAATATGCCGGGAACGTAGTTGTCGAGGCAGTGGTTGCGGTCCAGGATGCTCTCCTCGAACAAGCTCGCGTACCCGCTGACGACGGCGCAGCGGATTCTCGGATCGAGCGCCGCCGCGAAGCCGGCCACAAGGCCTCCGCCGGAAATGCCCATGATCCCGATTCGGTCGGGGTCTACTTCGGGCCTGTTAAGCGCGTAACAGACGGCGGCCGACGTCTCGCGTACCCGCAAGCCGGCGATCGTTCTTCCGGTCATCAGCAGATGGACCGCCAGCCGGAAGCACGAGGATTGGCCCGGCCCCTGACGGATATCCTCTTCCAGCCTGCGGTCTCCGAAGCCGATCAGCTCCGGCGCGATCGCGACGAAGCCTTCCCGCGCAAGCGAGACGGCAAAGTCCTTGTGCAGCCCGGGCTCTCCCGCCCGCTCCGTCCCGTCCGGCTCCAGACCGACGATCTCGCGGGCTCCGTAGCCGTGTCCGTGAAGCGCGATAACGGCCGGTGCCGGACCTTCAGCCTCGCCCTTCGCCGGTATCAGAACGTAAACGCGCATTCGAAGCCCTTCGACCGTCCCGATCTCCACGAGCTCGCGGGTATACCCTTCGCAAGCTTTCCGTTCCAGCAATCGCGGCTCCGGATCGCTCGCGGCTTCCGGGAAGCTCCCGAGCAGACGGTNGAAGGCGGCGGTCAGCCTGCTTCTTGCTTCCNCCNTAACCGGCAGGCCGCGAGTTTGTCTCGTTTCCGCCGCCTGCCGCTTCANCTCGTCCANGTAATTCTCCAGCTTCATTGCGATTCGCTCTCCTTCCTATAGCGTCTAGGCGCTCAATATCCTTCCGGATGCCAGCCGCCGAAGATTTCGATGATCCGATAGGCTGCCGCTTCTTCGTCGGACAGCTGCTTCGACCAGGGGACGCGGCTCTTCGCGTCGGCGCCCGGACCGGTGCTGGCATACTCTTCGTATCGGCTGGTCTCCTCGCGGTCCGGCTGCCCCCAGTTGTGCCAGCCCTCCGGCGCTACGGAGTCGTCCATAACAGTCCGGATAAACGCCGCGTGCGCATAGGGGCGCCACGGCCTGCCGAGGTAGACGTCCCGCACGCCTTCTCCGCTCGTAATCTCGCAATCGAGAAACACGTAGCCGAACGACGTCCCTTCCGGCGTCGATGCGGCGGTAATATAACCGCGGGAGCGCTTGTTGTGCAGCGTGCACCGGTCGAACACCGCCGTCGCGGCGCCGAAAATATAATCGACATCCCCTTCGATGTAGCAATCGTTGTAATACTGCAAGCCCTGACCCGTATAAAGCGTATCCTGGTCGCCCAGCAGCGCGACGCGGCGGAAGACCGCCTTGCCGGCATCGACGAAGGCCGCCACCGCCTGGCCGGTTCCCGGTCCGGACGCGTTGCGGATCGTTACGTTCTCGGCCGTGAACGACTCGGCGAATACGTTCAACGTGCCGGAACGGAACGTTCCGAGAGGCTGCCCGTCGGCGCCCAGCGTATGGGCGTTGTCCGACCAGGTCAGGATCGTCCGGTCCCGGTCTTCCCCCAGAAGCAGAATCGGCGGGGCCGTTGCCGGAATCGTGATTTTCTCTTCATAGACGCCGGGCTTGATTCGGATCGTTGCCGGGGCGCCTCCTTCCTTCGCAATCGAGTCGACGGCATCTTGCAAGCGGCTAAAATCGGCATCTCCTTGAACGGATACGGTGATCAACACGGCTGCTCTCCTTTCCAATACGAACGGTATTCATTATAATCTAGGATCAAGACCAAGTGGCCGG
>Ga0065721_10052658_pt1 | contig 11463 bp, 14 predicted proteins | sample Mesricmetagenome_FD_59108 | JGI IMG/M metagenome (GOLD analysis project Ga0065721, IMG submission 59108) | Mesophilic microbial community from rice straw/compost enrichment Sample: eDNA_1 v2 (version 2) | ecosystem: Engineered > Solid waste > Grass > Composting > Bioreactor | place: USA: Davis...
CCCGCCCGCCTCGAGGGCGGGCTTCGGCGGGGTTGCGCTGGCCGGCTGAATCATCAGCGGCAGCGAAACGAGCGGCGCTGCGACGCTGGCGAACAGTCTGAAATTCCTGGACATGGATATTTCCTCTTCACGGGTGTCATCCCTTTCGTGCGCGTCCTTTATTGCCCAACGGGAGGCGGACTTACGCGCCGGCTGAACTTTATTCGGCCGGAATGGTTCCCTCGGAGGGTGTCGCCGCCCACCTGAACCGCGCGTGAATGCATCGTTCATGTTTCATGGCCGGCCCATCGGCGGTTCAGGCAGCACAGACGTGCACGTAAAATGCCGTTGCAATTTCGCCCGGCCGGTATCTATAAATCCGTAATGGGGCGGCAGCGCCCCTCTTCCCCATGGGCGAGAAAAAACCAACACGCCGCAGGGGTCGCCAACAGAGAGGATCATCATGAACATCTCCGCCCGTCTCCTTGCCGCCGCCTCGATTGCGGCATTGTCGCTCTTCGCCGGTTCGGCCGCAGCCCAGGAAAAGCTCGTGATCGGCACGGAAGGCGCCTATCCGCCGTTCAACAACCTCGAGGCCAACGGCGAGCTCACCGGCTTCGACGTCGATATCGCCAAGGCGCTCTGCGAAGAAATGAAAGTCACCTGCACCTTCGTCACCAACGATTGGGACGGCATGATCCCGGCGCTGCAGTCGAAGAAGTTCGACGCGATCGTCGCCTCGATGTCGATCACGCCGGAGCGCCTGGAACAGGTCGACTTCACCAATAAGTACTACAACACGCCGGCAGCGATCGCCGTGCCGAAGGACTCTCCCATCACGGAAGCCACGCCGGAGGCCCTCAAGGGCAAGACGATCGGCGCGCAGGGCTCCACCACGCATGCGAACTATGCCGAGAAGCACATGCCGGATTCCGAGCTGAAGCTTTACCCGACCGCCGACGAATACAAGCTCGACATCGCCAACGGCCGCATCGACGCCGCCATCGACGACGTCGTCGTGCTGTCGGAATGGGTGAAGTCGGATGCGGGCTCCTGCTGCAAGATTCTCGGCACGCTGCCCGGCGATGTCGATATCTACGGTCCGGGCCTCGGGATCGCCATCCGCAAAGGCGAGTCGGCGCTGGTCGCGAAGTTCAACGACGCGATCGCGGCGATCCGCGCCAACGGCAAGTACAAGGAAATCAACGACAAGTATTTCGATTTCGACGTCTACGGAGACTGATTGCGCCGGATGTTCGCCACGGCCCGGCGGAAGGCTTGCCCTTCCGCCGTTTTTCTTTTTAATGAGACCGACATAACATCGGCGGCACGGCATAAGCCGCAGGGGAAAACGACCTTATGAGCGGATTCTTTTCCGCCCTCTTCACAGCACTCGATCCGCTTTGCGGTCCTGTCGGCCTTTTTACGCTCATCGGCTCCGGAACGCTCGTTTCCTGCGGCGAGACCGGCTGGGGCGACGAGATCGCCTTCGGCGTCAAGGTCACCATCTCGCTGGCGCTCGCCACGCTTCCCGTCGGGCTCGTGATCGGTTTCCTGATCGCGCTCGCCGCGCAATCGGAGGAAAAGCTGCTGAGGCTCGCGGCCGGCATCTACACCACGATCTTCCGCGGCCTGCCGGAGCTCCTCACCCTCTTCATCGTCTATTACGGCCTGCAGATCCTCATCCAGTCGGTGCTGGCCTGGTTCGGCTACGAAGGGCGGATCGAGATCAACGCCTTTCTCGCGGGCATGGCGGCGCTCGCCGTCGTCTTCTCCTCCTATTCGTCCGAGGTGCTGCTGTCCGCCTTCAGGGCGATCCCCCGGGGCCAATACGAGGCGGGGGATTCGCTCGGCCTTCACCGCTGGCGCACCATGCGGCTCGTCATCCTGCCGCAGCTCATCCGCATCGCCCTGCCCGGCCTCACCAACCTCTGGCTGATCCTGCTCAAGGACACGTCCTATGTCTCGGTCATCGGCCTTGCCGATATCCTGCGCCAGACCGGCATTGCGGCGCGCGTCAGCAAGGAGGCGTTCTTCTTCTATGGCATCGCCTGCCTGCTCTACCTGGTTCTCGCGATGATCTCGTCCTTCGGGCTCGGCTTCGTCGAACGCTGGGCCAGGCGCTCGGAGGTGCGCCGATGACCGCCGTGAACGAGCTCATTCCGCCGCGCCCGGCGCCGGTCGCCGCCCGACGCACCATCACCGGCGCAAGGATCGCCGGCATCGCCGTCCTTGCCCTGTGGGTTCTTCTGGCGATCGCGCTGGCCGCCATGGTCATCGACGGCTGGGACCAGGACAAATTCCTGCGCTACGGCCCCCGCTATCTCTCCGGCCTCTGGGTCACGATCTCGCTCGTCGGCCTTGCCGTCGTGTTCGGCGCTCTCCTGTCGGTGCCGATCGCTTTCGCGCGCATGTCGAGCAACCGGATCCTCAACGGCATCGCCTACGCGTATGTCTATCTCTTCCGCAGCACGCCGCTATTGGCCCAGCTCTTCCTGATCTATTACGGGCTCGGCAGTTTCCGGCCGCAGCTCGAAGCCGTCGGCCTCTGGTGGTTCTTCCGCGATGCCTGGTATTGCGGCCTGTTCTCGTTCGTGCTCAACACCGCCGCCTATCAGGCGGAGATCCTGCGCGGCGCCATCGAAAGCGTGCCGCGCGGCCAGCATGAAGGCGCCGCGGCCCTCGGCCTCCCGAAATACGTCGCCTTCCGCAAGATCATCCTGCCGCAGGCGCTGATCGTCGCCCTTCGCCCCTACGGCAACGAGATCGTGCTGATGATGAAGGGATCGGCGGTCGTCGCCATCGTCACGGTCTACGACCTGATGGGCGAGACGCGCTACGCCTTCTCGCGCACCTTCGATTACCAGACCTATCTCTGGGCGGCGATCTTCTACCTCGCCATCGTCGAAACGCTGAGGCACGTCTGGGCCTTCCTGGAAGCCCGGCTGACCCGACATCTGAAGCGGTAGCAGCACTCAACTGCACACGCTGCTAACATACTGAAAAAATTAGCGAATATGCCTCTACAGGGCAATTGTAAAGCTTCCGTTAAGCATGGCATGCTCCCATATCGAGGTGACGCAACGACGTCAACTCGAACAACGAATGGGAACTGCTGATGTCTGACATGGAAATGATGCTGAAAGGCTACGGCCTCACCACGGCCCAGATCTTCTACCGCCTGCCCGACCACCCGTTGCTGCTGCAGAGCTATGTCTGGCAGGATTACGACCTCGCCCCGGATTTCCCCGAGATGAAGGGGTTTCTGAAGTTCTGGCAGGAAAAGCTCGATGGCCCGCTGCATTCCGTCCGCTATGTCCATCGCAAGCTGATCTCGGCCGGCGAATGGCGTGCGGTGAAGGGCGAGATCATCCTGCACTGATCCGCCCGCCTTCGTTCGCAGGACGACGTTCCGCGCCGCGGCGATTGCCAAATGCGGCCCTTGGGCTTAAAGCCGCCTGCGAAACGAAGGATGCAGGCGATGAAGAAGATCGACGAGGAAGCGCTGGCCGAGGCCTATAACCGCGCGCTGGCGCTGGAAAAGGCGGGCGACATAGACGCCGCCGTGAAGGCCTATGAAGAGGTGCTGGCGATCGATCCCGAGGATCACGGCGGTGCTGCCATCCGCATCGCAGCGCTCGGCCGCGGCGAAATGCCGCCCAAGGCGCCGGACGCCTATGTCGAGACCCTCTTCGACCAGCATGCGGAAAGTTTCGAGGACATCCTCGTCGAACAGCTCGGCTATGCGGTGCCGGTCATGGTGCGCCAGCGCCTTCAGGCGCTGCAGCCTGGTCCCTTCAGGCGCATGCTCGACCTCGGATGCGGCACGGGCCTTACCGGCGGCACGCTGCGCGACATGGCGGACGATATAACCGGAATCGACATCTCCGAAAACATGATTGAAATCGCTCACGAAAAGGATCTTTACGAGACGCTTTACGTAGCGGAAGCCGAGGATTTCCTCGAAGACAATGACGACGATCCTTTCGACCTCGTCACCGCGACCGACGTGCTGCCCTATCTCGGCGCGCTCGAGCCGCTTTTCTTCGGCACGGCGGAGAACTTGGTGCCGGGCGGCATCTTCGTCTTTTCGTCGGAGACGCTCTCCGGCGACGATGGCCGGCCCTATATGGTCGGCCCGCACCAGCGCTTCATCCATTCGGAAGCCTATATCCGCAGCCGGCTTGCCGATACCGGTTTCGAAATTCTCGAAATCTCCGAGATCAACGTGCGCATGCAGGACGGCCGCCCGAGCCCCGGCCATCTGGTCATCGCGCGGCTGAAAGGCTAAATCTCCTCCCAACGGAGGATTCGATGACCCCGCAGCGCTATCTGCTCGCCCAGGCCTATAACAATGCCTGGGCCAACCACCGGCTTCTCAAGGCCTGCGGCCGGCTTTCGCCGGCGGAGCTTGCCGCACCGCGCGTCAGCTTCTTTCCGTCGATCATCCATACGCTGAACCATATCCTGACCGTCGACTGGCTCTACATCACCGCGCTCGAAGGCGATTGCATGGGCGCCGCAGCCTTCGATCCGGAAATCCCCTTCCCCGTTTTCGCCGACCTGGAGCGCGAGCAGCGTGCGGCCGACCGGCGCCTCATCGATCACTGTCGCGGCTTGGATACCGAAACGCTGACCCACGAAGTCCGCATTCCACGCGAAACCCACGTGCAGGTGGAAACCGCCGACCGCGTGCTTCTCCACCTCTTCCAGCACCAGATCCATCATCGCGGCCAGGTCCATGCCATGCTGTCGGGAACGTCCGTCCCGCCGCCGCAGCTCGACGAATTCTTTCCCGCCGATCCGGCCGAACAGGCGTTGCGCAAACAGGATTTTGCCGAACTCGGTTTCAGCGAAGCCATGATCTGGAGTTGATTTATGCTTTATTTCGTCATCAAGGCCCTGCATGTCCTTTCCGACTTCCTGCTGATCGGCGGCATGCTGATCAACGCCTTCGTCATCGGCATGGTGCCGCCGGCGATCCGCGTGGGCGTGATCGCGGCGCTCAGGAAATACGACCGCACGGTCACCACCGCGGCACTCGCCGGCGCCTGGATCTTCGGCCTCTGGCTCATCTTCGGCTATGTCGGCTTCTCGGACGGCTGGCTGCACGCCAAACTGCTGCTCGTTATCCTGCTCTCGGCCCTGCACGGCATGCAGCAAAGCTGGATGCGCCGCATGCAGGCCGATCCGAAGCTCGATCCGCCGGCTTTCGTCCGCGCCGGCATGCCGATCATCCTCGTCTCCGTCGTGCTGGTCGTCGCGCTTGCGGTCATCAAGCCGTTCTGATCAAGCCATGCCTCCTTCCCGCACCGTGATCAGAACCGATCGCCTCGCCCTGCGCCCGACCTCTTGCGCGGACGCGGATCGCGCGTTCGAAATCCAGTCGGACCGGGGGTCACGCGCATGCTGCGCATGGCCACGTTCCCCCCGGGCCGGGAAGCGATCCGGGAACGGTTCGCCGGCCACCCGAACGAAATCTGCGCTTTTCGCCCGATCCGGCTTTTCCCGCCGGCCGCTTTGCTCTAATCCTTCGCCTGCAAAATTCAGGAGGTTCAGCATGGCGAAGGTGGCATTCATCGGTCTTGGGGTCATGGGTTTCCCGATGGCGGGACATCTTAGGGAAAAGGGCGGCCACGACGTCACCGTCTACAACCGCACCGCCTCCAAGGCTGCGGAATGGGCGAAGAAGTACGGCGGCCAGACCGGCGCCACGCCCGCGGAGGCCGCGAAGGACGCCGAATTCGTCTTCACCTGCGTCGGCAATGACGACGACCTGCGCTCGGTGATGATCGCCGACACCGGCGTGCTCGCCGGCATGAAACCCGGCTCGATCCTGATCGACAACACGACCGCCAGCGCCGAAGTCGCGCGCGAGCTCGAAGCCGCCGCAAAGGCGAAGGGTGTCGGCTTCATCGATGCTCCGGTCTCCGGCGGCCAGGCCGGCGCGGAAAACGGCGTGCTCACCGTCATGTGCGGCGGCGATCCGGCGACCTTCGAAAGGGCCAGGCCCGTCATCGACGCCTATGCGCGCATGGTCGGCCTCATGGGTCCGGCAGGCGCCGGCCAGCTCACCAAGATGATGAACCAGATCTGCATCGCCGGCGTCGTCCAGGGGCTTGCGGAAGCGATCCATTTCGGCAAGCAGTCCGGCCTCGACATCGAGAACGTGATCGAAGTCATCTCCAAGGGGGCCGCCGGCTCCTGGCAGATGGAGAACCGCTACAAGACCATGAATGCCGGCAAATACGATTTCGGCTTCGCGGTCGACTGGATGCGCAAGGACCTCGACATCGTGCTTACCGAAGCCCGCCGCAACGGTGCCAAGCTGCCGCTGACGGCACTCGTCGACCAGTTCTACGGCGACGTGCAGGCGATGGGCGGGAATCGCTGGGATACGTCTTCGCTGCTCGCCCGGCTCGACAAGAAATAAGGCTCGACAAAAAATGATCGGCCCCTCCTCCGGCGTTGCAGAGATCATCGCGCATCTCGAGACGCTGCGCTCGGAGGAAAATGTTGCCGGCATGGCCCGCTTCGGCATCGCCACCGAGACGGCGCTCGGCATTTCCAATCCGGATATGCAGAAGATCGCGCGTCTCGTGAAGCGCGATCATGGCCGGGCACTCGATCTCTGGGGCAGCGGCATCCGCGAGGCGCACATGCTCGCCATCTATACCGCCGATCCTGGCACTCTGACGCCGGCCGAAGCGCGCGGCTGGGCGGAGGATTTCGCCTCCTGGGAAATCGTCGATACAGCCGCCGACCTCTTCACGGCGACACCCTTCTGGAAGGAGTTGATCGCCGAATTCGCCGCGGACGAGCGGGAGTTCGTCCGCCGCACCGCGTTCGCGATGATCGCCGGCGCGGCGGTTCATCGAAAACAGGAACCGGATGCCACCTTCATCGCCTGTCTGCCGCTGATCGAAACCCATTCCGCCGACCCGCGCAATTTCGTGAAAAAGGCCGTCAACTGGGCGCTCCGCAATATCGGCAAGCGCAACCGCACCTGCCATGCCCCTGCCCTCGACCTGTCGGAAAAGCTCGCGGCCTCGATCGACAGGACCGCCCGATGGATCGGCAAGGACGCGGCGAAAGAGCTTTCGAGCGAAAAGATTCTGGCGCGGCTGAAAGGCTAGCTGCCGGGCGGCAAAATGCTCTTGACGGGCAGGCTCAGACCGGCCGCGACGCAGGAGGCAATGCGGCGGTCGAACCGTTCATGGCTGTTCAAACCATTGGCAACAATCCGGCCGTCTTCGATTTCCAGTAATTCGCGATATCCATCAGAGCTGCTGTTGTCATAAATGACGATGGCTTCGTTAAGCTCAATATAGTGGGTAATTGGACGAAAGCTACGTTAACTTACTCCTCTCCCGACTTCTGGTTGTCGAGCACCATGTAGTCGAGCGGCAGTTCCGTCGTGTATTTGATCTGCTCCATCGCAAAGGCCGAGGAGACGTCGCGGATTTCGATCTTGGCGATCAGCCGCTTGTAGAAGGCGTCATAGGCGCCGATATCGGGCACGACGACGCGCAGGAGATAATCCACGTCGCCGCTCATGCGGTAGAACTCCACGACTTCCGGGAAATCCACCACCACTTCCGAGAAGCGCTTCAGCCATTCGATCGAGTGGCTGGCGGTGCGGATCGAGACGAAAACCGTGACCTTGGTATTGACCTTGCCCGGATCGAGCAGCGCCACCCGGCGGCGGATGACGCCGTCCTCTTCCATCTTCTGGATGCGCCGCCAGCAGGGCGTGGTGGACAGGCCCACCTTCTTCGCGAGATCCGCGACGGCGAGAGTGGAGTCTTCCTGCAGTATGCGCAGGATCTTGCGGTCAAGGCGGTCCATTAACGTCCCTTTCGAAATGATTTTTCGTTATACACGTAATTCATAGGAGTTAACCGAAATTTGTTCCCCGGATCAAGCTATCCACATTCTGGCGCAGCACCGGCAGCACATCCGCCTCGAACCAGGGATTCTTCCGGAGCCAGCCGGTATTGCGCCAGCTCGGATGCGGCAGCACGAGAACGCGCGGCCCCTGATTGACGAAAAAATATTCGCGCCAGTTCATGACGGTTTCCGTCATGCCCTTTTTGCGGCGGCTTCCCAGATGCCAGGCATGCGCGTAACCGCCAACGGCCAGGATCAGCTCGATCTGCGGCATGGCGGCGAGCGTCCGGGCACGCCAGAGCGGCGCGCATTCCTTCCTCGGCGGCAGGTCGCCGCCCTTGTCGTCATAGCCCGGAAAACAGAAGCCCATCGGCACGATCGCGAACCGGCCGGGATCGTAGAATTCCTCGCGGGAGACGGCCATCCAGTCGCGCAGGCGATTGCCGGAGGCGTCGTTGAAGGGCAGGCCGCTTTCATGGACGCGCAGCCCCGGCGCCTGCCCGGCGATCAGCACCCGTGCGGTTGTCGAAAGCACCGCCACCGGCCGCGGCTCGTGCGGCAAACGGTCGCCCTCGCCCTTCGCCGGCGCGTCGCGACAGAGGCGGCAGCCTTTGATCGCCTGCCTCAGCGTTTCGATTTCCCCGTCGCAGCCCGCAAACCTGTCCGCGCTCATTCCCGGTTCACCATTCCCCTCACCCAGTCCATGAAGGCGTCCAGGGGGCTCGGATCGTCCGTCATGTCGCGGCTGGCGCGCCAGTCGCGCGGGCTTTCGAAATCCCCCGCCCAGAGCCCCTGCCGCTCGCGCCGGGCCGCCACCTGCTCCTCGGCGTAACGGCCGGAGGCGATCGCCAGTCCGCGCCGCACCAGGGCGGCGTTGATGTTTTCCGCGCCCGCGTGACAGCGTACCAGAAGCCGGCGATAGCGATCGCGGTCGCGGCCGAGGCATTCGGTCCGTGCGTCGGCGGTGAGGCGCGCCAGCAGCCGCCGCGCTTCCTTCCCGCATTCCCAGCGCCCGCCGCGCTGATCCTCGCAGGTCTGGTCGAGTTCCGGTGCGTCGATCCCCAGCAGCCGCAACCGCTCGCCGCCCGCCGAGAGCGTATCGCCGTCGATCGCGTAGAACGGGCCACGGATCACCCGGTCGGCCGACTGATCCAGTTTCGCAGCGATCAGCACCAGAAGGATGAGGAGAGCGACCAGAACGACGCCGTCTCGAACGAACCTGAATATACGCGCCACAATCCGGCCTTATTGGAAAACGGAAACTTCAGGGAAATGGCAAACAAAACCTTTCCCGGCAGGACTCTCTTAAGGTTTTGGCCCTAGTCTCTCAACACCCGGGTAAGCAATCCAGCGGCCATGAGTAACGGCGTCAGTACCTCGACCGACAAGATCATCGTGGACAAATCGCGCAGCCATCGCAACAAGGCTGTGTCGAAAACCGTTCGCGCGACCCGGGAACGGCTTCAATCCAGCGCCAACGGCAACGACCTCTTCGACCGCGACATGCTGACCATGCATGTCAATGCCGTGCTGCAGGGCGCATCCGTCATGCCGCTCTTCATCGTGCTGGTGACGGCGATCGGCGTCTATCTGAACCCGGATGCCAGCCTCTTCGGCTGGGCGCTGATGATGCTCAGCCTCCATGCGGTCAACGTGCTCCTGGCGCGGCGCGCAAGCCGCAAGGAAATCGCCGCGATCGACATCCGGAAATGGCGCAGGCGGCTGCTCGTCGCACAGGTCCTGGTCGGCTGCGGCTGGGCGATCTTCGCGCTCCAGAGCTGCGACACCTGCTCCGGCGACGGCTACTATTTCTACAAGGGCGCGGTGCTGCTCTTCGCGATCTCGATCACGGCGATGAGCAGCTTCATGCTGCGCCTCGGCGTGCTCTTCGGCTTCCTGCCGATGATCGCGGCGCTGCTTGCCACCGCCGTCCTTTCGCGGCATGCGCTCGACATCGGCATGACGGGCATGTGCGCGATCGCCGTGGTCTTCTTCCACTATATCGCCGACCGGCTCTACCGCTCCAACCTGACGCTGATGTCCTATCAGTCGGAAAAGGACGACCTGATCGCCGAGCTGGAAGTGGCGAAATCCATGTCGGATGAGGCGCGCCGCCGCGCCGAGGAAGCGAACCTCGCCAAATCCCGCTTCCTCGCCTCCATGTCGCACGAGCTTCGCACGCCGCTCAACGCCATCCTGGGCTTTTCCGAGGTGATGAATTCCGAAGTGCTCGGACCGCTTTCGAACCCGACCTACAAGGAATATGCCGGCGACATCCATCGCTCCGGCCAGCATCTCCTCAACCTGATCAACGAGATCCTCGACCTGTCGCGCATCGAGGCCGGCCGCTACGACCTCAGCGAAGAGGCGCTGTCGCTGCTGGAAGTCGCGGAAGATTGCATCGGCATGGTGCAGCTTCGCGCGAGCGGCAAGAACATCGCCATCCGCGAACAGTTCGAACAGCATCTGCCGCAGGTCTGGGCGGACGAGAAGTCCCTCCGCCAGGTCTTGCTGAACCTGCTCTCCAATGCGGTCAAGTTCACGCCGCAGGGCGGCGAAGTCACCGTCAAGGTCGGCTGGACGGCCGGCGGCGGACAATATGTGGCGATCAAGGACAATGGTCCCGGCATTCCGGAGGAGGAAATCCCCGTCGTGCTTTCGGCCTTCGGCCAGGGCTCCATCGCCATCAAGAGCGCCGAACAGGGCACCGGCCTCGGTCTTCCGATCGTTCAGGCGATCCTCGCCAAGCACGATGGCCAGTTCATCCTCCGCTCGAAGCTGCGCGAAGGCACGGAAGCGATCGCCATCCTGCCGGCGACCCGGGTATTGCAGAGCGTTCCGGCCGTCGCCGACGCGCCGGCGGTCGAACGCCGCCGCCGGAGCTTTGCCTGAGGGATTCGACCGCGGTCGGGCCTTTTGTGGATGCACTTATTCGTGCATAATGCCCGCATGACAAAACTTCTCGACCGCGCCATCGAAGCCGCTAAGGAACTTCCTGCCGAAATGCAGGATGAGATTGCCGGTATTCTCCTGAGATTGATCGGCGACGATGGGGGCGAAGTCTACCAGCTTACACCGGAGGAAGAGGCCGATCTCGATGAGGCCGACCGGGAGATCGAACGCGGAGAAATTGCCACCGAAGAGGAAGTTCGGGCAATGTGGGCCAGGTATGGCCTGTGAAACTCCGTTATACGGCTCAAGCACTTCGTGAAATCGACAGCGCGATCTCCTACATTGGTCAGAGATCTCCGGATGGCGCCCGAAATGTGGCTAAACGCTTTCAGGAGATACTGACATTCCTGGAAGAACGGCCGTATGCCGGAGTCGCCACCGGGAAAAAGAACACGCGGCGTTTCTTTCTCAAGCCTTATCCCTACATTGTCTATTATCGCATTCACACGGATGAAGTCATAATCCAGCGGTTCCGTCATACGTCCCGCAAAGGCCGGTGAGACTCAGCCAGTTACAGCCAAACGCTTCTCGCCACCACATAAAGCGCGAAAAACCCGTTTGCACAGAGCAGGCAGAAGACGGCGAAGGAACCCAGATCCTTCGCGTGCCGGCCGACCGCCGAGATTTCCGGCGATATCCGGT
>Ga0065721_10007774_pt1 | contig 11459 bp, 11 predicted proteins | sample Mesricmetagenome_FD_59108 | JGI IMG/M metagenome (GOLD analysis project Ga0065721, IMG submission 59108) | Mesophilic microbial community from rice straw/compost enrichment Sample: eDNA_1 v2 (version 2) | ecosystem: Engineered > Solid waste > Grass > Composting > Bioreactor | place: USA: Davis...
CTGGTCCGAACGGTGCTGCAAGCCGTTCCCACGGTGCTCGGCATCGTCATCCTGAACTTCTTCCTGCTTCAGCTTGCGCCGGGCGATGCTGCCGATGTGTTGGCAGCCGAAGCCGGGGCAGCGACCGAAGAGACCATGGCTGCCATGCGCACGCGCTTCGGGCTGGACGACCATGTGCTTGTTCAGCTCTGGCATTACCTGGGCAATCTGGCGCAGTTCAGCCTTGGCCATTCGCCCCGCTATGGCATGCCCGTCGCGGAACTCATTGGCCAACGCCTGCCAGGAACGTTGGTGTTGATGGTCGTGGCGCTCGGTATCGCCATCGTCATCGGCCTGGCACTTGGCTCGGTAATGGCTGCCTTTTCCGGTCGCCTTCCGGATCGGTTGCTCTCCATTGTCTCGCTGCTCTTCTATTCCATCCCCGGCTTCTGGATCGGGCTGATGTTGATTGTGCTTTTCTCTGTCGTTCTCGGCTGGCTGCCCAGTGGCGGGGCAGGGGTGATCGGTTCGACNANGACCGGTTTTGACGCCTTCCTCGAGGGTGTGCGCTACATGATCCTGCCGGCCACCTCGCTCGCGCTGTTCTATGTTGCGATCTATGCGCGCCTCACCCGGGCNGCGATGCTCGAAGTGCGCAATCAGGATTTCGTGCGCACCGCTCGCGCCAAGGGTGTNAGCCCCATCGGGGTNACCGTTCGACATGTCCTGCGCAANGCGCTGATCCCCATCACCACTTTGGCGGGNATGCATATCGGCGGCATGCTCGGCGGCGCTGTGGTGGTCGAGACCGTCTATAGCTGGCCGGGCCTGGGGCGCCTCGCCTTCGAGGCCGTGATGGGCCGCGATTTCAACGTGCTGCTGGGCATCCTGCTGCTCTCGTCCATATTGGTGATCATCGCCAATGCAGTGGTGGACATTGTGCAGGCCTGGCTCGATCCACGCATTGGAGAGGTCTGATGGCAATCAGCGACGCTGCGGCCGAACACGCCGCCACACTTGCCGACCTGCGCCCGGTAGCCGCCAACAGCAGGAGCGACACGGAAACACAGCCGGAATGGCACAATCTGCGCGCACCAGACGCGCGCGCGACCTTTACCGCCGAGGTCGTGGTTCCCGCCGGCCGACGCGAGTTGCGCATCTTCCTGCGCAACCCGAACGCAGTTTTCGGCGTGGTCTTCCTGACCATCGTGGCCTTGGCCGCGCTGTTGGCGCCTCTGATCTTCAAGGGCGACCCTCTCGCCATGGTCGCCCGGCCCTTCCTGTGGCCTGGTGAAGATCCCGCCTATCCGCTGGGCACGGACTCCATGGGCCGAAATGTGCTGGCGGGGATCGTCCATGGTGCGCGCATATCACTCTTTGTGGGGCTCGCTGCCACGGCGCTTGGACTGACGTTCGGCGTCGTTGTCGGGGCGGTCGCAGGCTACTTCGGCGGCTGGGTGGACAATGTCCTCGTCCGCTTCATCGAGATTTTCCAGACATTGCCCAACTTCGTGCTGCTTGTAGTGCTGGTCGCCATCGCGCAACCCTCGGCTCTCACCGTCACGGTTGCCATCGCCATCGTGTCCTGGCCCACAGTCGCGCGGCTCACCCGCGCCGAGTTCCGTGCCATCCGCGAGAAGGACTATGTGATGGCCGCCCGGAGCCTGGGCTTCCGTCACCCGCGCATCATCTTTTCCGAAATACTGCCGAACGCCTTGCCGCCTCTGATTGTCACCGCATCGGTAATGGTGGCCAGCGCCATCCTCATGGAATCGGCGCTCTCCTTCATGGGCCTGGGTGATCCCAATGTCGTCTCTTGGGGCTCCATGATCGGTGCCGGTCGCGAACTGATCCGTACCGCCTGGTACCCTACGGCACTTCCTGGCCTGGCCATCGTCTTTACCGTGCTGGCTCTCAACCTCATCGGCGACGGGCTGAACGACGCGCTCAATCCGCGCTTTTCGGAGGATCGGTCATGACCCGCCCCCTGCTTGAGGTAGAAGATCTCACCATCAGCTTTGGCGCGGTCTCGCCGGTGCGCAATCTGAGCTTCTCCGTCAACCCGGGCGAAACTGTCGCCGTCGTTGGCGAAAGCGGCTCGGGCAAGTCGCTGAGCGCCCTGGCCCTCATGCGCCTGTTGCCGCGCAATGCCCGCATCCCGGCCGGGCGCATCGTTTACGAGGGCAAGAACTTGCTCGACCTCTCTGAACGCGAAATGCGCAAGATGCGCGGCCGCGACATTGCGATGATCTTTCAGGAGCCGATGACCAGCCTCAATCCGGTCGCCACAATCGGCAATCAGATCATCGAGGTGCTGCGCATCCACGAGAAGCTCTCGCGGCGGCAGGCGCGGGCACGGGCAATCGAGTTGCTTGATCTGGTAAAGATCCCCGATCCGGCAACGCGCGTGGACGACTTTCCGCACCAGCTGTCNGGGGGCCAGCGCCAGCGGGTGATGATCGCCATTGCCGTGGCNTGCAAGCCGAAGCTCCTGATTGCNGACGAACCCACCACGGCTCTCGACGCGACCATACAGGCGCAAATCCTGGAGCTACTCGACGAGCTGCGGCGCAAATTCTCGATGGGTCTGGTGCTCATCACCCATGATCTCGCGGTGGTGAGCCGCTGGAGCGACCGCGTCGTGGTCATGTATCACGGCGACAAGCTTGAGGAGCTGTCCACCACCGAACTCTATGCGGACGATCGGCACCCCTACACGCACGGCCTCACCCAGGCCTCTATCCGACTTGATGAGGGGGTGCACTATACGACATCGACCCTGACGGAAATCAGGGTCGATCGCAGTGCCGATGGTAGGCCCAGTTACAACGTGCAGGCAGCCAGGCTCCGGCAGCTGTCGTCACCGCCGCCAACAGATGCGCCGCTGCTGCGTGTTGATAATCTTTCGGTTACCTATCGATCCCAGGGCCGGGTCAACAAGGCACTGGATGGGGCGAGCCTCAGCCTTGCCAAAGGCGAGACGCTGGGCATCGTGGGTGAATCGGGCAGCGGCAAGTCGACTCTTTCCAAGGCCATCATGCGCCTGGTCGAACCGGACAGCGGCACCATCACATTCGGCGGCAGGTTCCTCGAAAGGCTGGGTCCAACCCAGATGCAGCCGATCCGGCGCAACCTGCAGATGATCTTCCAGGACCCGTTCGGTTCGCTCAACCCGCGCAAGTCCATCCGGTCCATTCTGGAGGCGCCGCTGCTGGTCCACGGTGTCAGCGATCCGGCGGAACGAAAGGCGCGCATTGCCGAAACGCTGGACCATGTGCGCCTGCCTCGCTCATGGGCCGAGCGNTTCCCGCACGAATTTTCCGGGGGCCAGCGCCAGCGCATCGGCATAGCCCGNGCGATCATCCTGCGGCCCTCACTGATCATCTGCGACGAGCCGGTCTCNGCGCTGGANGTGTCCATCCAGGCNCAGATTCTCAACCTCCTCGTCGACCTCAAGCAGAGCCTGGGGCTGTCCTACCTGTTCATCTCTCACGACCTCGCGGTGGTCCAGTACATCTCCGATCGGGTGATCGTGATGAAGGATGCGCGGATCGTCGAGGAAAGCGACCACAGCACGATCTGGAAGAGCCCGCGCACCGACTACACGCGCGCCCTGATCGCCGCCGCCTCGGCAGGCGAACGACGGGCCGCCTGAAAAACCGGCGCCATTGCGCCACTAACCACATGAACGGAGTTTTGAACGATGGTTGACTACCGCTACCTTGGCCGCAGCGCGCTCAAGGTGTCGCCCTTGACGTTGGGCACCATGATGTTCGGGCACCATGATGTTCGGGCAGCAGACACCTGATCCGGAGGCGTTCCGCATCATCGACAAGGCGCGTGAGCAGGGCATCAACTTCATCGACACTGCCGACGTCTACGGCGACGGTGCGAGCGAACAGGTCGTCGGGCAGGGCATCAAGGCCCATCGCGACCATTGGGTGCTGGCGACCAAGTTCGCCAACTCTCACAAGAAGGGCCCGAATCTGGGTGGCCATTCGCGCAAATGGGTGATCGAGACGGTCGAAAACTCTCTGCGGCGGCTCAACACCGATTATATCGATCTGCTCTACTTCCACCGCGCCGTCTTCGATGCGCCGCTTGAGGAGCCGGTCCGCGCGATTGCCGATCTGATCCGGCAGGGCAAGCTGCGCTATTTCGGCGTGTCCAACTTCCGCGGTTGGCGAATTGCCGAAGTGGCGCATCTGGCCGATCAGCTTGGTATCGACCGGCCCATAGCCAGCCAGCCCCTCTACAACATCGTCAACCGCACGGCTGAAGCCGAACAGCTGCCGGCGGCACACTATTACGGTCTGGGCGTGGTCACATATTCGCCGCTCGCCCGTGGCGTTCTCACCGGAAAGTACCAGCCCGGGCAGCAGCCAGCCGCAGATACCCGCGCCGGCCGCGGCGACAAGCGCATTCTGGAAACCGAATGGCGCCCGGAATCACTCGAGATCGCGACCAGGATTGCCGAACATGCCCGGACCAGGGGCATCAGTCCGGCCGATTTCGCACTGGCCTGGGTGCTCAACAACAAACTGGTGACTTCCGCTATCGCCGGCCCGCGCACCGAGGCCCATTGGGACAGCTATATTAAGGCTCTTGAGGTAAAGCTCGATGCAGACGACGAGGCGCTGGTTGATCAGCTGGTCACTACCGGTCATGCCTCCACCCATGGCTTCAACGATCCCAGCCATCCGGTGGAAGGGCGCGTGCCCAGACATGCCGCGCTTGCAGAGCCAGTTCCCCTGGTCCGGGCTGTGGCTTGAGGCACACAACTCTTGTATAGCATTTCAATAGAATTTATAGCTCGGGCAGCCTGCCTGCCCGGGATATTATTCGCCTATGTTGACTGCCAAGGGAAAGTACGGCCTCAAGGCCCTTATCCACCTCGCTCACTACCCGGTGGGCCAGTTGGCGCTGGTCAGCGACATTGCCGCCGACAACAACATACCCAAGAAGTTTCTCGACGCGATCCTTTCGGATCTGCGCAATGCCGGCTTTGTGCAGAGCCGCAAGGGCAAGGGTGGCGGTTATCGCCTTGCCCGCCCGCCGGAAGAAATCAAGATTGGGTCGGTGGTACGCGTGCTCGATGGCCCTCTGGCGCCCATCCCCTGCGCGAGCCATACCCGCTACGAGCCTTGCGACGATTGCGATGTTTCCACCTGCCAGGTACGGCACATGATGCTCAACGTCCGCAACGCGATAGCCGAGGTGCTGGACTCCACAACCCTTGCGCAGATGCGCGACGCCGATGGCGAAGTGCTGCCGCGCGAACTGCGGCGCACGGGCTGATTTCCGGATGGGTACCATGACCCGGCCGCATGTCCTGATCATTGGCGGCGGGGCCAGCGGTGTGCTTATGGCCGCGCATCTGCTGCGCGATCCGGGCGCGGACGTTCACGTCACACTAATTGAAAAACGCGGCGAGGTCGGGCGCGGTGTTGCCTATTCGGCCCGCCAGCAGGACCACGTCCTCAATGTCGCCGCCCCGGGCATGAGCGCCTTCGCCGACGACCCGGACCATTTCTGGCGCTGGCTTGTTGAGCGCGGCTTTGTTGAACAGGCCAATCGGTTCGTCTTCATGCCGCGCCGGCTCTATGGCGAATACCTCTCGTGGGTGCTGGGCAAAAATATCGACGACGGGCGTCTCCGGCTGCTGCATGACACTGTTCTGGCCGTCCATCCTTTACCCGGCGGTGTCGAACTGAGCCTTGATAGCGGCACCAGCGTGGTCGGGCACACGGCCGTTCTGGCGGTCGGGCACGAGGAGCGGGCCGCCCGCGCCAAGGGCATCGCGGTGCGGGTTGGATCGGCACAGGACACACCCCTGGATCCCGATGCCGATGTCATGATCCTTGGCTCGGGCCTGTCCATGGTCGATGCCTGGCTTGAGCTTTCGCAGGCCGATCACCGCGGGCCGATTACCGTGTTGTCGCGCCACGGTCTCTTGCCCAAGCGCCACTGCGACGTCCCCAGGATGGAACTGGACGCGGCCGATGTCCCCTTCGGCACCGAGCTTGGCTATTTCGCGGATTGGTTCCGCAAGACAGTTGAAGAGCATGTCGGCCGCGGTGGTAACTGGCGTGGCGCGGTGGATGCGCTGCGTCCGTTCAACCAGCGCATCTGGCAGGAATGGTCGACCCAGTCGCGACGCCGCTTCCTCGAGCACGTCCGCCCCTTCTGGAACATTCATCGCCACCGCCTGCCGCCCGAACTGCATGACCGATTGCGCGCCGCCGTCGATAGCGGCCGGGTCAGACTGGTGGCGGGAAAATTCCTCGATATCGCGCGCGCCGGTGACAGAGTTAGCGCGAGAGTCCGCCTCAAGGGGTGCGCCGCTGAGGAGTTCATGGAGTTCGCCCGCGTCTATGATTGCGGCGGCGTCAGCGTCGATGTGCTCCAGAGCAGCAATCCCGCCGTCCAAAGTCTTATTTCATCTGGAGCGGCCAAGCCCGATGAGCTCCATATCGGTCTGGATGTGACGCGAGACTGCGCCGTCATCGACGCAAACGGTGTGGCATCCGCGAGGCTGTTCGCGGTCGGGCCGCTTACCCGCGGCACCTTCTTCGAGATCGAAGCTATCCCGGATATTCGGATGCAGGTCGCCGGGCTGGCAAAGCGGCTGGTGTGCTAGCCGCTTGGGTCCATCGCCCGCCGCTCACTCGGCTGCCTGCAGCTGCTCCAGCGTCGGATAGTCTATATAGCCTCGCGGTCCCGGCGTGTAATAGGTCGACTTGTCGACCGCGTTGAGCGGCGCGTTGCGGCGAAAGCGTTCGACCAGATCGGGATTGGCAATGAAGTACTGGCCGAAAGCGACGAGGTCGGCGCGACCCTCGGCAAGCCATTGCTCTGCATCGCTGCGCGTAAACCCTTCGGCTGCTATGAAGGCCCCCTCGAAAGTGGCGCGCAGGTGCCGGGCCACTTCCGGACGGCCCTCCTTCTGCTGCGGGTTCTCCACCACATGCAGATAGGCCAGACCATAGGGGTTGAGCAGTTCCGCAAAGCGGGTGAAGTGCCGCACGGGGTCGCTATCGCGCATATCCTGAAAGGGATTTGTCGGCGACAGGCGCACGCCGATGCGTCCGGGCGACCAGTGCTGCAGCGTCCCCTCGATGACTTCGGCAAGAAAGCGGAACCGGCGGTCCACCGAGCCACCCCAGCGGTCAGTGCGACGGTTGGAGCCGTCGCGCAGGAACTGGTCGATGAGATAGCCATTGGCCCCGTGCAGTTCCACCCCGTCAAAACCGGCGGCCTTGGCGCGGGCGGCGCCCTCCACATAGGTGCGGATGGCCTCGCGCACGCCGGCCCCGTCCAGTTCGATCGGTTCGACATAGGGCAGGGGCCCGGCAGGGGTATAGACCGTGCCCTCGGCCCGGATGGCTGAAGGCGCGACGGGCAATGCCGCGTCAACGCGTTGATTGGGATGCGCGGTGCGGCCCATATGCGAAAGCTGCATCACTATGCGACCTCCGGCGGCATGTACCGCATCCACCACCTTTGCCCAGCCAGCCTGCTGTTCGTCAGTGAATATGCCCGGACGTGTCGGGGGGACTCCGGCGCTCAGGGGATCGACCTCGGTCGACTCGGTTATGATCAGCGCGGCCTCGGCACGCTGCACATAATGCGTCACCGCAAGCTCGCCCGGCACCTTGTTCTCCAGGGCACGGCGCCGGGTCAGCGGCGCCATGACGATGCGATGGGGCAGCTCGATGTCGCCGAGCCGGAAGGGATCGAAAAGCCTGCTCATTCGGCCGCCAACACCCTGGCTGCGCTGCGGCCGAGGATGCGGCGGGCATTGCCGCCGGCGATGAGCCGCTGCTCCGCCTCCGACAGACCTGCCTCGGCCAGGCTCGACGCCAGCCGGTTTTGAGACAGCGCCGGCAGGATTGGCCAGTCCGTGCCTGCAAGCACGCGTTCTGCGCCAAAAAAGTCCACCAGGGCCCGCACGATGCGCGGATCGTCACCCATCGTGTCGAAATAGACATTGGGCCGATCCCCGGTGGCATCACGGCCGAACCTGCCGCCTCGGGCGGCCTGCACGATGGCCCCCAGGCCCAGGGTTGCGAAGATGAAGTCCAGCTCGGGAAAGTCATCGACAATCCCGCCCTCGAGCAGCGACAGGAATGCGACCCCGTTCATCAGCCCGCGGCCAAGCGAATTGCCGTTCCTGCCCGCGCCAGCGATCAGGACATCGGAGTTGGGATGCGCCACTGGGTGCACGAAGATCGGCACCCCCAGCCGGGCGGCAACCTCCAGTGTCGGGCGCACTGCGGGATCGGCAAGGAACTTGCCGCCGCGGGCGGAGTCGATCACCAACCCGGAAAGCCCCAGCTGGCCGATGGCGCGCTCGGCTTCCCGTGCGGCTGTTTCGCCCGCCCAGGCATCGACAACGCCAAAGGCTGCCAACTTCCCGGGATGGCTGTTAGCCAGCGCCGCAAGCCAGTCATTGGTCTGGCTGATAATGCCCGCATCGGTCGCCCCCTCGGCGCCGAACAGGCTCTCTATCGTGGTGGTCACGACGCCAAGCGCAATCCCGGCCGCGTCAAACTCGGCGATCAGCGCCTCGGGTGATGTGATCTTTCGATAGATTTCCGGCGGAAAGCCGAAACTCTTCTTTTCGCGGGCGCCACCCGGCCCATATTCGGGCGGCCAGAGGTGCGTGTGGATATCAACAATGTCGAGCGGCTTGCTCATTCTGCAGCAACCTTCCTGGCTTCACGTTCGGCAATGCCCGCCTTCACCAGCGGAACGACATCACGGCCATAGGTGACCGTGTCTGCGGTCGGGTAGAAGCCGCGGACGAGGAAATTGGAGATGCCGATGTCGTAATAGTCGAGCATGGCCTCCGCCACCTGCTCGGGCGTGCCGACCAGTGCGGTGGAATTGCCGCCGGCGCCCGACACTTCCGCAAACTCGGTCCAGAGCCGCTTGTCGAGCACCTTGCCTCGGGCGGCAGCCTCGCGCAGGCGCACCGAACCCACATTGGAGGGCAGTTTTTCGCCATTGCCGTTGAGCCGCTTGTCGGACGTCCCATAGACGGCCTTGGCCTTTTCGAGAATTTCGGCCGCCCCCGCCCAGGCATCATCCTCCTTGTCCGCCACGATGGTACGGAAGGCGAGGGTGAACTTGATGTCATCCGCATTGCGGCCATTGGCCACCGCAGCGGCCCGGACCTTGGCAATCGTCTCCCTGGCGCCATCGAGCGGTTCGCCCCACAATGCGTAGAGATCGGCATGCTTGCCGGCCACGGCAATCGCAGCGTCTGAAGAGCCGCCAAAGGAAATCGGAATGCGCGGCTTCTGGTAGGGCTTCACCTGGCTGAAGGCGCCTTTGAACTTGTAAAAGCGCCCCTCGTGGTCGAACGGCTCTTCGCTCTCCCAGACCTTCTTGACCACCTCCAGATACTCGTCGGTGCGGGCGTAGCGCGTATCGTGATCTTCGAAATCGCCATCGCGGGCCTGGTCGGTGTCCGAGCCGCCGGTGATGAAATGTGCCCACACCCGGCCTTCCGAGAACTGGTCAAGCGTCGCCAGCTGGCGGGCACCGAGCGTCGGTTGCATCAGGCCGGGGCGATGCGCCAGCAGGGCGCCGATGCGCTCCGTCTGCGAGAACACATAGGCCGCGATCTGGTTGTTGTCGGGCCATTGTGCGAACTGGCCGATCAGCAGCCGGTCGATCCCCGCCGCCTCGGCGGCCTGCACATGGTTCCGGATATAGGTCTTGTCGATCACCGGGCCGGTGGCCGGAACAATGTCCGAGCCTTCGCGGTTGGAAGTGTGGCCAATGAATTCGGGCATCTTGGGTCCTCGCTAGGAAATGAAGCCGAAGGCGATGGCGCCCACGAGCAGGAAGCTGGTCGAAGCGGCGCAAAGCGTAGCGAACGTGCGCAGTCGCCGTGAGATTGGGGAGGCCATTGGTCCTGTGGTGCGATAGCTGGCCATCAGAACACCTTGCCTTCCTCGAGGTGGGTGGTGGTGCCGTTCAGGTAGTAGTCACCGATCACCCGGGCCTTGTGCAGCAGCGGGTTGTGGTTGAGCACCGTGCGGATGTTCCGCCAATGGCGGTCGAAACTGTATTTGCGCGATGTGGCAGAGCCGCCCCCCAGTTCGAAGATCTGCTCGGCTGCCTTCAGGGCCAGCTCGGCGGTGATCAGCTGCGTGCGCGCCGTGGTGAGGGAACTCTCCAGCAGAGCCGCTTCCAGCTTCTCGTCGTCGCCGGCGGCAAAGGCGGCGACGGTTCTGTCCAGCGCGCGGGCGCTCTCGGCAATCAGCACATCGACAGCAAAGGTGCGGGCCGCCAGCTCGCCCACCACCTTCTGCACGAAATGGTCCTCGCGGGCAGTGGAAGCGTGACTGTGGGCTGCCGAACGCGCCTGCTTCTGCGCAAAGGCCGTACCCTCGCGGAATACAGCACGCACCGCTCCGGCGGCCGATGCGGCCAGGTGTAGCTGGCGCAGTGTGGAAGTATGCCGCCCGATATTGCCGTCCAGGTGGCGGGTGGCGATCTCGTGCTCGAACACTTCGACATCTTCCAGCAGCACGCCGCCAGAGGCGGTCAGCTTCTGCCCCATGCCATCCCAATCGTCGAGAATGGTGATGCCGGCGCGATCTACCGGTAACATCACCGATACGAATGCGTCATTGTCATCCTTGGCCGAAAACGAGGCGAAGTCGGCAAAGGCCGTGCCCGTGGCGTACCACTTGCGGCCGTTGAGGCGCAGGCCCTTGGGCGTCCGGCTCAGCCTGGTTGAAATGCCACCCGCCTGTGTCCCCCCAAGTTCGGTATGCGCACCGCCGAACAGTTTCCCTTCCAGCACATGGGCAATGTGTTCCCGGGCGCGGGGTGCCTCCGGGTTCAGCACAAGGCTCTCGGTGAAGTTGAAATGCGAGCGCAGCGCGTGCGCGACATTGGAGTCGGCCGAGCCAATGGCCATGATCACTTCGATATAGTCGGCGACCGACCCGCCTGGTCCCCCCAGCGCGACGGGAATACGCAGGGCGCCCAATCCGGCTTCCCTGAACAGTTGGAAGGCTTCGAACGGGAGTTCCCGCTCGATATCCCGGCGCACCGCGTCCTTCGCGATCTGCTCAACGAGGGCCGGTACCTTGGCCAGCAGCGCTTCGCGGTTTTCGGAGAGCTGACGAGGCGTGTCTTCGAACGCGATAGTGGAGGCGAGGGCAGTCATTGCGTGGCACCATGATCACTAAATCTACCAATTTAATAGGGTAGAAAAATGATGCCTGGGAAGCAGAATTTGGATCAATCGAAGAATTTTTTGCTTTGAAGTGGCTGTATGGCATGGGTTTCCGCAATCCACTTCCACTTTGCAAGCGTTGGAAAGGCGGCGCGGGTTGACCAGGTTATAAATTCCAGCATTTTAGTAGACTAGTGATTGCGAAGCTGTCCGCTGCCTGCGGATCAATGTCAGGAAATGCTGCCATGAGCCTCCACGACGCCAACGCCAGCGGTGCCCC
>Ga0065721_10006724_pt1 | contig 11458 bp, 6 predicted proteins | sample Mesricmetagenome_FD_59108 | JGI IMG/M metagenome (GOLD analysis project Ga0065721, IMG submission 59108) | Mesophilic microbial community from rice straw/compost enrichment Sample: eDNA_1 v2 (version 2) | ecosystem: Engineered > Solid waste > Grass > Composting > Bioreactor | place: USA: Davis...
AAGGAGAAAGGAGAAGAAGCGGCAGCCAAACTGCAAGCTCATAATTTTACGTTTGCTTTCCAACTCACCTTAAATAATAATCAAACAGCTCTCAACTTATGACAAGGTGGGGGCTGTTTGACGCTTACTTCTCTATAGTGTGGAGCAGCCTTATTCAGACATGGCCATGGAGCATCTCCAAAAGGTTTTACCCTCCCTTTAACATTCACCTCAGCAATAGAAAACCCTAAAAATTTTAGTAGCAGCAGATGTCGTACAGGATGACAATTACCTTCGCTCCTTCTTATAACCTTGTGGAGCCAACTATCCTCTGTGCTGATATTACTGTTAAGCTGCTGAAGGAATTCGAAACTGTAAAAGTCTATAAAGTCTGAGCTCAATAACTTGAACCGTACTCTACCAGCAACAGTCATATATCCTCTAGACTCAAGTTGCTCAAGATAGAAAGCCCTAATTATATCTTTACTTAATGAATTATCATTTCGAAATGAGACCAGTTCCGATGATTGCTTCGCTAGATCAACCATTTCTTTTGCTAAATCACCGGTTACTTGAACCTCATAATCCTGATAGATGGTATTCAAATCAATAAATCGATGTTTACCCCTACTAGTTGAAACAAGTACCTTTGTGGGTACGAGCACTATAGAGTGTACATAACACACATTTACTCCTGGTAGTTGGTGGATTCTTCTCCAGTAAGTAGTACCGTGTAATCTAACATCTTCTTCACTGCATTTACAACAATATTTAAGATACCTCGATATCGGAACAGAAGTTGCATTTATACCTAAGGAGGTATGAATTCTGTTCCCCCGGTTGTCTGAAATCATGTACTGCTTAATTTTATGAGAAGTTTCTTCAGGAAGGAAAGGATGGTAATACGGGTAGGTTGTATGAAGATGAATAAGCGAATCAATTGAGTTTTCACGAGTTGAAATCCTATTGGCTAAGAAACCAATGTGACTTGGAAAATCAGTAATAGCGCAGCAAGATTGAATACCAAATAATCTTTGTATATGCGACTTCTGGTTCCTACTCCCCAGGTGACTTTGATACCTTGCACAAGCACTATACAGCAGTTCATCGGGATACAATTCTGGAAAATAACCAAAACTCATATCATCACCTTTCCTACATTCTAGATTAGTAGGAAATTCTCGTCAAGTAGGTTGAGCAAGTTTTATTTATGCGTTTTAAACTTGCTTTTTACTTATAGGTGTATTAAGCATCTAATAAAAGAAGAGGCTGTCCCAAAAGTAGGTTCACTTACTTAATGGACAGCTCCCTAGTACGAAAATATCCAAATTAGCAAAAATAGCGGTCCTAGGGAGGCTATTTCTGGACCGCTATTTTTGTCTTTCCGTCTATTGCCGCCTGCTTGAGCAAATTGTGGGCAAGCGAAAGCCACCCGACCTCTAGGCTTACTTTCGATAAGCCACGAAGCAGGAACCGTCGGAATCCTCGGTTATTCTTCATTTGTCCAAATACACTTTCCGGCTCGATCATTCGTCGCACCGACAGCACGTACCCTTCCTCGCTCTGGAGCTTTTCTCGCGCCTTCTGTTTGTAGCGAAGATACTTCAAACTTACACTAATCTCCCGATCTCCCTTGGCTTTCGTACATGCTTCTTTGAGCGGACAACCCTCGCACCCCTCACTTCGATAGTGGCGCTTCCTGACTTCATAACCGCTTTCCGTCTTTTCCTTGCTCTCATAGCGAAACAGCAGCCTACGACCAGCCGCGCACGTCCATGTATCCTCGGCTTCGTCGTACAGCCAGTTATCTAACTTGCTAATATCTTTCTGCCAGCTTTTCGATTTTTCCTTATGATAAGTGCTGTACTTTACTACAGCATCCAAGTTCTCTTCTTCCATAAACGCATAGTTCTCTTCTCCGCCGTATCCTGCGTCGGCGATAATGGCCTTCGGTAGCTTGCCTAACGATTTTTTAACCTTCTCCAAATGCGGTTTCAGACAGCGTGTGTCGGTTGGTCGTTGATGAAGGCTGTAGCCAACAACAAATTGGTTTTCTGTTCCGATCTGTACATTGTAACCTGGTTTAAGCTGTCCATTTCGCATGTGGTCTTCTTTCATACGCATGAAGGTTGCGTCGGTATCTGTCTTACTAAAGCTGTTGCGGTCACCGAGAGTCTCTTGCTGCTGCTCGTATTTTTGCAAACGTGGTAACAAGTCTTTACGAAGCGTACGTACTGCTTTCTTCAAAGGCTTATCTTTAGGTTTTGCTTGTAGTTTCTCCTCCAGCTGTTGAACCGCAGCCGCTAATTTTTCACTGGTCAGCGAAGAAGCTTCGCCGAGTTCGGCAAGGTTTTGTCCGGCATGCTCGTGTTCTTCTTGCCTTTCAGCCTCTTCAATCGTTGCGAACAAGGCCTGCACCTTTTCTTGCAGCTTGGCTTTTTGTTTAACGACAGCCTTGCCCCAAACGAATGTGTACCGGTTGGCGTTTGCTTCAATTTTAGTACCGTCGACAAAGTAATGCTCTAACTTTACGTACTTCTCTTCAGCAAGAAATTGAAGTACAGCAGTGAACACTTGCTCAAGAACGGTCTTCATTCGTTCAGACCGAAAACGATTGATGGTACGGAAATCTGGACGCTGTCTGCCCGCAATCCACATGAACATGATGTTTTCACGAACAGCTTTTTCGATTTGGCGAGAGGAGTAGATTCGCTGCGAATAGGCGTAGATGATGACTTTGGTTAGCATCTTGGGGTGATAACTATCTCGTCCACCTCCAGGGTATGCTGCATCGAATATGGCGTCGTCGAGACGATTGATAGCCGAGTTAACTACACGAACAAGATGATTTGAAGGGATATCTTCTTCTAGATCCATTGGTAAGCAGAGTTGATCCATGGTATATTGAATGTACAAAGAAACCGTCTCCTTTTGGTTGTGGTTGGGTGGTACCTCCATTTTACCAAAAAGCGGTTTCTTTTTGTTTACTTAAAAGAAACGGGGCTGTCCCTAAGTCATCTTGTGATGACTTTTGGGACAGCCCCTTTGACATAGATATTTCGTTCTGCACCTTAACTTAATGACATTGTGTTCCCGGGATCGCGACGATCAAGTCGCTTGCTTGAACTGCACCCCGTCAAGTAGACAGTACAAAAAAAGATAATAAGCGGCCTAGGTCTTAAATTCCATTAGACTTAGGCCGTTTTGTTTCGCTTGTAGCCGTTCGTAGTTGTAATAGTGAATATAGTCGTCAAGATCCTTCTCGAGCTCTTCGAACGTATGGTAGGTAGGTATGTATATATATACTTCTCGCATTTCAATGTTCCCCAGTTGGATTCCACGGGGCTGTTGTCAATGCAGCAGCAGCTAGGGATTCTATCCTATGGTCTTGACTATGTTGGTGGAGATGAAGAAGTTCATGATAAAAGAAAAAGAGAGGCATATGCCCCTCTAAGTACAACAGTTCATCCATGAAGGCTGATCTATATGGACCAGTCCCCATATTAAGTTAACCGGTGTAATGGTACTAATCCTCTACTTTACCTATGCGAATCTCCGTTGCATATAATGCTTTGTTATATACCCGCTCATTTGCTACCAACGATGTCACAATAGCCGATCTCGTCAGCACCTCGGTCCAATGTCACCCAAGGTGCGAGGCGACGACATTCAGCACACATACTAAAACAACTCCATCTGTTTCCTCTCTCCTTCAATCCTATCCATCGATTCCGGGGTATGGTCACGGAAATACGCTTGTTGAACCTGCTGCTGAGGATCGACAATTTGCTTGCCTCCTCCACCAACAGCTGCACGTAAGCGGCAGCTATAAACGATCGGAAAATAGTCCTGAAGGAACTTGCCCTCCACATGCGCGGTTAAAGCGATCATCTGGAATCCTAACTGCTCAGCGATATAGAATACGGGACTTAAAACATGTTCACTCGATGCCTTGCCGAATGGATTGTCCAATATAACCGCACGGTGGCGCTTCATCTGGCTATGAATATGCTGGCGCTTCTCTGCCACATAATTGAGGATTCCAAGGAACAAGGTCATATTCTTGCTCCACTTCTCTCCTCCTGACCAGCGGTTGGACTCCTCCCAGGAATAGGAAGCTCCTGTCACCTGCTGATCGTTATTCACTTTACGGCAACTGATGCGAATCGCCGCGCCTTGCTGAATTACTTTCTGCAGCAACTGCTTAGCATCCAACCACTTCTCAAGATCCTTGCGAATGACAGCTGATTGCTCAGTTCCATCCACATCCCGGTACTTGGCATGCTCCAGCTGCCCGATAATCCATTCGATATAGCTGCGAATCCGTTCCTTACCCTCCTGCTCGTCCCAATCCGGAACATGGAAAACATAAATCTCCTTATTACCGCTTTCGGTACGAACCCGAGTTCTCTTCGGAAGCTCTCGAAGCTCTTGAGCAATCTGCCTTAAGTGAGCCTGTATGTGCGTAATAAACTGCTGGAGCTTCTGATCCTCCGTCTGCATCCGCAGCTCAGCGATCTGATTCGCCTTCAGAATGCTAGCACCCATCATTGCCTCGAACTCCTGCAGCTCTGCAAAATTATCCTTTGCTTCTACGCCACGCTCGGCCATCTCCCGCAGCTTAACATCTTGAATCTGCCGCTGACAGAATTGCCGGAACCGCTGACGGCTAGTAGTAACCTTGTCTCGTTCCTTCCCGATAACCTCCTGCTGCTGTTCCAAACGTCTGATCACATCTCGACTGCCGGACTCCAAACGATACGCAATTTCCTGCATCGAGTCCACATCCGAATCAAACAGCTTCAGAAGAGGATCATCCAGTTTATGCACCCGAACATAGCTGTTCCACAACTGTAATACCCGATGAGTCTCGTGCAATCTTCTCTCCACTTCATTGTGAAGCCGATCGAGCTCTTTACGAGTCTCATCCTGCTGCCTTCTTTCGTTCGCCTGCTTCTCGCGCACACGGCTGAGCGCCTCGAAAAACTTCACTGGCTGTTCGTTAGCAAATTCTTTCGCATACTGATCCTGTTGAATGCGAACCTTAACCTCTTGCTTGGTCAATTCGCTCTTCTTCCGATCCCATTCTTCATGGATCTGCTGAACCTTCTTCTCCAGTGTACGAACCTCTGCCAGAGCCGTCTTTAGCTTTGACTCGACTTGCAGCGGAAGCTCCAGTTCCGTATCTAGACCACCATAAGCAGCAACCAAACGGTCCATTTGCCGAGAAGCCTCCGCCTGTCGGTCCCGTTGATATTCAAGAGCCTGCTCCAGCTCTAATCGTGCTGTCATGATGCGGTGCCGCTGCAGATGAAGCCCCTTACGTTCTTCCCGCAGTTGCACGAGCGATTCCTCTGTGAGTATAGGCAGATAATCCTGAACCTCTTGATACAGCTCATCCTCGTGAAGCCGTTCCAGTTTACTGTAAAAATCTGAACGAAGGCCCTCTTGCTTCTTCAGCTCCTGTTCTAGCGCTTCCAAACGATGATTCCATCTGTTCAAAGACCGTTCAGCTTTATTAAAAACCTCTCGAGCTAACTGCAAATCGTCCGTTACCCTTGCCAGCTTCACAGATAGCTGCATATAGTGCTGCCCCTGCTCCAATTGATACGCCACCTGCAGTTGTCGCTGAGATAGCAGCTGTTGGGCCTCTGCCAGCTTATCCTTCTTGTTATCCAGCTGCTGCAGCTCCTGTTCGATATCTGCAAGCTTCTGCTCTAGACGCTTAAGCATCTCCAAATGATCGACATTTGCCTGTTCCTGCTCATGAACGACCGTTAAGGAATTGTCACAGAAAAATGCTTCCGCAAGCTTCTGTACATCCCGCCAAGCCTCAAGCTCACTTTCCTTCTCTTGTCTGCTCTCCTCAGCAGCCTTCGCCGCCTGGACGATCTCCTGCTTCCATTCCTTGAACTGATCAATATTGTGAAGGGTATTCCAATGTGCCGGCTCCACCCAAGTTCCATCGGCTTCCACAGCGGGTCCTTCCACCGGACTACCACTGACCAATGCCTTCGCTTCCTGCGTCGACAGGATACGGACTGGATACTGCAACTGATCCGCCGTCTCGGCCAGCTTGCGCATAAGCAACGGCTTCTCCTGCGAAGTCGTCACAAGCGTCACAGCCCATAGCGGCTTATCACCAGGCGAGTCTGTGACAGTTGAAGCATATTGTATCCCCGTCTCCAGCAGAGAAAACTGGTTACTCCATAATTCAACAAATCTAGCGGCTTGAGGATCTGCGAAAAACTGCTCCTGCTCCTCGTAATCATCAACGTAGCGATACGCCAGCCGTTCCTTATGCAGCAGTTGCTGCTTCTGCTTCATTCTCAGTTCTAAACCGTCCGTTAACTTCTGACGAATCGAATTCATTTTGTCATGTACGGAAGCTATTCGCTCCCACGACGGTTGTAAATTCGCCAAAGCCATCCTTAACGCATGATGCTCTTGCTCGTAGCGATCACGCCAAGCTTTCAGCTCAGTCAGTTCCTGACTGACTCTGATCTGATCCGCTGACAATGCATTTCTTGCTTGCTGGAGCTCACCTTTGTAACGTTCCAGCTCCTGTAACGTCTTTGTCTGATCTAACCACTGCTGCTCAAGCTGCTGCTGTTCAGTAAGCCACAGTGGCATTTGCTGCTCTACGGTTTCAGAGGACAACTGAGACAAGATTCTTCGCGCGATCCCGCTTTGCTCGTCTTGTCTTAATCTGAACTGCGTCTCCAGGTCTTGTATCCGAAGCAGTTGATCTTCTCGCTCCTTTAACGCGGCATCCCGCTCGCGGATACAGTCCTTTCGCTGTTCTGTCAACGCATCGAGTTCTCTCTGCACACCATGCATTTGCTCGGATAGACGCTTTTCTTCCTGATCAAAATAAGCTCTAAGCTTGCAGCCGCTAAGTTCCCACGCCTGCTCAAGCTCCCTCTCATCCTGCGACTGAACTGCCTTAGCCAGCTCCTGCTGCAGATAAGCCATTCGCTGCTCCGCTTCCCGAAGCTTCTCCCGCTGCTCCGCATATTCGAGCGAGTGATAGTAACGTGACGCTGATGCTGCTTGTTCCTCCAGCTCCTCCTTGTCAGCTTCAACTGCACCCAACTCAGTTGCCAGTACTCCTTCTTTCAATTTCTCCTCGGCAATTGCAAGAGATGCCTCTCTTTTTCGCCAATTTGTGAATTCCTTCTCCCATTCCTCTAGACGTACCTGAAGTCGAACCTGCTCGTCCTGCTGCTCGCGCTCAACATTCGCCGCGACATCAAGATAGGTCTTAGCTTCCCTCCGCAGCGTCTCATATTTTAGCTGCTCTTGATGCAATATCTCGTAACCAGCCACATACTTCTTCAACTCTGCAAGTATCCGCTGATTCTCCTCGATTTTCTCCTTCAGCTCCTTGTACTGCTTGAAGCCATCCCGCTGTACTTGGAATAGATCTGCAAAAGTTCCCTGCTTAAAGCCTTCCATGGATTCCTCAATTGTCGGGATAAGCAGTCGGTCGACCAATTGGGATGAAGTTTTGCATTCATCGAAAAACGCCTCAACCCCACCCTCGTTGGAATTGACCTTTACAATCGCCTCCCATTCCGACTTGATGATATGGAAGTTTTCTTCGAGATATTTCTGAAACCCGGATATCGTATCAAAGGTATTGGCCGACAACGGATACTTCGACTGCATGGCTTGATAATATTCCTGAATCTCACCCTTCTCCGTTACCCTTAGCTTCCCACCACCCATCTCTTTCGTAAAAGGCAGATTTCCCAGTCGATGCTCGTCATTTTCAGAATACTTATATACGTAACGCAGCGATTCCAGTCCAGTCGGGCTCATAAACAAACTTACGCAAGTAACGGCGTATTCACGCCGTGGTTTATCTGCTAATATCCACTCAATTGCAACATGGGCTGGGCCATTCTCAAGTGAGAGCGTATCCTTCAGCCTCCGCCCCGCTACATCATTATGAGGGAGCACGGCCTGAATCGCGGTCTGAATGAATACCGTCTTCCCTCCCCCGTTCTCCAGAACAATCGCTCCGTTATGTCCATCAAAATAAAAAGTAGAATCGTTGTAGCGCTTAGCCCCACCCTCATAGACTACATTCGTAAATCGGATTTTCGAAATGACTGGCATTGAACTTACGCCTCCTCCTTCCGCTTCGGCTCGAGACCATATAGAAATTCAAGAATGCCACGATTATATTCCCGTTCCATATAGTATCGCTGTACGATCATTTTTGCTTTCTCCGTCAAATCCAGCTCATCGGGCCCAACCTGCTTCACCAGCTCCTGATCAAGCATAAATTTCCGGACGGTATCAAGAAAACTTACTCGGCTGATAGTAGCACCGCTCTGCCGTTTTGCCGTCTCCTTTACATCATCCATCGCATCCCATTTTTCAATAATGTCTGCCCAATGGTAGGAATACTCTTGACTAAGTGCCTTCAATTCTTCTGCGGAATGCTCCTTAAGACCATTGATTCGTTGCTGAACCAAATGCATCCACTCTTCCATCTGCAGAAAGTTACGCGTTGCCTCCGTAGTCTGATAACTATCATAAAATGCACCAATTAGTACGATAATGGCCACATACATCAAATAAAGATCTGCATTCACCGCATTGCCACGCAGATACATTCGTTTAAGTGATTCATTTGTAATATGAAAAGGAGACAGCCTCGCTAATGGAACTAGCATCAAGCGGTCCCCTGCTCCCATCACAACACAATCCACTTCGGCAGCGAACTGATCCAACAGCCCCCGAACGTGATCGTCTGCCTCCACCTGCAGCAAACTTTCCTTATCAGCGACTCCACTCCTGGATAGCTGCGCATATATGCGAAAAGCCTTCATGACCTCATCACCGGAATAATTCATCTTGGTCTCCTCCTAACCGAATGATAAGCTCTTGAATGGAATATCGTTCATTGACCTTAATAATGCCTTCCGTCTCCCGAACGATCAAAGATCTTCCCTGCAGCAGTGACGTGATCGACTCATAGAGATTTTTATCAGATTCCCCGACAGCCCCTTCAGACATAATCGGACGAATTGGACTGCGCTGATGAAGAATGATCCAGCAATCATAGAAATCTCGTTCCGATTTCAAATCAGAAGCCTCATCCTCGTCTAGATATGCGATAAATTCACTAAGCCGTACCTCTTCACAATTCAACCTCTCGTAACAACGAAGGAGCGCCTCGACCACTTGAACGAACCGTTGCCTCCGCGTATAAGAAGAATCATCCTCTTCCTCATCCAAAGCAAGCAGACTCTCCTCAATGACAGACCCATCATCATGGCCCGAAAGCTGTTGTTTGGCAAACACCGTAAGAGGCGACCACACCTTCACTTGTTCCAATTGTAAGAATGGAGCGACAACTCCCTTCATCGCCTCAATAGGCAGAGGAGTGCCGAATAGAAACGACCCAATGTCCTGCTCAAAATTAAACGCGTTCATCCCCGTATAATAGAGGGATTCCTTGGCTGCGCGAAGAGCGCTGCTCTCCAGCTCCATACTCTGCTGCAGCAGCCGTGTATGCTCGTTGTGCACTTTTTCCAATTCGATACCGATACGTACGATTAGTTCATATGGCCGTCTGTTTCGCATCAGCTCCCGTTCAGCGTAAATCCGATCCTTCGTTTCCTTCACAAAGTCTCGAAGTTCGTTGAACTCTTCATTTTCCCGTTTCAATCTCAGATAAATATCCTCTAGCAGTGAGCGATATCGGGCAAACGTCTCTTCCGATACAATGCTGCGCTTGATTTCATGTTCTAAAGCGATAATCCGTTCCTGCAGGGTCTCCACATCAATCATCATCTCGTCGATTTGACGAAGTGCTCCCTGGAATTCCCCTTTCTCCAACTGTTTGCGCAGCAGCAGCTGATGGATTGACAATTGAAACTCCAAATAAAACTCCTTCGTTGCAAATATGAGCTCCAGACCATCCTCGTCCAATGCATAATACTGTGTGTTACTTGCCACATCATACGAATCAGTACGCAGAATGGACGTGTAGTGAATCTCCTCTTGTCCCGTTCCTAAATGAAAGAATGAGAACTCTCGCTTTCGTCCGGAAGAAGGACGAAAAACATGAATAATTCTTCGCCCGATGTCCTCCAGCTCTTCCTGGTCGAGATCGTACTTTTCCTCCACCACAGCGGACAGAAAACCGACCAAATCCTTAACGCTGGTCTTTCGGCTTCTCATCAGCTTTTTCTCAAAGAAAAATAGCAGCGTCAGGAGTCCAAGCTCCATCATCGCCACTTGTTTGCCGCAGCGGTCTGTCTTCCTTTGCCGACTAAGCTCGAATAGCGGGTCGAACAGTGCAAGCTTGCCCATACGCTCTCGGAAGCCGGACAATACGTCATTTAATTCAATCGTCATCCCCGTTGACTCCATACGGAACCCCTCCCAACTGCAACCAATTCCTCACTTGTCAACGTTTCTTGCGGGATATAGCCGCCATTGCCTAGAATGCTGACGAGCTGTTCGGATTGTTTTGTGCTGAAGAAGCTCGTAAAGACTCGCAACGCTTCTTCACTGAATCGGTGGTTTTCTTTGCCCTTAGCTGGAGGCTTGACCAAGCATGCCAGATAGAAAGGCAGCGCTAACTGCACGCCGAATTTCCGATGAAGATCGTACCAGATTCGAATGCCTTCCAGATCAATATCTCCAAAATAATAAAGCTCGTGTTCCGCATCTTGAACGGGGTATTGGAGACGGAGCATTCCCAGATTCCCTGTGATCTTGCGGCCGCAGCCCCAGATTAATGAGGAGAACGCAAGCCCCGGCAGCTCTTGCAATAGTCCCTGGAATGTGGTCTTATTCTCCACGATAAGATGCAAATGTTTCTTTCTTGTAAATTCGATAGAAGGATTAACCGCTAACATCAAAGGATCATTAACAGAAACAATCTGAAGCTGCTCCCATAGGCCCAGCCGCTCCAACAAAGCCTGTCCTCCGTGATCCGTAATCCACTTTTCATCCTGAACAAGCTCATAGCTGCGCTGTGGAGCCGGCGCTTGCCGCGTTGGCAGCGATCCCTGCTTTAAATAAGCGTCTATCTTCTCAATATAAGGCAGGTCCGCTCGCCACACGTCGGGACTAAGACCATAATAGACATCCAAGCTAATGTCAGGATGAAGCCTCATGCCCCATTGATGCAGTTCTCGAACATTATCATCCTGCAACAGCCGCTTATTGATCCGGTAGTAATAGGCCAATGAAACCGGCCTTCCGTTTCGACCATGTGACTTAACTGCTGTAAGACTCCCCTCACGCTCAAGCTCCAATATGATCCCGGCAAAAGTCTCATAGTCAATTTCCTCACCCTGGAAGGCTCGCTCCAAATCCGAGAGACCAACCGTTACCTTGGGAAACTTGGACAAGAAGTCAAACAGTAATTGTTTGTGTCGCTCCATCTGCCAACCACCGTTCCGTTAATATATAGGAATATCGTACTACATTACTTCTTCTGTGGACTAGA
>Ga0065721_10052660_pt1 | contig 11453 bp, 9 predicted proteins | sample Mesricmetagenome_FD_59108 | JGI IMG/M metagenome (GOLD analysis project Ga0065721, IMG submission 59108) | Mesophilic microbial community from rice straw/compost enrichment Sample: eDNA_1 v2 (version 2) | ecosystem: Engineered > Solid waste > Grass > Composting > Bioreactor | place: USA: Davis...
AAAATTTTATGAGTTATCTTGATCCACAGTCCCAGAAGGAAATAAAATTAGTTTTGTCCCAATTATCCACAACTGAGTTGCGACACATAATGGTGCAACAGTCAATTATTTCACATTGTAAGAAGTTTTTGGAGAGATCGTATTCTATTCGCCAACTAACAATGATGTTCGAAAATTGTTTGGATCAATACGAGGATCTAACCCAAACTCATCCCGGACTTATGGAATATTTCGGTGCGTATGATGAATCTTCTTTCAAGCAAAAAACTTTGGACGCTCTGAAATATATAGACTAAAAAAATTGAATCAGATGAAATATAATGTTACTTATTTATCAAATGAGCAACATTATAATAGAACTTTTGCATTGCGCATAATAAATGATATAAATTTGGTTAATGTTCTGTTCGAGGACTATGATTTGGAAACTGAATATTTATGCAGTCCAGAAATTAAAACATGGATTTTTTTCAAATTAATGTGTTTGATGATTCGTTCTAATTTACCGAAAAAGGAAATCATTGATCCAACCATAAAAGACGCCAATAGAAAAATTTTCACAAATTATTTGGATGATTGGACTTTGGAAAAGATCCAAGACCACTCACACATTTACAAAAAATTGAATGTGTAATTGCATTTTAAAGTAAACGTTTCAAATAACATGTTGAAAAAAAACCATCAATTTATTTATGAAGTGTCATTTTCATATCCTGATATCTTTTTAAAAAATAATGCAATTATTTTTTATCCATAACGATACTAGTAAAATATCCCTACTTAATATTTTTGTTTTTGAAGTCTGGAAACAATAGAACTGTCATTAAGTGTCGGAACCAATGTCAATCATATCAGTAGTGACGGTGATACGGCTTTAATTTTGGCTTCAAAGTGTCATAACACATCTGGTAGTTTGGAAATTGTCAAACTTTTGTTATCAAATCCTCGCACGAATTTCACCATTAAAAATTTTGAGGGCAAAATTTTTATGGATTATCTCAGAGAGGATGCTGGAAGTGAAATTAAATGTTTTCTTGAGCAATTGCAAAAAATTCGATGTAATCATATCATGATCCAACAATCCATTATAATACATGCCAATGAATTATTGTATCGGCCCAACACCATTAGAGCCTTATTATTGTGTTTTAAGCGGGATCCTGATAAACACGATCAATATGTGATCAAGTATTCCAATGTCATGACATGGCTGGGAATGTACGATAGAATGTCTTTCCAAATTAAAACTATGGAAGCTCTAAAATATATGGAATAGTTATTTATTTTTATAAAAATTGAAATAAACAATGAATTATTAAAATAACTCGGTTTAGAATATATTAGAATTTCAAGCATAATCACGATAAATGCCCACCAGAAAACGAAAATCAAAAATCAAAGCACAATACAGTTATGTAAAAATTTATGCTTGTGACAATGAAACATCTTGTAGTTATTTTTCCAAGTTGATGTGGCTCATGATACAAGAAAATTTGTACGACAAACGTGAGGCTATCATTGCGCGTGCCGTAACTTGTCCAGAAGAAATCAACCTACCAAACGAACTGGGATGGACACCTTTACATATTGCATGTCGAAACATGTTTGAGTTAAATTTATTTTGGATGGTCAAGTTTTTGTTGGATAATGGTGCTAATGTTGATCAAACAAATAAAAATGGTGATACGGCTCTAATGATGATCTTAAAGACAATTCAATATGATTGTACAAGAGATAGAATTGATGTAATCAAATTATTACTTGGTGCGGGTGCCGATATTAATAAAACAAATAATAATGGTTGGACACCTTTATTTTTTGCCATAAATTATTTGAAATCCAACAACACTGAAGAAAATGACTCAGCAGAAATAATTAAATTATTATTGGATGGTGGAGCTAATGTTAATCATTTAGATGGTTCTAATAAAACTGCTTTAATGTTGGCCACTAAATATTGTTCTGGACATACGAAAGTAATCGAATTATTGTTAGGTGCTGGGGCTAACGTTAATATAACCAATGATGAACATTGCGATTGTTTGATGCTCGCAATAAAGTATGCTAATGTACAAACAATTAAATTAATTTTGGCTGCAGGCGCCAATGTCAATACCCTAAATAACAATGGTTGGTCATCTCTAATGTTTGCAACGAAATATGTTAAATCTGAAAACACGGAGGTGATAAAATTATTGTTAAGTGCCGGGGCTAATGTCAATAATATATCAAATCATGCTTGGACTGCTTTAGCATTGGCTACCAAATATTCTGGCACGATAAGTAACTTGGACACAGTCGATACGTTATTAAATGCTGGCGCTGATGTTAATATCATGAATGTATATGGTCAAACACCTTTGATTTTGGCAGCCAAATTTTATCGCCAAACTAGTCGTCTTGAAACCATTAAATTACTTTTGCTGCATGCGAAAATAGATGTCACCATTATTGACAACAAGGGGAAAACATATTTGGATTATTTACGAGAGCCAGTCAAAGAACAAATGCAATATTTTTATCATCAAATCCAAAAAACACGAAAATTATATGATTCTGTCAAGAAATTCATTGTTTCAAACGGACAAGAATTATTGCACAGACCATCTTCCATTAGAATTAAGTGTTTGTCATGCAAATGGCAACTGGACAAATATCACATTTTATCCCAAAAATATTCCACATTAATGGAATACTTTAGTGTCACCGATGAAGATAGTTTTCGGCAGAAAATTTTGGATGTGACCAAGTTTATGGACTAACAATTAATTAATTCATAACTAATCATTAATTATAAATTAATTGTTCTCACAAGCGATCACTACTTTTAATGGGCACCAATTGATTATCCTGACACCAATCTTCATTTTTGTTACGGATGATAATTTTTATTTGGTCCAAAAAGTTACGTCCTAATTTTAATTCCTCATGATTGTCCACATAAAAGAGTTGTTTCTTGAAATTCAAGATATAATCGTCAACCATTTTCCTTTGGACCACGGACAATTGTTGTATGAAAAAAGTTGGGATTTCAGAGTAAATGGTGGCATCAATACTGAAATTATTTCCAACTAATTCACGAATTTTTTGTAACATAGTTTCTTCGATGCCCTGATATTTGTGCCCAATAATGTAAAATTCTTTGGAGAAAATATTGACTCGGGGTTTGTAAAAGATTAATTCTTGGAACAAATTGTAAAGCAAATATAACACATGATATTCAATGGTTCGATGAACGGGAAAAAAGAATTTGGCCACGAAACTACCTCCCTTGGAGAGCACAGCCAGTATTAATACTAATTCGGCCACATGTATTTTGAGCATTTCATGATGTTCTTCCGATTCCAATTCGTAAGGAATACCACAATCAGAAGTGATGAAATTAATATTCTTCAAATTCGCGCGATAATATTCCAAATTAACTGAATGAGTTATGTCGCCTGTGTTGTCTGCACCAAAGTTCCAGCGTTTGGGATACTTAGCCATTAAACCGTAATCATCTCCGAAAGCAGTACCCTCTTTGTTAGCCAGATTGGGATTCAAACTGTTGGCCATCCAGTTAAAATTTTTAATGTTGGTTTTGGTCCGTATATAATGATTGATGGCCACAATAAATGAACCAGGAGCTTCACAAATATGAAAAGTATTGAGTGTATCAATATTTTTATCAAACAAGTTGTTATTGGCCAATATTTCATACATTTTGAGCCAAGCCTGTGATATGTCACCCGTATTGTATTTTTTCACGACCATTTTTCTCAAATCCAAATCGAATTTGGCAAAAGGTCTATAGTATCTGACATATTGTTTTAATACATACCATGTAACAATGTTTCTAGTATCAATGACGCGATCTGTCACGGCAATTCTACCATTGTCATATAGAAGTATTTTGTAAGGATCATCTAAATAACCCACATGTAAATCAATAGCATCCAAGTTTTTGACAAAAGTGTATTTGAGTGATGTTGGTCTAAAATAAATATCTTCCAATAAATCCATAAAAAAGTTATAATTACGATCCACACCAATATAATCAACCTGATCGAAATCATATTCTTTGACATATTTAAATGATTCGTAAATCATGTTATTACTAAGTTTGGTCACCAACTTAGTATTTTCCACAGCATCATAACATATTTTCAAAAACTCATATTGACTGAATAGGACACGATTATTATATTCTCGAAATTGGTCATATATTTCATTTTTTATATTTAAATCAAGCAGTGAATAAATGAATGTTTCCAAACGAGGTACATCTCTCTCGGTGCTCAAAATATCCGGACCATATGTTTGAATTTTTTGATACAGGTCCAAAAGTTTGTCAAGAGAATCAGCATTAATGCCTTTGAATCCTTGGAAAATCACAACAGTGTTAATAAATTTGTATTTGGCCTGGATTTCGTATTTGTAAATATCATATGATTCGAAGAATTGTGACAAGATTAATATGAGATCCGCATAACATTTGAGTAAAATGTTCATCACAAAAAAAACAAAGTGTCCCCCAACTAACAAATTTTTCAAAGTAAATAATATCACAGCGAATTTCAATCGCAAGTGATAATATTCGTTGTACATATCAGACTTAGGTCTGATCGTGTAATCGTCTACGATCAAATAAAATTTATTCGCGAGTTGTGGTGCTTCCAAAAATTTTGGCTCAATGATGACCTTGAATTTGACAAATTGTTGTAAGTGTAAAATTTTTTTATGTAATAGATCTCCACCATACAAATGAATTTCCGGGTGATAAATGAGTGTCATGTTTACTGGATCCATACTATGTTTTCTGATATAATAATCAATTGCCTCAAAATCTGACAGTGAACTATGACCACATACTAGGATTTTTTGACCTGGTTTTATCAGGGAATAATGATGATAAATTTCGTATCGGTTAAAAAATTTGTCAGTCAATGGCCGATAAATAGTCAAATATTTATATTGTTGTTTGTATTGGAGTAAATCGTCTACCACATTTGTTGTTTTCCGAAAGAAACGATCGTGAATATAAATATGAGTGTGAATAAATGTGGTTTTAGTCACCCTGGCTGAAAAATGAACCGAATCAACCAACATATGTGGATCCAAATACCTGGACAACTGATAATATGTTTTCTCGGCTTCAGTTTTAAGATTTTTGGATGAAACATTTAATTTGATTAGTTTCTGGAAAATAAAAGGTTCAACCAAATCCTGATCAAATAATCCGTACATATTATTTTTGGATTTATCTTTGGTAGTTATTTGTAATTTGTTCATGAAAGTATCAACATAACCACCTCTTTGCCGCATAAGTCTTCCAAATCGTCTGCCTTCCAAACAATGTTGGATATCTTCAGTATTAACATTTTTTAATCCAGCTTCCAACATGGCATTATTTTTGAGATATTGGTTTGTCAGATTGTATTTGTTTTTGTCATGATGTTTGTACACAATCACTTTGCCCGATTTAATTGCATCCCGAAACAAGAATAAATCACGACAATTCAAATCAGCATAAAATAAGTAATTCATTTTGACAGGTTTACCTTTATATTCTGTTAATTTTTCAACAATTAGTTGCACAGGTTCCAAACCAATTCTGTCAATATATTCGGGATCAAAATCATGGTTGGTCATAAAAAGTATGTGTTTGAATTTTTTGCTTCGAAATGTGTGCTTAACTTTTCGGTAGGCTTTAATAATCATGAGTTCGTTGTAAGTGATTAAGGCGGAATACCAAATTTGTCCTAGAACGGTTTCTAGTTTCGTGGCCGAATAAAGTTTCAAACGTGTGGGCACCGGAATGGTACCCATTTCATACATTGATTTATATTCGATATCTGGTGACATATCATAAAAAATAAAATGATAAATGATTTTGATAGGATTATTCTCGAATCGATTGTCATGAAAAGTGGTTTGCATGATAGCCACAGGTATTTTGTTGAAAATACTAAAATCCGATACATCCATTTCAGAGTCATATCTTTTTTGGGGAAACCAAATATCAGGTGGCATGACAAAACGAATGAAGGGACTCATTTGGTCAGCATAAATAGCACATTGTGTGTACAATGTATTTAATTTACGCGACCAGTCAGAGTACTCACTACAAGCAGATGAACCTGGCATGGGTCTCTTCATGGTTCCACAAATAAAATATCTGGGACATTTTTTATATTTAGTAATATGTTTGGTATAACCAAAAACGTATTGTCGTTTGCCCTTACCAATGGTTTCCAAATGTAATTCTCCTTCCAAAAAATATTTACCTTTGATAGTGTCTTCAATTTCTTTCTTGATATTGGCTTTGACACTATCCGGTAAATGATTAATATAATATTCTTTGGCCAGCAAAGTACCATCTATAATTTCTTTGATTTGTCTCTCGGACATCACTTTGACACATCGAGTACCCATCATTTCGCTGCCCCACAAAACATTATTACAAAAATGACTCACCACTAATTGTCTGCTAGCATCATCAGATACTTGGTTAATAACATCGCTATCATGCTCATATAATATTTGATAAAATGGGTCTTCTGGTTTCTTCCGACTACATTCTTGTAATTGGTTCAATCTCTCCATGATTTGTTGATAAACCAAATCAATATTTTCATCTGGATCATCCGAATACAATTTTTTGGACTGTAAATAATAGAAAAAACTATTTTTCTCGCTAAAGTCAGAAAATGTTTTGGCATTTTGATAAATAGACAAATATTTGTAATAGCACTTGGTTATTTCATCATTAATTAATTGTTGTATTCTCGGTGGATAAGACGAAATGAGTTCATCATTAATAATCATTTGCATATTATTCATATGTTGGGATGTCAGGACTTTGACACCAATTTGCTCACCCGTCGTCAAATAATGTTGGGTGTTTTCTGCAAATAGAATAAAGTCAATTTTATTTTTTTTGATGAGATTAATTTCTGTGTTGTTGATACTGTACAGACCCGTATCAAAATAAAATATACTGGTAGGATACCTGACTCTGTAGAATTTGGCCATTTTTTTGGCAATGTTGTTTATTTCTTTCAGGGAAATATTTCGAGAGGCATTCATTGTCCTGTTATACATATTATATTGTAACATTATAAAAAGAGTTAACGATTAATGGCTCGATTTGGGATGTTTTTGAATTCAATGTTTTGGAAATATTTGACCAGCTCACAAGTGTGACTCCAATGGGAAAACATGAATAATACTATAATGTTATTTAATATTATCCTTGGAATAGATGAACGACATCACAAAAATCAAACGATTTATTGAACTAGTTATTGATCCCAATGATGAAATTTGCCGGAAAGAGGAAATGTTGGGATATTTATTTACGACAAGATTTGCGGACCAATATCAAGATGTTATTTTGCCCAAGTTACGCCAAATAGTTAGTAATCTTGTCAAAATCACGTATGATTTTTACAGTAAATTCAAACGAGAAACCCGACGCAAAGTGATTGAAGTTTGCATAGCAGAACTATTGACTTGTGACAAGTGCCGGAACACAGGTGCTGTGACATCTGATTTTGCTAATATTGTGGGTATCATTAAAGATGGTAACATTCGAGAAATATTTTTTGTTATGGATGAATTTATACATAATTGTTGTTTTATTATGTCATGGTTACTTTATTGTCATGACATTGATCATTTGGTTAAAACATATGGTTTGTCCGAAGAAAATATTATGTTGAAATTGAAATATGTAGCGGAAATCATTTCAGGATCCAAACAAAAAAATTTTTCAAACAAAACTTATTTACAAAATTTCATCAGAACATGCTTGGGTACAAAATATGATAATTATGCCGGCAAAGGAAAAATTTATCATAATATTTATCCTTGGGAAGTCGTGGAAACACCCTCTATTTGTCACTTATGGAACATGCAGGAACGAACATATTATTCGCATAAACTTTTGTTTCAGTTAGAGTATCAAAGAAATGCGGATCATCCGAAGCAATACAAACCATATGGCGTGGAAATTGGTGATACTTCGGTCTTTGATCCTCCCGATATTTGTTATGATAATAAAAAATCTTATCGTGACAGTATCAAAATAGATGATGTTCAGTTGCCTCCATTGAGTTTGCGCGAACTAAATTTTCTGAAACAAACCAATCGGGATGTGGAAATTAATCGTTTGGCCAACTGGAAAGGAGGCTGTTGTTATTATTATGTTAAAAATGATACGGTCACTTACAAAATTAGTTTGGACAAACATAAACCTCGAATGACTTCCTATTCTGGTCACATTATTTTGGATTTCGAATTACTCAGTTTGTTGGATCCTGATTTTGAATCGTGGAAGGGCATTTATTTATTAATTATCATGGCCACCATGATACCCTATTGTCATCATAGCACGCATGAAATTTTTTCCACGGCAACATATTGGGGAATTGATTATGATATTGACGAAAATTATTATCAAAATTTCATTCGATTAATTGAAAAATATATACCTAACGAACTTATCAATCATGATAATTTGAAACATTTATTAGAGATTGCTCAAACCGATGTTAATGGAGCATTCAGCGGCCAATAAAAATTGCATATAAATGCTCACTTGTTTGTGAAGATCCAGGTTATCATCATAAATATTGAATCAATCAATACGTATTCTATATTGATTGATTCAGAGACAAACTTAAATTTCCCAACCGGAATTGACCGAATGCTATCCTGATGCCATAATCTATTGTGGCATTATTGATGAGACCACATTTCGAATGAAAGTTTTAGATGCGGTTAAATATTTGTACTAATTTACAACTATTCTTAGCATTTGTTAGTATTAAAAAAATTAAAATGGATAATACTGGCCAGATTAATGATTTATTCCAAAATTATGATTGCGAAAAAATATATCCATGCAGTTCACACAATAAATGCAATCATTTTTACAAACTGATATGGTTTATTATCCAAGAATATTTACCAAATAAACGAATTATCATCACAAAATATATGTCAAACCATCTTGAAGAAATTAATCAATCAAATGCCTTGAAATGGGTGCCTTTATATTTTGCATACCAAAATAGTCAAAAACTTGATTTGTTGTGAATAGTTAAATTCTTATTGGAAAAAATGTCAATGTTAACCAAATCAGTACAGATGGCTGCAGTATTACAAACCATCATTCCGCATTGTCAGGAAATGTCATATTGTCCAAGTTCTATTCGTGTCATTTTGATGTCATTCAAATGGCATACGGACAAGTATCTGGAATGCTTGGATGCCTATCCTTGTCTAATTGAGTATTTGGGTGTTTATGATGGATCTTCTTTTAGACAAAAATTTTGTTCGCCATAAAATACATGAAATGAGAACCAAATATTTGGATTGTTGGAGATATTGAATTTCAATATAATTAAAATTCAATATGCGTTTCCAAAAATGTTATATTTATGCCGTTATATTATAATGAGCCAATTAGAAGAACAATTTGATTTGGCGCCACAAATTGATGAGCCCATGAATTCATTTAAGGTTGTACATTTACACAACAAATCGGAAACTTATCATTTGACCAGACAAGTTTTGTTGGATTCTGTACTGACCCAATATACGTACTGTTTTTTCTATCATATACTGGCCAAAGATCCGGAAGAATTTAATGATATATATGGATCATTTGCCTGTTTGATACCCCAAAACATTATCGAAGCCAATTTATATTTGAACGTGGATAGTATGGCTTTGGAACACATTATTAAGTATATCCAAACCAGCAAACTCAATCAGGAATTCATTTATGCCACCGACTGTCATAACATTAATGAAATCATTGATTTAGCTACCATGTTTGGTATGCCTAATTTGGTAACCATGTTGCGGAACTTACAACCCAGTCACATTCATGTCAATAAAAGTTTGACTGATATCAAAAAAATTAGTTGTTTGTTTGTGGAAAAAATTACGCACCAAATGAATTTACCAAATATAAACCAATATACCAACGCTTTTGAGAATTTTTTTGATAATCATAGTGACAACATCATTAATAAATATTTTGATGGATCAGTATCGAATATTTTCCTGAATGGTAAATGGTTGGAATATTTTACCATGATTGTCTCCTTTGTTCTTAGGGAAACATCACAACATGAAATTTCAGTCACCGAATCTGAGATAATATCCACGGAATACTTACAAAATTTGAATTTGTTTAATTTAAATTATTTGGATCAACTAAATGAAGATTTACTGGCCAACGCCACGAATCACAATGTCAACACACTCGAATTATCCGAATCAGATTAATTTTTCAATTTCTTGACACTGCCACTACTAAATTTTTCTCTCTCTTGTGGTGTCAAATACTTCATACCCAATTTTTCGAAAATTTCTTTCTCAGATTTCACTTTAACAGGTGTTCTGACACCATTCTCGTCCACTTCATATAAACCATACTCATTAAGCAACATCCCACGTTTTTTGGCCTCGGTACGCATGACGGTATTAAGTTCATACGGACCAGTAAAGTACAACATGGCTGCGGGCAAACTATCATACGGAATGTATCTAATATCAATTCGTCTAACCGGATTATTTTTGTATTTACAGAAACCCATATACTTAATATTGAAATTTTTATCGGTCATATCATCTAATAAAAATCCATTTTTGGTTAGGTTGGCCACAAATATTTCCAAATAAGGTTTTAAATGATATTTTTCTGGCTTGATAATATACTGAGTGGTTTTGGCTTTGGGATGATACATGAGCACATCAACATCACCTGCCGTCTTTTTGCCCCGTCGATATGACCCACAAATCATAATTTCCAATTCTGGATCAATTTTGTGTGCTTCTTTAGCCAAATATTTTTCAATGGCAGCAATTTCTTTCCGTGGAATGTTACCCTGTACAACACCATGATATTTTAAACCTAACAAAATGAGTTTGTTTACTTTGATTTTACCCTGTTTGATGGCTTTCTTCAGTTCGTCAATACTTCGAATGTTATGTTCGGTTACCAATTTTTTTGCATTGGAACTGCCAATGCCGATGACTTGTTCCAGTTCTTGAATACTGTCAATTTTTTTTTGTTTATCCTGGTCATACTTTTGTTGTATCTCACTAAGCTTGCCAGTTTCCAGAATTTCCTTGATGCGCCGTTTGGTTCCTTCGCCAATTCCAGCAATACCTTCCAAATCAGAAACATCCGTAATTTCGAAATCCAATTTTTTTAGTATGGCCAAAATTTTTTTAACTGTTTGCAACCTATATTTATGCATATTCATTTCTTTGACATTATTTTCCACTTGGGCATTGAGATATTCAGCTTCAATTTGTTTAATCAGTTTATTAAATTGGTCAATGATAACTGCATTCATGTTTATAGCATTAAATTAGGAAATTGTTTTAAGTCGTTAAATTATCATATATTCTAAACCAAATCAATAAAAAATTGATTAAATAATCACATAAAT
>Ga0065721_10007034_pt1 | contig 11450 bp, 10 predicted proteins | sample Mesricmetagenome_FD_59108 | JGI IMG/M metagenome (GOLD analysis project Ga0065721, IMG submission 59108) | Mesophilic microbial community from rice straw/compost enrichment Sample: eDNA_1 v2 (version 2) | ecosystem: Engineered > Solid waste > Grass > Composting > Bioreactor | place: USA: Davis...
GCAGGGGCGGTGCGCAGGGCGGCCGGCAGAACGTCCCGCAGGGCGACGAGCGCGTTCGCGGCGTTCAGCGGTGCCGTGCGGCATCGCCGTCGTCGGCGTGCCCGGCATCGTTGCTCGGCTCGTATCCCGACTGGTCCCTCGGCTCGTCCGCCGGCTCGCCGATCTCGCGATCGGCCCGGTTCATGCGCCAGGCATAGGCCGCGGCCATCAGCACGTACAGGATCAGCAGCCCTTGCGCGCCGGCCCAGAACGAGAAGGGCCAGCCGAAGAAGTCGAAGCGCAGCTCGCGCGCGAACCAGCTGACGCCGAACGTGCCGGCAAACCACAGCGCGAGCAGCACCGCGGTCCAGCGCAGGTTGGTGCGCCAGGCAGCCGCGGCGCGCTGCTGGCGGGCAAGGCGTACCGGATCGGGCGCGTTCATGTCGCCTCCGCGGACGCCGGACGGCGCAGCGTCACGCGCAGCCGCGCACCGGCCAGGCGCGGCTGCTGCTGGTAGACGTGGTCCTCGATGGCGACGTCGCCGCCATGCTGCTGCACGATCTCGCGCACGATCGCCAGCCCCAGGCCGCTGCCCTCGGTGGCGGTGCCCAGCACGCGATAGAAGCGCTCCATCACGCGCGGCCGCTCGGCCGGCGGAATGCCCGGCCCGGTGTCCTCCACGTCCAGATAGGCGAACGGTTCGAACGGATCGGCGCTGACGCGAACGGTCGCGTGGCCTCCCGGCGGCGTGTAGCGGATCGCGTTATCGAGCAGGTTGTTCAGCATCTCGGTCAGCATCAGGCGGTTGCCCTGGACCATCACCGGATGGTCGGACGCATCGAGGCCCAGGTCGATGCGCTTGGCCCAGGCCTGCGGCAGCCAGTCCTTGACCACCTCGCGCGCCAGCGCGGCCAGGTCCAGCGGCGCCATGTTGCCGCTGCCGGCGAAGTTCTCCATGCGCGCCAGCGACAGCAGCTGCGTGACCAGATGCGCGGTGCGCTGCGAGCTGCCGGCGATCTGCGCCAGCGACTTGCGCAGTTCCTCGGGCGACTGCTCGCGCTGGGCCAGTTCGGCCTGCATGCGCAGCCCGGCCAGCGGCGTCTTCATCTGGTGCGCGGCATCGGCGATGAAGCGCTTCTGCGTCTGCACCGATTGATCGAGCCGCTCGAGCAGTTCATTGAACGAGGCCACCAGCGGCGTGATTTCCTGCGGCGCGGCCTGTTCGTCGATCGGACTGGTGTCGCCCGGATTGCGCGCGCGAATGCGCTGCTGGATCGCGGTCAGCGGCGCCAGCCCGCGCGACAGGCCGAACCACACCAGCAGCACCGCCAGCGGCAGGATCACGAACTGCGGCAGGATCACGCCCTTGATGATCTCGTTGGCCAGGCGCGCGCGCTTGTCGAGCGTCTCGGCGACCTGCACCAGCACCGGATGGCCGCCGGGCACCGCCGGCATCTCGACATAGGTATACGCCACGCGCACGTCGTTGCCGGCCACCTGGTCGTCGCGCAGCGACACCAGCCCGGCGTGGCCGCGGTCTTCCTCGACGGGCAGCGGCAGGTCGCGATCGCCCGCCACCAGCTCGCCGCGCGTGCCCACCACCTGGTAGTAGACCGCGTCGGTCTCGTCGGCGCGCAGGATCTCCCGCGCGGACAGCGGCAGCTGCAGCGTCACGCCGCCATTGACCTCGCGCACCTGCTGCGACAGCACGATCGCGCTCGATTCCAGTGCGCGGTCGTAGGGGCCGTTGGCGATCGACTTGGCGACCAGGTAGGTCACCGCGATGCTCAGCGGCCACAGCAGCAGCAGCGGCGCCAGCATCCAGTCGAGGATCTCGCCGAACAGCGAGCGCGGCGACGCGTGCCCGGCGTCGTCCTCCAGATGGGGCAGGGCGTCGGCCAGCATCTCGTCGCTGACCTCGTCCTCGGCGGTGGCCGCCGCGGCGGCGCGGCGGCGGCGCGTGTCGCCGAGCGCCGGCGACGGGCGTTTCCAGGGCAGGCGCAGCGGATACATGCGAAGGGCGTGGGAGATAGGGGCGGAGGGCGGAGGCGCGCCGGGCAGGTTCGAAGGGAAAGCCCGGGCGCCGCTGCGGTCGGTGGGATCAGGAATGCGCCGCGGCCGGGGCCGGCTGGAATTTCTCCAGGCAATAGCCGAGGCCGCGCACGGTGGCGATGCGGATGCCGCCGACCTCGATCTTCTTGCGCAGCCGGTGCACGTAGACCTCGATCGCGTTGTTGCTGACTTCCTCGCCCCATTCGCACAGGTGGTCGACCAGCTGCTCCTTCGACACCAGCCGCCCCGAGCGCGTCAGCAGGATCTCGAGCAGGCCCACCTCGCGCGCGGACAGGTCCAGCATCTGGTCGTTCAGATAGGCGATGCGGCCGACCTGGTCGAATGCGAGCGGACCGTGCCGCATCAGCGTGGCGCCGCCGCCGGTGCCGCGCCGTACCAGCGCGCGCACGCGCGCCTCCAGTTCCGACAGCGCGAAGGGCTTGGCCATGTAGTCGTCGGCGCCCAGGTCCAGGCCCTTGACCCGCTCGTCGACGCTGTCGGCGGCGGTCAGGATCAGCACCGGCACCATCGCGCCGCGGGCGCGCAGCCGCTTCAGGACTTCGAGCCCCGGCATGCGGGGCAGCCCCAGATCGAGAATGACCAGGTCGTAGGCCTGCGTGGACAGCGCCGAATCGGCTTCCATGCCGTTGGCCACATGATCGACCGCATAGCCGGAATGGCGCAGGGAACGGGTCAGGCCGTCGGCCAGCACGTCGTCGTCTTCGGCAATCAGAATGCGCATGGTGGTCTCCCCTGGCTTGGCAGGCGGGCGCCGGCCCGCGCGGGCCGCCCTGTTTCCCCTGTCCTCCCGATCGTCATGCGCACTATGGAATGAAATGGGGCTTGCCAAGCATACTGTTTTTTTATACAGTACCCGCTGATTCCAGGCGAGCGCATGGGGCTGGATCGCAACCGGGGCCACGCGTCACGGAGGGCGCCGGTCAGCCGGGCGGTGCCGTGGTCCAACCCGGCTGCATTTTTGAGCCGATGCTGATTCACGGCTGCCATGCTCCGCCTCTAGAATGCGTTGCCGCAGCGCGCTCCGACGATGCAGACGCCGGGGTGGCGCGGGTCGGGCGCGTGGGTCTGCGTAACGAGGTGCCGCACAATATCGGCATCGAATAGCAGGCGGCGCGCCGCATGCGGCCTATTTATACACCATTGACGGAAGGACGACCATGGATGACGGCAAGAAGGCAGCTGGCGTGAGCGCCGAGAAGCAGAAGGCGCTGGCCGCCGCGCTGGCCCAGATCGAGAAGCAGTTCGGCAAGGGCTCGATCATGCGGATGGGCGACGGCGAGGTCGAGCAGGACATCCAGGTGGTGTCGACCGGCTCGCTGGGCCTGGACATCGCGCTGGGCGTCGGCGGCCTGCCGCGCGGCCGGGTCGTCGAGATCTACGGCCCGGAATCGTCGGGCAAGACCACGCTGACGCTGCAGGTGGTCGCCGAGATGCAGAAGCTGGGCGGCACCTGCGCGTTCATCGACGCGGAGCATGCGCTGGACGTCAATTACGCCAGCAAGCTGGGCGTCAGCGTCAGCGATCTGCTGATCTCGCAGCCGGACACCGGCGAGCAGGCGCTCGAAATCACCGACGCGCTGGTGCGCTCGGGCTCGGTCGACCTGATCGTGATCGACTCGGTGGCGGCGCTGGTGCCCCGGGCCGAAATCGAAGGCGAGATGGGCGACGCGCTGCCGGGCCTGCAGGCCCGCCTGATGAGCCAGGCGCTGCGCAAGCTGACCGGCACCATCAAGCGCACCAATTGCCTGGTGATCTTCATCAACCAGATCCGCATGAAGATCGGCGTGATGTTCGGCTCGCCGGAAACCACGACCGGCGGCAATGCGCTGAAGTTCTACGCCTCGGTCCGCCTCGACATCCGCCGCATCGGCTCGATCAAGAAGGGCGACGACGTGATCGGCAACGAGACCAAGGTCAAGGTGGTCAAGAACAAGGTATCGCCGCCGTTCCGCGAGGCCTTCTTCGACATCCTGTACGGCCAGGGCATCTCGCGCCAGGGCGAAATCATCGACCTCGGCGTGGACGCCAAGATCGTCGAGAAGTCGGGCGCCTGGTACAGCTACAACGGCGAGAAGATCGGCCAGGGCAAGGACAATGCGCGCGAATTCCTGCGCGAGAATCCCGATATCGCCGACGAAATCGAGAACAAGGTCCGCGCCGCCCTCGGCGTGGTGCCGATGAACGGTACGCCGGCGCTGGCGGCAGAGTAAGCCGGGTTTGCGGCGCTGTGGGTCCGGCTCCGCCGGGCCTGCAAGCGCCGCGTTCGCTCGCCCACCACCCCTTTCGCCCAGCGGGAGAGGGCGTCCCGTCCCGGCTGCCGTCCTTGCCCCGCCGCTCCGCCGTTCCCTCCCAACCCCATGCCTCGTCCTCCGCTGTCCCTGAAAGCGCGCGCGGTCGGCTATCTGTCGCGCCGCGAGCATAGCCGCGCGGAACTGGCGCGCAAGCTGGCGCCGCATGCCGAGTCGCCGGAGGAACTGGAGCGCCTGCTCGATACGCTGGAGCGCGAGAACTGGCTGTCCAACGCCCGCTTTGCCGAGAGCCTGGTGCACCGGCGCGCCAGCCGCTATGGCGCTTCCCGCGTCATGCAGGAGGCCCGCACTCACCAGCTCGACGGCGAGCAGCTGGCCGACCTGCAGCAGCAGTTGCGCGCCACCGAGCTCGAGCGGGCGCGCGAGGTCTGGCGCAAGCGCTTCGGCGTCGTGCCGGCCACGCCGGAGGAGAAGGCCAAACAGCTGCGCTTCCTGACCGCGCGCGGCTTCTCCCAGGCGGCGATCAGCCGGGTGATCCGCGATGCCGAGCGGCCGCCGGACGAGGAGGGCGAGTGAAAGACCGATGGAACGGCGTGCCGGAGCGGCAGGCGTGCAGGATGTGATGCGGCCGCCGCGGTAGTCCGACGCGTCAGTCCGACGCGGTAGTGCGACGCCGTAGTCCGCCGCCGTAGTCCGCCCGGTCAGTCCGATCATCCGCGCCGACAATCGGGCTCGACATTGCGCACATCCGGGTATTCCCGGCCAATGCGGTCCGGCATGTTAAACTCCACGAGTTTTCCGCAAGCGCGGCGCGAATTCGTGCGCCCGCAGCAAATCGTCTTCAGGCCGGTTCCGCCGCGCCTTCCCTTGTCACAGCCTGGTGCCATGCCGCTTTCCGCCCCCGTCAATCGCGCCCTGCGTCATCGTCGCGCCATCACGGCCGAGGCGTATCTCCGCGAAGACGGCCTGTGGGACATCGAGGCCCGGCTCACCGACACCAAGCCCCGCGACATTCCGCTCGCCGGCGGCGGCGTCCGTCCGATCGGCCAGCCGCTGCACGACCTGTGGCTGCGCGTGACCATCGACCTGCGCATGAACGTGGTCGACGCCGAGGCCTGCTCCGACTGGGTTCCCTATTCCGGCCACTGCGACACCATCGGCCCGGCCTACCGCCAGCTGATCGGCCTGAACCTGATGAAGGGCTTCCGCAAGGCCGTGCGCGAGCGCCTGGGCGGGGTGGCCGGCTGCACCCATCTGACCGAACTGGCCGGGATCCTGCCGACGACGGCAATCCAGGCCTTTGCTGGCGACGTCTTCAAGATTCGCGACGGCGCCAGCGACGACAGCAATCCCGAACCGCCCTACCAGCTGCATGGCTGCCATGCGCTGCACTTCGAAGGGGAGGTGGTTCGCCAGTTTTATCCGCGCTGGTACGGACACCAGCCGAAACCGAGAGCCCGGGCCGATGCGCCGCCGGCCTCGCCGCCGCAGTCACCGCAGGCCCCGCAGGCGATTGCCGACGACGACGGCGGCGCCCCGCACCGGTCCACCGGAACCTCCGGGTGAGGTTCCGGGATCCCCACGAGATCTCGACCTCTCCCGCTTCATCACCACGCTTTACTACCCGGCTTTTCTACCCATTTACGCCTACCCGAAAGGAAACACGCATGAATATCCATGAGTACCAAGGCAAGGAAATCCTGCGCAAATACAATGTGCCGGTTCCCCGCGGTATCCCCGCATTCTCGGTCGAAGAAGCGCTGAAGGCGGCCGAACAGCTTGGCGGCCCGGTGTGGGTCGTCAAGGCGCAGATTCACGCCGGCGGCCGCGGCAAGGGTGGCGGCGTCAAGGTGGCCAAGAGCCTGGACGAGGTCAAGACCTACGCCAGCAACATCCTGGGCATGCAGCTGGTCACGCACCAGACCGGTCCGGAAGGCAAGAAGGTCAACCGCCTGCTGATCGAAGAAGGCGCTGACATCAAGAAGGAACTGTACGTCAGCCTGGTGGTGGACCGCGTGTCGCAGAAGGTCGCGCTGATGGCCTCGAGCGAAGGCGGCATGGACATCGAGGAAGTCGCCGCGCAGACCCCCGAAAAGATCCACACGCTGATCATCGAGCCGTCGATCGGCCTGACCGACAAGGACGCCGACGACATCGCCCGCAAGATCGGCGTGCCCGACGCCAGCCTGTCGCAAGCCCGCCAGGCGCTGCAGGGCCTGTACAAGGCGTTCTGGGACACCGACGCCTCGCTGGCCGAAATCAACCCGATGATCCTGACCGGCGACGGCAAGGTGATCGCGCTCGACGCCAAGTTCAACTTCGACTCGAACGCGCTGTTCCGCCACCCGGAAATCGTCGCCTACCGCGACCTGGACGAAGAAGATCCGGCTGAAATCGAAGCCTCGAAGTTCGACCTGGCCTACATCTCGCTCGACGGCAATATCGGCTGCCTGGTCAACGGCGCCGGCCTGGCGATGGCCACCATGGACACCATCAAGCTGTTCGGCGGCGAGCCGGCCAACTTCCTCGACGTGGGCGGCGGCGCCACCACCGAGAAGGTGACCGAGGCCTTCAAGCTGATGCTGAAGAACCCGAACGTGCAGGCCATCCTGGTCAACATCTTCGGCGGCATCATGCGCTGCGACGTGATCGCCGAAGGCGTGATCTCGGCCTCGAAGGCGGTGCAGCTCGGCGTGCCGCTGGTCGTCCGCATGAAGGGCACCAACGAAGACCTCGGCAAGAAGATGCTGGCCGAGTCGGGCCTGCCGATCATCTCCGCCGACACCATGGAAGAAGCGGCCCAGAAGGTGGTGGCCGCGGCCGCAGGCAAGTAAGCCAGACGCGAAACCGAAAGCGAGCGGCGTGGCGCCGGGCGCCCGCCGCGACAGCCAAGCAAAGGATTACAGCATGTCGATTCTGATCAACAAAGACACCAAGGTCATCACCCAAGGTATTACCGGCAAGACCGGCCAGTTCCACACCCGTGGCTGCCGCGACTACGCCAACGGCAAGAACGCCTTCGTCGCCGGCGTGAACCCGAAGAAGGCCGGCGAGGACTTCGAGGGCATTCCCATCTACGCGAGCGTCAAGGAAGCCAAGCAGCAGACCGGCGCCACCGTGTCGGTGATCTACGTCCCGCCCGCGGGCGCCGCCGCCGCGATCTGGGAAGCCGTGGACGCCGACCTGGACCTGGTGGTCTGCATCACCGAAGGCATCCCCGTGCGCGACATGATGGAAGTCAAGGACCGCATGCGGCGCGAAAACAAGAAGACGCTGCTGCTCGGACCGAACTGCCCGGGCCTGATCACGCCCGACGAAATCAAGATCGGCATCATGCCGGGCCACATCCACAAGAAGGGCCGCATCGGCGTGGTGTCGCGCTCGGGCACGCTGACCTATGAAGCCGTGGGCCAGCTGACCGCACTGGGCCTGGGCCAGTCGTCGGCCGTCGGCATCGGTGGCGACCCGATCAACGGTCTGAAGCACATCGACGTGATGAAGATGTTCAACGACGATCCGGACACGGATGCGGTCGTGATGATCGGCGAGATCGGCGGTCCGGACGAGGCCAATGCCGCCTACTGGATCAAGGACAACATGAAGAAGCCGGTGGTTGGCTTCATCGCCGGCGTGACGGCGCCTCCGGGCAAGCGCATGGGCCACGCCGGCGCGCTGATCTCGGGCGGTGCCGACACGGCGCAGGCCAAGCTGGAGATCATGGAGTCCTGCGGTATCAAGGTCACCAAGAACCCGTCGGAAATGGGCCGTCTCCTGAAGTCGATCCTGTAATACGGGTCGGGCCGGCCTTGCCGGTCCATCGGCCGGGGCCGCGGTCCGCCGCGGCTCCCCTGCAATGCCCTCGCCCCACGCGAGGGCATTGTCGTTTTGGCGCCACTGGAACGGCAAATAGATCATTCTCTGATGTATCTGCCGGTTTGTTGAAATCAAAACGAAAGGTTTCTGCGGTACATCTCAATGTCTTGGGCGTCAGACATCCGAAAGGCCGCAATCGCGGACGGGCAAGTCCCGTTGCCGGCTGTCCCTGACACCCCGTCTTCATTCCAATTCCAATATCGACTTCGAGGAGCCACGCAGTGGAATTGCTGTCGTCCACCACGTTCTGGATCGCACTGGGATCCATCATCCTGACCAATATCGTGCTGTCCGGCGACAACGCCGTCGTGATCGCGCTGGCCTCGCGCAACCTGCCGCCGGCGCAGCAGAAGCGCGCGATCTTCTGGGGCAGCGCCGCCGCGATCATCATGCGCGTGGTGCTGACCGTCGCCGCGGTCAAGCTGCTGAGCCTGCCTTACCTGAAGATCATCGGCGCGATCCTGCTGGTCTATATCGGCGTGCAGCTGCTGACCGGCGATGACGACGAGGAAGGCCACGACGCCAAGGACAACATCTGGGCTGCGATCCGCACGATCCTGATCGCCGACCTGGTGATGTCGCTCGACAACGTGGTGGCGGTCGCCGCCGCCGCGCAGAAGGGCCCCGAGGGCAGCCAGCTGCTGCTGCTGGTGATCGGCCTGGGCCTGTCGATTCCGCTGATCGTGTTCGGCAGCACGCTGCTGCTGAAGGTGATGGAACGCTTCCCGGTGATCATCGTGGCCGGCGCCGCGCTGCTCGGCTATCTGGCCGGCGAGATGCTGGTCAGCGATCCGGTCGACGCCGCCTGGTTCGAGGTGCACGTGCCCCACGCCCACCTGGTGTTCGGCGCCATCGGCGCGATCCTGGTGGTGGTGATCGGGAAGCTGATGCAGAAGCGCGGCGCGCAGACCGCCTGACGCCCCGCCCGGCGCGCTTGCCCTCTTGCGGGCAGGTGCGGCCATGCGAACCGAGCCCGGCACGCGCCAGCGTTGCCGGGCTTTTTCATGGACGCTGCCGCCGGTCCCAGGGCAAGGCTTCGATGCCAAATTTTGTGAATGGACGGCGAAACGCGGTCCGCCCGCTCGATACTGTCGGCCTTCCAATCGTTCGGGAGCCGCTCCATGCCAGTCGCCGCACGCTTGCCGCGGGGCCGCCGCGCTGATCGCGCCCATCATGCCCATCATGCCCATGGGGCCCCTCGAACTCATCGAACCCATCGCGCCTTCACGCTGATCGAGCTGATGGTGGTGGTCGCCATCATCGGCATCCTGGCCGCCATCGCGGTGCCGCAATATCGGGACGATACAATTCGGGCCAGGCTGTCGAGCGTGCTGACCGCGGCCGCGCCTTTGAAGATGGCGGTCAGCCTGTGCGCGCAGGAAGCGGGCGGCGTGCTGGACGATTGCAATGACGACAACGCGGCCGCCGCGATTCCGCCGTTCGCGCGGAGCCGCGAGATCGCGAAGGCGACTGTCAGCGGTCCGGGCGTGATCACGCTGACGCTGTCCGCCAGCGGGCTCGGCGCCGGGGTCGACGGCAGGGACATCGTGCTGCGGCCATCGGTCAACGCGACCTCGGTCAGCTGGGAGATCACCACCACGATCGAGAACGCGGTCGCCAGGCAGTATGTCCTCAGGAACAGCCAGTCGCCCGCCGATACATCGCAGGCGAGGGCGTAGTCGAGTAGCCGGGCCGGTGTCATGACGGACGACGCCAGCCATGCCGGACTGCGCAAGGATCATCTCGGCGACACGCCCATGGGCGTGTCGCCTTCGTCGGGAATCGAATGTGAATTTGCGCAGGAACGTTGCGCTGGATTGGGCGTGCCCGCTGTTGGCGATGGCCGTCGCGTTGCCGCCGCTGGTCTCCAAACACACCTTGCCGCTGGCCACCTTCTACGGCGAGTGGGCGTCGGCGTTGGCCTTCGTCGTGCTGGTGCTGTGGTCCGCGACGCTGCGCGCCGCCGGTGGGGCCGCCGGCAGTGCCGCTGCCGGTGCCGCCGCTGGTGCCACCGCTGGTGCCCCCGTTGATGCCACCGTTGGTGCCGCCACCCCCGCCGGCGTTCCGTTCGTGACCGCGTTCTGCCTGTGGCTGATCGCTCTGGGCACGGGCGCCACGCTGGCCGGTCAGCCCGACGTGACAGGCAGCCGCAGCCTGACGCTGGCCGCGCTGCTGCTCGCCACCGGCGCGATCTGGGCTGGCCATCGCTATCGCCGTGCGCTCGACGCCGACGTGGTGCTGACCGCGTTCGCGACGGCGTGGCTGGCGGCAGGGCTGTTCGGCACGCTCGCCCAATGGGTGCAACTGTTCCGGCTCGAGGGCGACAGCTTCGGGCTGGTGTCCGATTACTTCTACGACGCCAATCGCCGGCTATGGGGCAATCTGAACCAGCCCAACCACCAGGCGACCGTACATGGCCTGGCGCTGGCGGCGTCGGTGTGGCTGGCCTCCCGCGGCAAGCTGCGCGCGCTGCCGTGGCTGGTCGCGGTGGCGCTGGTCGAAAGCGGTGTCGTGCTGTCCGGCTCGCGCACCGGCGTGCTGCACGTAGGGCTGGCCGCCTGCTATGCGCTGGTCGCGGCCTGGCTGGCGCGCTCCGCGCAGGACGCGGCGCCGGCGTCAGTGCGCTGGTCCCTGCGCGCCCCCGCCGGGCTCGTGTTTGCGGCGGCGGCGCTGGTGGCCATGCTGATGCTGCTGCAGCCTGCGATCAAGGCGGCGGGGCAGGCGTTCGGCTGGTCGCTGTTCGACACCATGGCGCAACTGCAGGCCGGCGACCAGATTTCCGCGCGCGGCGCGCTGTGGGCGCATGCCTGGGCGATGTTCGTCGCGCATCCGTGGTTCGGCGTCGGCTGGGGCGAATTCGGCTGGGCACAGTTCGAACAGCTGGCGCGGCTGGGTATCACCGTCGAGATGTCGCTGCACGCGCATAACGCCGTGCTGGACCTGCTGGCCAAGACCGGGATCGTCGGCACCGCCGGCGTCGCGCTGTTTCTGGCGGCCTGGCTATGGCGGGTGGTGCGCGCGAGGCTGTGGCGTGCCGATACGGCGGAACGCGCCCGCACGGCGGCGGCGCTGACGTGGCTGGCGATGCTGTGCGCGCATTCGATGCTCGAATATCCCCTGCACTACCTGTATTTCCTGCTGCCGTTCTGTTTCCTGCTGGGCTGGCTCGAGCCCGCCGCGCTGGCGGTCACGCGCATGCCGCGCGCGCTGGCCACGATGGGGCCCGCGGTGGCCGGCGTGGCCGCGGCCCTGGTGCTCGCGACGATGTGGCAGGAC
>Ga0065721_10052661_pt1 | contig 11449 bp, 11 predicted proteins | sample Mesricmetagenome_FD_59108 | JGI IMG/M metagenome (GOLD analysis project Ga0065721, IMG submission 59108) | Mesophilic microbial community from rice straw/compost enrichment Sample: eDNA_1 v2 (version 2) | ecosystem: Engineered > Solid waste > Grass > Composting > Bioreactor | place: USA: Davis...
CCTCCAGCACAGCGACCCTCCGAGGGCTGCGCCAATGCAGCGCAGCCCCGCCCACCACACCCAAGGAGCAACACCGATGTCTTCCGTGATGAGCGGCGCCGCGGGCGCCTTAGAGAACTTGCAGCCCACCGAGGTGGCGCGGCAATGCGAAGTGGCATATCGCAAGATCGCCATCCGCCTGATTCCCTTTCTGGTCTTTCTCTTCATCCTCGCCTGGATCGACCGCGTCAACGTGGGCTTCGCCAAGCTGCAGATGCTGCAGGATCTGCAATTCAGCGAAGCGGTGTACGGCTTCGGCGCCGGCATCTTCTTCCTCGGTTATTTCCTGTTCGAGGTGCCGAGCAACCTGCTGCTCGAGAAGATCGGCGCGCGCAAGACGCTGGCTCGCATCACGATCCTGTGGGGACTCGCGTCGATGGCGATGATCTTCGTCAAGACGCCGATGCAGTTCTACGCGTTGCGCTTCCTGCTGGGCGTGTTCGAGGCGGGCTTCTTCCCCGGCGTCGTGCTGTATCTGACGTACTGGTTCCCGGCGGCGCGGCGCGCGCGCATCAACGGCCTGTTCATGACGTCGTTCGCCATCGCCGGCGTGATCGGCGGCCCGCTGGCCGGCTTCATCATGACGACGATGGATGGCGTCGACGGGCTTGCCAACTGGCAATGGCTGTTCGTGCTCGAAGGCATTCCGTCGGTGCTCGCCGGCATCGCCGTCATGATGTACCTGCCGGAAAAGCCGGCAAACGCGCGCTGGCTGTCCGACGCCGAGAAGCAACTGGTCACGCGCACCATCGAGGCCGAGAATCGCGATCCGGCCAAGCACTCGACGCTGAAGGCCGCGTTCGCCAATTCCCGCGTGTGGATCTGCGCCGCGATCTACTTCTGCGTCGTCAGCGGCAACGCCACCATCGCGTTCTGGTCGCCGTCGATCATCAAGGAGCTGGGCGTGCAGGGCAATCTGCAGATTGGCCTGGTATCGGCCATCCCGTTCATCGCGGGCACCATCGCCATGGTCCTCAACGGCATTCATTCGGACCGCAGCGGCGAACGCCGGATGCACTGCGCGATGGCGACATTGCTGGCGGCCGTCGGCCTGACGCTGACCGGTCTATGGCTGCACAGTGCGATGCTGGCTCTGGTGGCGCTGACGCTGGCGTCGATCGGCATCCTGGCCGCGTTCCCGGTGTTCTGGTCGCTGCCGTCCGCCTTTCTCGCCGGCACCGCTGCCGCCGGCGGCATCGCGCTGATCAACTCGATCGGCAACCTTGCTGGATTCGTGGCGCCGTACATGATCGGCTGGTTCAAGACCAATACCGGCCAGCTGTCGTCGGGCCTGTACTTCGTGGCGTTCCTGGAGGCGTGCGCGACCGTGCTGGTGCTGGCCGCCATACGCGGCCGCGCCGCGGTGGTTCGCTGACCCCGGGAATTGCGCTCGCCTGCCGAGGCCCCCACAAGGCAACGCGTGGGGGAACGCGAAAGCCCGCCTCGTCCGTCGATCGATGGCGGCGCTCGCTACACCGACTCCGCCAACCACTTGCGCGGCGACACCCCCATCCGCTGCCGGAATGCCTTCGAGAAAGACGACGCGCTGGCAAACCCGAGCTCCGTGGCGATCAGGTTCACCGGTCGCCCGGAGCGCATCATCGATGCGCCGAGGCTGAGCCGCCAGTCCGTCAGATACGCCGCTGGCGTCGTACCGGTCGCGTCCTTGAACGCCGCGGCAAACGCGCTGCGGGACATGCCCGCGGTCGAGGCCATCCGTGCCAGCGACCAGTCCTCGTACGGCGAACGATGCAGCGCGACGAGCGCCTTCGCCAGGCGTGGATCGGACAGCCCCATGATCAGACCGCTGGTCACGCCGACCTCCGCAGGATGGTCGATGATCCAGCGCAGCAGCTGGATCAGCACGACCTCGAACAATCGGTCTGCCAGCACGCGGGAGCCGCAGCGGACGTGATCCGCCTCGGCGAACAGCAGGTCCAGCGCAGGCCGCAGCCCTTCCACCGCATCCAGCGGCACCCGCACCAGCGAAGGCAGCGATTGCACGATCGGGTTGCGTTCGCCGCCGTCGAAATCCAGCGTCGCGCAGGTGAAATCCGAGCCGTCCTCGGGCGGATTGACGAACTGATGGTGCACGGGCCGGGGATAGAGCAGCAGCGTCGGCTCGGCGAGGTGGAAACGCGGCAGGTCTGTGTCGCCGGGCCGGTGCCGCACTTCCATCTCGCCACGGCGAAGGACGTGCAGGAAGGCGCGACCCGGCAGCGGCTCGAAGGTCGATCGTCCGCACAGCTTGCCGGTATGGAACAGCCTGGTGCGGACACGGAACCGGTCCAGCAATGCGGTCAGCCGATCCACCGGATCGGCCGTGGACTGCGCGAGCGTTTCGGATGGAAGGACAAGTTTCATGGACGTTATTGCACCTTGCGTCCAGCCATTCTACCTACCATTGATTCCGACCGCTCCATTCGGACGGCAGCCTTCCACCTCAAGGAGTGACCACATGTCTCGCGTCCCGCTGATCGATCCCAATCACACCACCGCCGAGCGCCAGGCGCTGCTGGCGCAGATCCATGGCGCGTTCGGCGCCACGCCGAACATGTTCAAGGCCGTGGCCAACTCTCCTGCCGCGCTGCGGAGCATGTGGGGCAGCTTCGGCGCGCTCGGCAGCGGCGTCATTCCGGCTCGGCTTGGCGAGCAGATCGCCGTGGCGATAGCGAACCGCAATGCGTGCGAATACTGCCTCGCGGCCCACACGACGCTGGGCCGCAAGGCGGGCGCCAGCGCCGAGGAAATGTCCGCGGCGCAGGGTGGCGAATCCACCGATCCCAAGACCGCCGCGGCCCTGCGCTTCGCGTTGAGAGTCGTCGAGGCGCGTGGGCAGGTCAACGATGCCGACGTGCGGGCCGTTCGGGAGGCAGGCTTCAGCGACGAGGAAATCGTCGAGATCCTCGCGCACGTGGCGCTGAACCTGTTCACCAATTACGTCAATGTGGCGTTCGCCGTGCCGGTGGACTTTCCGGCGGTGAAGCTGCGCGCCGCGGCGTAAGCGGGCTCGCCATGGCGTCGGGGCGGCCGGAGCATCCGCCCCCGCCCCGCCGATCGAATTGCCAGCCAATATCGCAAATCGCTTGATTGAATGGAGCAGAGCCGCATGCATCGCACCGCATTGGCGATCCGTCATGTTGCCTTTGAAGACCTCGGCATCATTGAACCGCTATTGATCGAGCGCGGCTATACGGTCCGCCATCTGGAGGCCGGTGTCGACGCGATTGACAGCGCGACAGTGACGGCGGCGGATCTGTTGGTGGTGCTGGGTGGCCCGATCGGTGTGTACGAGACCGATCGCTACCCCTTTCTCGCCGCGGAGAAGGACGCCATCGCGGCGCGGCTCAGGCAGGACAAGCCGACTCTCGGCATCTGCCTCGGCGCGCAACTGATGGCGGCAGCGTTGGGGGCAACGGTGACGCCGACAGGCAAAGTGGAAATCGGCTACGGGGCACTGACTCTGACCGGGGAAGGCCGAGCCTCGCCATTGCGGCATGTCGGCGAAATTCCAGTACTGCATTGGCATGGCGACCAGTTCGCGATTCCGGAGAGGGCATCGCGTTTGGCTGAAACCGCGGGATTCCCCAATCAGGCATTTGCGCTAGGGCCGCATATTCTCGGCCTGCAATTTCATCTCGAGGCCGATCACCGGCAGATCGAGCGCTGGTTGATCGGCCATGCGCATGAACTGGCGGCGCATCGGCCGGACATCGCGGCGATCCGCTCGGATGCGGCGCGGCATGGTTCGGTACTCGAGCGCGCCGCCCGTGCCGTCATCGGCGAATGGCTCGACGCACTGCGGTTCGGACAGACAGTCGGATGAACACGAATCGGGACGGGCTGGTCCCGCCCTACCTGTCCCGCGTGACGCTGACGCCGGCGTCGACAGTGCCGTATATGGTGATGCCGGATTGCCGGTCGCCCGGGGCACCGGTACTACTGCAGCCGGACACAACGCCCAGCAGCAAGACAAGGCTGGCGGCACTGAGGAAGATTTTCTGCATGACGGTTCTCAATTCGGTCGGAATCCGGGTTGGACGATATTGGCCCGCGTGAGTTTCCCGGCTGCCATCCCTTACTGCGTATATTGTTTAGTGCTGGCTTCCACCACTGTCTGCGCCCATTGCAGAATCGGTCCGAAGCGCGGCGGCAGCAGTTCGAGCGCTGCGGCGAACGACACCCAGCGAAATTCGTGATGTTCCGGCCGTCCGAGCTCCGCGCTGACCGGAAGGCTGACCTGCCCTTCGCGGGACAAGGCAATGTAGAGGCGCGCGACCTTGCCTTTGGCGTAGGGCTCGGTCTCACGATAGTCATCGCCCCAGGGCAATGTCAGCGCCGACAAACCCGTTTCCTCGGCGGTCTCGCGCAGTGCCGTCTCCAACAGCGCCTCACCAGGCTCCGGCCTTCCCTTCGGAAGGTCCCAATTGCGGTACGCGCGCAGGACCAGGCAACGCCATTGGCCTTCGATCCGACGCACCACCACCAGCCCCGCCGAACGGTTCGCGACCGTCATGTCTCCCTCCGCTTCTCCATCCGGTGACTGTAACCGATTGGCCAGATCGCATCGCTGTTCCGGCTTGTGGCGTTGCGCAGCACAGTGAGCGGAAATGACACACGGCATGCGGCGGACAGCGTTGCGGCCCCGTCGGCGCATCGCTGACCGATTCCGCAACAACTGTTCTCGTACGACGCATCGACCGGTCCTCGAACGCCGCGCCTCGCCACGCCCATGGCGAGTGTCCTGTTTCGTTTTGCCGCATCGATCGGCACGGCTGCTTCAAGCGTGCACATCGCTGCCTCACCGCGCCACAACCCTTCGATCTGCTGCTCTTCTTCCACTGCTCCGGCACGCCGCTTGCGCAATGCGCCCCGCCGGCAAACCGGCCGCATCAAATCAACAACACAAGAGGAGACATCCATGCAGAAGAAGCACGCAACACCGAAACCGGGCCAACCATCCATCCGTCTCGCCTGCGTCATCGGCGCACTTGCCTGCGCCAGCCATGCGGGCGCGGCGGAGTTCCAGGCCGGAGACTGGACGCTGACGGTAGGCGGCAACATCAATGCCTTCTATACGACAAACTCGTGCTCGGGCGACAACATCGGCGGCCTCGCGCTTGGCAGCCGCGCGCTCGCTTGCGGCGGCAAGGACAACAGCACGGTCATCGGCAATGGCCTGCTGCCGAGCTATCTGTCCGTTGGCGCGAAGTCGCGCCAGGACGAGTACGATGTGGCCGCGCTGATCGGTATCGGCGCCGCAGCTGCCACCGGAGATGCCATCTCGCAGAACAACGTGGTGGACGTGCGCCAGGCCTACCTGACGTTCGGCAATGGCAGCATGGGCACGGTCAAGCTCGGTCGCGACTATGGGCTGTACGGCTACAACGCGATCATCAACGACATGACGTTGCTCGGCGTCGGTGCCGCGACGCGTGCCACGCAGCGCGGTCGCGTATCGCTGGGTCATATCGGCGCGGGCTACGCCTATGTCGGCACCTATGGCCAGTTCGTCTACACCACGCCGTCCTTCAGCGGCTTGTCCGTCGACGTGGCGGTGATGAGCCCGGTCGACCAGCAGCCCGTGATTGGCGTACCCGACTACACGGCGAAGAACACGCCGCAGTTCCAGGGCCGCGTCAATTTCGGCACCGACCAGTACAAGCTGTGGCTCGGCGGCAAGTCCCAGCGGCTCGAAGATGCTGCCGGAAGATCGCTGAACATGACTGCAGTGGAAGTCGGCGGCTCCGTGAACGCGGGGCGTTTTGGCCTGCTGGCAAACTTCCAGACCGGCAAGGGCCTGGGCATCCTTTCGGACGCCGACCAGGGCGACGTGCGGAGCTCGGCATACCTTGTGCAAGGGACCTACAAGGCAACGGACCGGATCAAGCTGGGCCTTGGCTATGGCCAGAGCCGCAACAGCGACAACCCCGGAACCGGCCTCAAGTCAAACGCCAATCTCACCGCGGGCTTGTACTACAGCCTGACCAAGAGCATCACGCTGGTCGCCGAGGTCGGCGAGACGCGATCGAAGTCGTTCGACGGGCTGTCGGCAAGACAGCGGGGCGGCGCGTTGGGGGGCATCCTGTTGTTCTGATCGCAGGCGTGCGGCCCCAATGCCGCCGAGGTGAGGGCGGGCCAAGACCCGCCCCGGATGCGTTCCGCGGGCCGCGGCCATGCAGAAGCCGTCAACGTTCGACGCGACGCGCGCGTTATCGGACTGTCGGTCCCGATTTCGGCATCGAAGCGGGACGGAGCGCATGGGCGGTGCCCGTGGCGCTTCCCCGCGACATCCGAAAGCCGACGCTGTCGGCCGTTTCGTATTGCAGTTCTCCCTTCGACCAAGGAGAAGACGTCATGCGCATTCCGTCCATCGGCAAACTGGCAGTATTCGCCGCCGCCATGTCCTTCCTGGTTTCTGGCACGGTCCAAGCTCAGGCGGCATCCCCGGCGACACCAGCCACGCCTGCCAGCCCGGCCACGCCAGCAAAGCCCGCTGCGCCGGCTGCAACGAAAGACCATGCCACCAAGACCGCGAAGGCGAAGCACAAGCGGTCGCACCATGCCGTGCAAAAGGCGAAGTCCCATCGCAAGGAAAAGGCAGCCAGCTGACCATCAACCGCGGGGCGCCGGCCTGCGCGCAGGGCGCAATACCGGCGCAAGTCGAAGATGTCCGCCCGTCATCCTGGCGCGCGGAACACGGGCAGGCCCTGCCCCGACGTACGTTTTACATCGCAACAAGAACAATTTACCGGGCGGCGGACGGCCTTGAGTCGGTGCCGCCCCGCTCTGTGCCGCACCGGCAGGCCAAGGGCCGCTCGGGAACGCCTGTTGCATCACGACCCATTCATCAGGGTGGACGACCACCTTCGCACACCGAGCGGCGGCATCATCGCGAATGCGCCGCCGAGCAATGGGCAAATGGGCAATTGGCAAATGGGCACCATGATCGGCTACAAGGACTCCCCGCCTCGCGACCTCGCGCCGTCGTCAACGGGCAAATCCGCGAAATCTCCCGTCGCCATTTATGGAGCGATCGCGGCCAATTCCGCCATCGCGATCACGAAGTTCATCGTGGCCGGCGTCACGGGAAGCTCGGCAATGATTTCGGAGGCCATTCACTCCACGGTCGACACCGGCAACGAGGTCCTGCTGCTGATCGGGATTGCGCGCAGCCGCCGCGCCGCCGATCCGCAGCATCCCTTCGGCTACGGAAAGGAACTGTACTTCTGGAGCCTGATCGTGGCGGTGCTGATCTTCGGCGTCGGCGGCGGCATCTCGGCGTACGAGGGCGTCCTGCACATGATGGATCCCGAGCCGTTGCGCGACCCGGACTGGAACTACGTCGTACTCGCCAGCGCCGCGGTGTTCGAAGGCATCAGCTTCGTCATCGCCTTGCGCCAGTTCTACCGCGAAAAGGGCGACGTGCCGTTCTGGACCGCCCTGCGCGCAAGCAAGGACCCCACCACCGTCACCGTGCTCGCCGAGGATGCGGCCGCGCTGGCGGGCCTGGTGCTCGCCGGGCTCGGCGTATACGCCAGTCATCGCTGGAACATGCCAGTCCTCGACGGCGCGGCATCAGTGGCGATCGGCGTGCTCCTGGCCGGCGTCGCGACGGTGCTGGTGGTGGAGAGCCGCAGTCTGCTGGTCGGCGAGGGCGTGAACCGGGAGATGGCGCTGGGAATCCAGCGTCTCGCGCAGGAGGATCCGTGCATCGAGCGCGCCGGCAGGCCGCTGACCATGCATTTTGGCCCCGACGACGTACTGGTCACGCTCGATGTGCAGTTCATGGCCGACGCCGGCCGCGACGACATGGCGCGTGCGGTGGAGCGGGTCGAGCGGCAGATCCGCGCTCGCTACCCTGCGGTCAGGCGCATCTACATCGAGGCGCGCCTGATGTCGGTGGCCGCGCAACGCCCCGGCGAGCAGGCGCCCGCGGGCGGGCCGTCCGGCACGTGAGTGGGGCGTGTGGGGCGTGTGGGGCGTGTGGGGCGTGAGCAGGGCGTGATGCAAAAGGGGCTGGTCTGATGCCAGCCCCACCTGTCGTGCAAGAGGACCACCCCGGACGGATGGTCCCTGCCCTTACCGCAGATAGTTGAACAGATTCATCCCCTGAATCTGCATGAACGACTGCTGCGCCGCCTGCAGCGCCGTCTGACGCTGGTAGTACTCGGCAATGGCCGACGCATAGTCCAGATCCTGCAATCCCGACAGCGTCTGCTCGTAGTTCAGGTCGCGATTGGCGCCGATGGTGTCGAGCGCATCGAGTTCCTGCATCCGCGAGCCGACCGACGCGCGTACCGTCAGCACGTTGTCGAGCGAGTTGGACATCTTGCGGTTGGCGGTCGCCAGGGCGTTGTCCAGCCGCGCGCGATCGGCTTCGGTGGTCACCGGCTGCTTCAGCGCATCGATGGCCGCCTTGATGTTGGCGAAGATGTCGGTGCCGGCCTGCTTGGCCGGGGCCAGCGCCATCGAGTCGCCGTTGGCCGGCGCGCCCTTGACGGTGAACGACACGCCGCCGAACTGGATCGCATCGCCGGCGACGTAGGGGGTCGCGGGCACGATGGCCGTGGGGGGCACGGCGCTGTTGTCGGTGACGGTGTAAGTGGTATTGCCGCTGCCGTCGACGGCGAAGTCGATCGAGAACGCGTGGCCGTACAGCGGGTCGGTCGGGTCGGTCGCCGACAGCGCGCCGTAGAGCGCCGTGCCGGTGTTGCCGCCGTCGGCGGTCATCACGTAGTCGGCCGAGCCCGTGACGCTGAGGAACACATCGCGGCCGTTATCGCCGGCCGCCATCTGACGGGCGACGTCGACCTGCAGCAGCTGGGAACCGGTGTCGCCGACGTATTGCACCGTGCCGCCATTGGCGGCGAACGGCGGCGTGCCCGACTTGAAGCCGGCAAACAGGTACTGGCCGTTGCCGTCGTCGGCATTGGCCAGGCCCAGCAGCTGCTCGTAGTTGCTCTGCAGTTCGGCCGCGATCGACGCCCGGTCGGCGTTGCTGATGGTGCCGTTGCCGCCGGAGACGATCAGCGTCTGCACGTTCTGGATCGTGGTGATCACGCTTTGCAACGTCTTTTCCTCAAGCGCCAGGCTGATGTTGGCCTGGGTGCGCGAGGTCGCGTACTGCTCGTTGACGGCGCCGGCCTGGGCCACGCCCAGTGCGCGCGTGGCGGCGATCGGATCGTCGGACGGGTTCAGCACACGGCGGCCGGTGCCGAGCTGCTGCTGCACGTGCAGCAGCGAGGACTGCTGGCCGTTCATCGCGGACAGGCCGAGCTGGTAGAACGTGGAAGTGGCGACACGCATGATGGTTTCCTGGTCTCGGTAGGCGGGCGGCCCGTCAGCGGATATTGATGATGGCGTCGAACAGCGACGAGGCGGTCTGGATCACCTGGGCGCTCGCCTGATAGAGCTGCTGGAAGCGCAGCAGGTTGACGGTTTCCTCGTCCATGTTGACGCCGGAGACCGACTGCTGGGCGGTACGCACCTGCGTCGTGATGCTGTTCTGCGAGGTCGATGCGATATTGATCGACTTGGTGCGGCTGCCGATGTCGTTGACCAGCTGGGCGTAGGCGTCATTGAAGCTCGACACGCCGTTGATGGTCTTGGCGGTCTGCAGCTTGGCCAGCACCAGCGCATTGCCGTTGTCGGACGAGCCGCCGACATTGGAGCCGATGGTGAAGCTGTCGCCGACCTTGGGCGCGCCGTCGAAGCTGACCGTCACGCCGTCGAACGTATATTCGACCGCGCTTCCGTTGGTCACCGGGCCGGCGTCCGGCGTCACCGGATTGCCGGCGGCGTCGGCGAACGTATAGGCGGTGCCGTCGAAGGTCGCGACGATCTTCGAGGGCGGCACGTTGAAGCCCTGCGCGACGTTGCTGACCTTGGCGGTGCCCGTGCCGACATTGGAGGCGCTGCTTTCGGCCAGCACCGGCGAGGCGGCGGCGACCTTGGCGGGATCGGTGATGATCAGGTCGAACGAACCCGCGACATTGCGGGTCGGCTGGATCTGGAAGCTGTCGCCGGCGCCCATGGTGCCGCCGACCGTGATGCTCAGGCCGTCGGCCGTGAACGTCGGGCCGGCGCCGCTGGCGACCACCTCGTTGTCGGACATCCGCACCAGGCTGTAGCTGGTGCCGTCGTACGTCACCGTGTAGTCGCTGGTGGTCAGCGCGGTCGCATCGGCAATCGTGGCGGCAACGGTACCGGTGCCGGTATTGCGGGTGTTGCCGATCACCGTCGGCGAGCCCAGCGCGAACATGTCGCCGCCGATCTGGCCCTTCAGGTCCATGCCGAGGCGGTGCTGCGCGTTGAAGGTCTGGCCGATCGCCAGCGACAGGCGGCCGATCGCGTTTTGCGCGGCGTCGAGCGTCTCGCTGCGGAACTGCATCAGGCCGCCGATGCTGCCGCCGCTGAAGAGCGTGTCATCCATCTCGATCGCGGTACCGTCCGGCAGCGTATAGGCGATGCCCATGCGCGACGGGTCGGCCGACGAACGCACGGCCTTCAGGTCGTACGAGTTGGCGCCGACCACCAGCGGCTGGCCGTTGCCGACGAACACGTTGTAGCTGCCGCCGTCCTGCGCGACCACCTTGACGCCGACGACCTTGTTCATCTGCGCGATGACCTCGTCGCGCTGGTCCAGCAGGTCGTTGGGGGGTTGGCCGCCGCTGGCCGCGGTGGCCTTGGCGATTTCGCTGTTCAACGAGGCGATCTGCTTGGCATAGGCGTTCACCTGCGTGACCGAGCTCTGGATCTCGCTGTTGATGCCTTCCTGCTGGTTCTGGAAGTACGAGGCCGCGGAACGCAGCTGGCCGGCCAGCGACTGAGCGGCGTTCAGCATGTTCTGGCGCACCGCGGTATCGCCCGGCTTGTCGGCCACGCCCTGCACCGCGGCGAAGAATTTCTGCATCAGCGGCGCGATGCCGCCCTTCTGGTCGGCCAGCAGGCTGTCGATCTGGCTGATCTGTTCCGAGTACGTCGCCAGATGGGCGCTCGACGTTTCGGCGCTGCGCAGCTGGCTGGTCAGGAATTCATCGTAGACCCGCATCACCGTGGTGGTGGTCGAGCCCTGGCCGAAGAAGCCCTGGCTGGTGTACTGTCCGCCCGACGAGGCGATGATGGTGTTCTGGCGCGTGTAACCGGCGGTCGCCGCGTTGCTGACGTTGTGGCCGATGGTCGTCAGCGCGTTCTGTGCCGTGTTCAGGCCGGACAGGCCGATATTGAAGAGAGACATGCACTAGCCCCGGATTCTGTTGGTCGCCATGGCCGCGCGATGCAGTCGCGACCGTGGCGGTGGATGAGGGTGGTAACGGCAGTTTTGGCGGCGGACTTTAGGGATCGGGGCTTGCTTTTTGGACCTGGCGGCACAGCGGCCGTCACTTGCCCTCTCCCCCGCCGCTCTCCC
>Ga0065721_10001054_pt1 | contig 11447 bp, 14 predicted proteins | sample Mesricmetagenome_FD_59108 | JGI IMG/M metagenome (GOLD analysis project Ga0065721, IMG submission 59108) | Mesophilic microbial community from rice straw/compost enrichment Sample: eDNA_1 v2 (version 2) | ecosystem: Engineered > Solid waste > Grass > Composting > Bioreactor | place: USA: Davis...
TGAATACAACTTCAATAACCAATTAGTGAAAGTGGTTAAAGAAGGTCAGACCACCGAATACACCTACGACCCCATCGGCCGCCGCATTCGCAAGCAAGACCGCTTCGGTGCCACCCACTATCTCTGGGCCGGCGANCANCTNGCNCAGGAACAACGCAACAACCTCAANAAAACCTACGTCTACGAACCGGAAAGCTTCAAGCCACTGGCCATGGTGCAAGACGGTGAAATCTACCACTACCACCTCGACCACCTCGGCACGCCCCGCGAACTCACCAGTGAAACCGGCAAGCTCGTCTGGAAAGCTCGCTACAAAACCTACGGTAATGTGGCGGAAAAAGAAGTCGAAGAAGTTGAAAACAATTTACGGTTTCAAGGTCAGTATTTTGATGAAGAAACCGGCTTGCACTACAACCGCCACCGGTACTACGACCCAAGCGTAGGGCAATTTACGACGCAAGACCCGATTGGGTTATTGGGTGGGGTGAATAATTATCAGTATGCGCCTAATCCGATTTCTTGGACGGACCCATTAGGGCTAACATGTAAAGAAAACTTACCTGTCGTTGATCCGATTATTCAAAAACATCTAGATACTCTTCCTGCTGGTTCTTATGAGCTAATAGAAATGGTTGATAGACCTAATCAAGGTTTTACAAACGACAGAGCTGCAAAAATCAGACTATTGCAAACAATAGAGGGGCATCGTTTTTCTGGTGGCGGATCTAATCCTGCTGGGCCATACGTTGCGCTCGGTGACATGTCAAGTTCAAGGTATGAGGTTCGGCAAAAACTGGCATTAAAAAACTTTGGAAATGGAGCCTATAACGCAATGACCCACCATACCCGTGTGAACATGGATAAAGGCACTGTCCTATTTATAGGGGATGTGGCTCCGCAAACATCTAAAGCGGGTAAGCAATACTCAGGTGGTGGTACCCAAGTGTTTGTAGAGTTTTGGCAGCCCGAAAATAGAGGAAAAGTAGATTTTTCGGAACCAACGAAAATGCCACGTCATAAAATAGACACCGCAGGCGGTAGAAAAGCATGAAAGAAGTGAAGTTTGTAGCTGTGAATTCACTTGATGGATCGGATTATATTTTTTCAGATGATAGTGGAAAAAACTATCATTTGTATAATGACTCTAGGGGGAGGGAAGTAAAAAATATGACCCCGGACTTTTGGGATAAATTTTATTTTTGCAATAACATTAAAATTGAATACGTGCAAATAGACGGTATTAATGTAATTAATAAAATTATCTCATATAAATAATTTTATTGAGCGTAGTGTATTCAAAGAAAATGAAAATCTCTGAATTTACAGGAAATACAAATAAGAAGACATGAAAACTATAAAAACAGGTAAAAAAATAACATGAAAATAGTTGCAAAAAAATTGGGTTTATCGTGTGTGTGAGGCTGAGCTTGGTTTTATTATTTCGGTCCCTTTCGATAGTGGTGCGGTAGACTTTTCGCTAGCATTCAAAATTGACTTGGATAGTTTAGATGATGAGTACCTGACAGAAAAGTCAAAAGATATAACGGAAAATTACGAATTCTACAAAAATTATGAAGTGCCTCACCCTTAGATGTTTGAATGCTTAGTTTTCTGAAATATCTGCTGAAATTTTAAGGGGTTTTCAAGGAAAAGATAAAACCACTTGATCATAAATTTATTAGATATAGAGCAATATAGATGAAGAGCAAAGAACGCCTTCGGCAAATAGTTAAAGAATATACGTTCTATGAAAAACCGATCCTGTTGCTTGCGTTTTTTATTGGATTCATTTATTTGAATGGGTACCTAAGGGAATTCGAAATACCTTTTCCCCTTGAAATTGGAATACTTCCCACTTTGCTTATTGTTATTGGCGCCCTATCTATTTTCTTGGTGCTGTGTAGTGGCCAAGTAAATTTGGCCACAATTTAAGAGTTACTTGCATACTCTCGCTCTGCCATCACCGGCGACAATCCACCGTTGTGACGATGCGGTCTAGTTTGGCTGTAGTAACCCAACAGATAATCCGTTATCGAACACTCCGCTTNCTTAAAATTTCGGNAGCCAAATGTCGGCACCCATTCCACTTTTAAACTTCTAAAAAATCGTTCCATCGGTGCGTTATCCCAACAGTTACCACGTCGACTCATGCTTTGGTCAATACGATAACGCCACAACAACTGTCGATAACTTCTGCTGGTGTAATGGCAGCCTTGATCAGAGTGGAACATGACATCCTTAGGTTTTCCTCTCGCCTCAAACGCCATGGTTAAAGCGCGCTTTGTTAGCTCACTGTCAGGAGACAAAGATAGCGCCCAACCAATTGGCCTACGAGCAAATAAATCCAACACTAATGCCAGATAAGCCCAGCGCGTACCGATCCAGATATAAGTGACATCGCCACACCATACTTGATTCGGCTTGCTAACCGTAAATTGCCGATCCAATTTATTGGGAATGGCAACATGCTCTTGATCGGCTTTTTTATAACTGTGTTTCGGCACCTGGCAGCTCACTAATTCCAGTTGCTTCATCAGTCTTCCTGCACGATAACGGCTCAAAGGAGTGCCTCGGGTGGTCACCACATTAGCAATGGATCTGGCGCCCGCTGAGCCGTTACTTTCAGTGTGCACAGCACGAACCTCACTGAGCAGGCGAACATGCTCTGCATCGATGCTGTCAGGCCGCCCAACCCAATAACGATAGCTGCTGCGATGAACACCAAACGCATCACACAGTGTTTTAAGGGGATAGCTCTCGTTGAGTTGCTGAACTAGCGCAAATTGTTCAGTGAGTCGGACATCAAGAGAGCGGTAGCCTTTTTTAGGATTTCATTCTCCGTCTCGATGCGCTTAATTTTCTTTTCCAGCTCGCGAATTCGCTGCTGTTCGGGCGTTACCGGCGCACCTTTTAACTGTCGACCTTCCGGCGCTGCACGAAGCTGTTTAACCCATTTATCCATCGTGGATAAACCGACTCCCATCGACTCAGCCGCTTCGCGAACGGTATAGCCTTTTGTCACAACTAGCTGTGCTGCCTCATGGCGAAATTCAGGGCTAAAGGTTGGTCTGGTACGTTTGCTCATTGGACACCTATTTAGTTAGATGAAGTGATAATATCACTTCTAATTAGGTGGCCAAATTCACTATGCCACTACAGGGTATTGATGATTAAGTTTCTTGTTTTTTGCAATGTATCTTTTATATCTGATTATTTTCTTTGTAAGCTTTTTATTTCTGGCTCCTATTAATATATATATCTTTAGGCCATTCTTTTAATTGTTCTAAACATCCATTTGCAAAATTCATGTGCATGCATAAGTCCTGCGACTTTTCTTGGGTTTTCCTCTAGAATCGATCCCCTTCCCCTTAATTCAATGCTCACAAGTGACCAGTCGTAATTTTCTCCTGAGAATTTATCTAACGAATAGCTGATTTCTACCATCCACATCCTGGGTATTTCCTTCACATATAGCTCTGCTTCACTTCCATTTCTTGACCCTGAGAAGGAGGTGCTATTTGCTCCTTGAAAATTATCGAAGTATGGGTAAGCGTCTCGCTGTAGGACTAGATTTCTAGAATTGGGTAGATTGCTAAAGTATAGCTGGGCTTTTGGGTAGTCTAGATTCCCTGAATTTAAAATTAGGACTTTTATTCCTTTGTTGCAGCTGGATAAGTTACATACTCTGTCTACAACCTTTAGTTCGTATGTAATTTCATTGTCTGCCCTGTAAAATAGATTCCGGTCGTATTTGTAAGCAAAGCCAAAAATCACTATGGTTAGGAGCAGTATAGATATTGACCCTATCGTTACTCCTTTGAATATTCTGAAAATTAGTGGCATATACGTCCTTATTTATTTTTAGTTGATTCTATTGACAGGCTAATTTCATTCGGTTTTTGTTGAATGCTGTATCTTCTTTCTCATATTCTTTTATCCAGAATTTGCATACTTCACTGTTGGTGTCACTTAGCCAATAAGGGTTAATTTTTCCTTGGGCGCAATCCTTCACTTCGTCGTCAATAACATTTCCCGGTTTCATGCATTCTTTTACGCTTCTGACTATTGGTGTTTCAGGTGTTGTTGGGTATCGGATTTCTCTTTCTCTGTTGTTTACGGCTTTGCAGGCAATATCTCGGTAATTTCTGTTATCAAATGACGGATGATTGTTGTGAGTGCTAATCCAGTAATTGCAGGTCTTGATTAATTTTTGCAGTGTTTCATCGTTCGTATTGCTGTGCACTTGGTCTCTGTAGTCGGCATAATTATTTGTATTCCCGTTGCCGCGTGCTTTTTCAATTTGACCGGTGGTTCCTCCGCCTAGTCGGCAGTCGTGATACATCTGCCGATATTCGTTTCTTTTTTTAAGCCACCAGTTCATTTCGTGGCTGTTGCCGCCCTTCCTTCTTAAATCTGTGTAATAGTCGGCTTGTTGTTCGTACCATGAACAATCTCTTGCTGTTGCAGTTTCAGCAATAATAATTAACAGGAATGGAATTAAATATTTCATTGCTCCTTCTCCCTAGGTTAATTCGTCAATGTCCTTCATGGCTTCGTTGAAGGTTTTGGGGCGGGGTTTGGTTTCGGTGCTTACTTCGGTTGTCGTCTTGGCTGCTGCTGAATCAACCAGTTTGGCCATGGCTTGGTAAGGATGGCCTTGATTGAAAGCTATTCCGCCGATTGGTTTCCAGCCTTGATTTAGCATCGCTGAGATTTTTTNNTCTAATGCGGGAAACCCGTTCGGGCTTCCAACGATTTTATATTGATACTGCTTTGTCACTGCTCCTTCCTCCACCTGCGGGCAACCTTGCTTGCTATCTTCAAGCCTTCCTTTGTGTTCCTAATTCTTTTTGAGCGGCTTTTGTCATTGGGCTTATTTGTCCCGCTTCTGGTAATTCAGTTTCGTATGCGAGCCAGAGCATATATTCCGGCCAAGCTTTTCCTATCGACTCGATTTCTTCATGTCTTAGTTTTGCTTTTCCTGCGATCACATTTTCCAACCTCTTTTTCTCAATGCCGGTTTTCTCGCATAGATCTGCGTAGCTAATTCCTTCAAGAGTCTTTAATAGTTTAACCCTATCTATTACGTTCATTTGTATTAAATACTTTAACTTGTATTAAATAGGGTTAGCCCTAATAATTAGTGAAAACAGTAAATATTTGTGGTTCATTGTGGCTCAGTGAGGTTTAAAAACCAAGCCCTGAACCTTAACCGAAAAGGGTGCTTGCTATGCCGACTCCAGTTGTTTACCTCACCACTGATAATGGGCTGGAATTCCGCCTCTCAAGTCCCCGTATCGATTTCTTCATGGCCTTTTTGATCGTCGGTTCACTGACCATCAGCTCCAACAGCATCCATCACATTATCGATGCCGGTGGTAAAGGCTTCACCCTGTATTTCGGTCAAGCCTTCTTCGGCTTCCCTATTTCTGAACTCCCAAAACTTAAAGACTTTTTGCAGCAAGTGAATGCTGCTAAGGCGGCTGCGTAATGTCGTTCGATCACAACACACCGGTAAAGCTGTCCGTACTGCCTCCGGTGAGTTCACAGGAGCAATTCTCTCAGTTTTTAGGCGTAACCAAAGACACCGTTCGCGGCTGGGTGGAGCAAGACACAATCCCGCACGTAAAAATTGGCCGCCAGCGTTTTATGATGTGATCCGCTTCGTGAAAATGATGGAGTCTGACAAAACGATTTTTTCCAGTGGGGATTTTTCGCATGACTAGAATTTTTATCACTGACTTCCGCTTCTGGCACTACACACACTAAGGCGATATGCGGATCGTCCGTGTGCATGTGCCACCTTTTTATTTAACACATTCTGCGCATGAGATCAGTCTTCTAATAATCATTGCGGGGCTGTGGCTCGTTTGTGTCTTACTACAGGTGTCCGTTGGTCTGAGGCTAATGATCTGCCGCTTACGGGGCTTCTTGATGATCGTGTGGTGTTTGCTGCAACAAAGAATGGTCGTGTGCGTGTTGTGACAGTAAAGTCTGACTTGGTGGATTATCTGAGATCACTGGCGTAACTGTAGGGTAGGGAGTTGCTGGCATTTTCCGCGTAAATATCCGGGAAATCTGGGCAAGTTGGTAAGTTTTTGGTAAGCCAGTAAAAAAAGGTCAGTAGGCGCTAACCCACTGACCTTTATCGCATATGGTAGCTAGGGGCGGACTTGAACCGCCGACCCCAGCATTATGAGTGCTGTGCTCTAACCGGCTGAGCTACCTAGCCATACTTGAGGGCGCGTATTTTGGGGTGCGATCAGGGGATTGTCAACCCTGAGATGAGCTGCCGGAGGATCGGCGGGCTGGATGCCTCAGCCCATGGAGGGGGTGAGGCTAGACTGCCTGCAGGGGGAAGTGGGTGAGCAGGTTCAGCGGCTCAAGGTGTCCAGGTAGTCCATGGCGGTCTCATAGGCTTCGTCGTCCAATCTACGCCCTTCGTAGATGGCATTAAAAAAGGTGAGGCACAGGTTGGCGGCGTGGAGGGGGAAGCCGTTGCGTTTCAGATGGGTGTCTAGGAATTTCCGGTCATTCTGTTTTGCCGCGTCCAGCAGGATCGGGCTGAGCATCCCGACTTCCTTGAGTAATGGCTGTTTAAGCATTTTATGGATCTGCGTCAGGAAGATGGTTCCAAATGCGCTGTGGGAAAGCTGCTTCCATTCGTTAATTACCTGATTACAGGCATAGCGATAGAAGTCCAGGAACTCATTGTCACGATCCATCACCATCACCGCATTATTTACCCGCTCGGCCACATGAATGGTTTGCCCCTCTCTATGAACCCAGTGTTCGTGGCAGAACAGAAACTTACAGGGGGGGAGGTCGACCAGGAAGCTCGAGGGATTGCAGATGTACACGTCGGCGTCGATCCAGATTACACGGTCATAGGTTTCCAGCAGTTTTTTTCCCAGTTCAAGACGGGCGACATCAGATACCAGGTGACGCTGATTACCCACGGCGGTACGGATGCGGGCGGGGGCGTAACTGAAGAACTCATCGTCATAAAAGTGATAGGCGAACCCTCGGGAACTTGCCCAGTCGGTTACCGAGCTGAGGCAGCGCGAGATCCAGGCGGGCACGTTAGTGGTGCGAAAAGATTGGTAAACAGCAGTCTTCATGAGTGATGGGCTCCGTTCCATTTGAGTCTTGGAAGTACCTGGCGGCAGTTCCTGAGGCGCGTATGTTAGCTGATCTGCAGAGGGGGTACTTTGTCATGCATCTCGTCTGCTGCAGTGCTGGGCGATGAGCTGGCGTTACGGGATAAGAGTTGCAGATTGGATCTAATATCCGGAGATATCTTTCAGTGAAGTGGCATCTTCCCCGGGTACGCTCGCGCAGAAATAAAAAAGCCCCGATATCGCTATCGAGGCTTTTTTGAATGTGGTGCCCAGGAGAGGACTTGAACCTCCACGGCCTTGCGGCCACCAGCACCTGAAGCTGGCGTGTCTACCAATTTCACCACCGGGGCAGGGAGTGATCGGCGCTGTTTGCCGAGGCCGCGAACTATAAATATCTGTTCTGGGGTTGTCAACGGGCTCGTACAGACTTTTTGGCATTTTTTATTGATGTTGATTTGTAAGGATTCATTGTCTTTTCGTGTGTTTGCGGTTCGCTGACCCTATAATCAGGCAATCTCCGGGGTTGCGATGTGAATATTGCAGCCTTATTAAGGTCCAAATGCCCAAACCCACCCTTCAGTGATTCTGACAGGACACCTATTTTGAAGAAGCGCAAATTGCCCAAAGACGACCCTTTCGCCCAGCGTGAGGCTGAAAAATACGAAAACCCCATCCCCAGCCGTGAATACATCCTGGATCTATTGGACAAAGCGGCCTATCCAGTCACCCATCCTGAAATGTGCGACCTGCTGAACCTCACCGGTGAAGATGAGGTGGAGGCGCTGCGGCGGCGGCTTATCGCCATGACGCGGGATGGGCAGATAATCAGCAACCGCCGGGATGCCTATGTACGCCCGGATAAGATTGATGTTATCCGCGGTCGCGTGCAGGGGCACCGGGATGGCTATGGCTTTGTCATCCCCACCGAGGGCGGAGAGGACATCTACCTTCACAACCGCCAGATGCGCCGGGTATTCGATGGCGACGAAGTACTGGTACGCATGGCTGGCCATCAGTACCGTGGCAAAGAAGAAGGTGCCATCGTTGAGGTAATCGCGCGCAACACCCGCCAGTTGGCCGGCCGGTTCTTCAGTGAAGAAGGCGTGCAGTTTGTGCGGCCGGAGAACGCGCGCATCACCCAGGACATCATGATTCCCGCCGGAGCCGAAGGCGATGCCGCGCCGGGTCAGATAGTGGTGGTAGAGATTACCCAGCAACCGGACAAGAATCGTCTGCCTGTGGGGCGGGTGATACGTGTATTGGGTGATCACATGGCGCCCGGGATGGAGATTGAGCTGGCGATCCAGACCCATGGCATTCCCAGTGTCTGGCCGGCAGCGGTTGAGGCCGAGGCTGCCAGCATTCCGGCTGAAGTGCAGGAAGCCGACAAACTGCACCGCGTCGATGTTCGTCACCTGCCGTTCGTCACCATTGACGGCGAGGATGCGCGGGACTTTGATGATGCCGTACTCTGCGAGCGCCGCAGGGGCGGCTGGCGTCTGTACGTGGCCATTGCCGATGTGTCGCATTATGTTCATGTCGACAGCGCCCTTGATCGGGAAGCCTGTCTGCGCGGCAACTCGGTTTACTTCCCGGACTTTGTGGTGCCCATGTTGCCGGAAGCGCTGTCTAACGGTTTGTGTTCACTCAACCCGCAGGTGGATCGTCTGTGTATGGTCTGCGAGATGACCATTACCGATGCGGGCCGGATCAGTGGCTACAAGTTTTACGAAGGCGTGATGCACTCTCATGCGCGCCTGACCTACACCCAGGTGGGCGAGATTCTGGAAAACGACGGTGATGACACCCACCCATTGCGCCAGCAGTTCCGTGCTGTGCTGCCCCAGCTGCATCGCCTGCACGAGCTGTACAAGTGTCTGCGCGAAGCGCGGGACGAGCGCGGTGCGATTGACTTTGAAACGGTGGAGACGCGTATCGTCTTCAATGAAGCGCGCAAGATAGAACGCATCGTTCCGGTACGCCGTAATGACGCTCACAAACTTATCGAAGAATGCATGCTGTGTGCGAACGTCTGCGCGGCCAGGTTCCTTCAGAAGCACAACCTCACCGGGCTGTATCGGGTGCATGAGGGACCCACGGAACAGAAGCTGGACAATCTGCGCGAATTCCTGGGCGAGCTGGGGCTGTCCCTTTCCGGTGGCGATGCGCCGACCTCTCTGGACTATCAGGATCTGATGGCGCAGATTCAGGATCGCTCCGACAGCAACATGATCCAGACGGTGATGCTGCGCAGCCTGCGCCAGGCGATGTACCAGGTGGAAAACCTCGGCCACTTCGGCCTGGGTTATGACGCCTACACGCACTTTACCTCACCAATCCGCCGCTACCCGGACCTGTTGGTACACCGCGCGATACGCTCGGTGATTCGCAGCGAGCTGCCCTCGAAACAGGTGGTGCGGGTGGAAGGTGCCAGTCTGCTGCAAAGCAAGGTCAGCTATCCCTATTCACCGGGAGATATGGCCGGGCTGGGTGAACATTGTTCCATGACCGAACGCCGGGCTGACGAGGCCACCCGCGATGTGGTGAGCTGGCTCAAGTGCGAGTTCCTGCGCGATCAGGTTGGCTCGGTCTTTCCGGGTATTGTCAGTGCCGTCACCGGATTCGGTTTGTTTGTCGAGTTGAAAGACCTGTATGTTGAGGGGTTGATTCACGTCACCGCCCTGCCGCACGATTATTATAGTTTTGAGGCGGCCCAGCATCGTCTGGTAGGCGAGCGGACGCGCAAGGTCTTCGGGCTGGGCGATGAGCTGGTGGTTCGCGTGGTGCGGGTGGACCTGGACAATCGCAAGATTGATTTTGAACTGGAATCCGTCATCGCCAGTCGCGCAAAAGGGAACAAAACTGCCAAGGCCGGTCGCAACAGCAAATCCGCAGCGAAAGCGAAAGGTGCAAAAAACCAGGAGCGNAGCGCATCTGCAACCAAGGANAAAGCGCCCAGGACAAAACAGACTAAAAGTGGAGCAAAGNAAACCAAGGCTGCTACCAGTAAGAAAAAATCCGCAGCAGGCAAGGCNCAGTCAAAGTCCGGTGAAACTGCACGCAGTAAATCCCGAGGCAGCCGTGCGGATTTAACAGTGGGAGTAATGGATGGCGATCAAGAGAAGAAAACTCGGCGCAAGGCGAAAACTGAATCAGTTTCTGCGACTAAAGCGGGTTCGAAAACAAAGAGCAGGTCGATTTTATCGGCCGCGACAGCTGGAGTTAAAAAAGCGCTGGCTACTCTTAAGAAGGAGAAGTAGAGCGCAAACGGATGTCATTCTGTGTATAGATCGGGAGGCGGGCGATTGACTCGCCATCTGTTGTCACCGGTAATTTACCGGCTGGTTTTTGAGGCAAATTTTGAACGATAACGAATTGATTTACGGCCTGCATGCGGTTCAGGCTCTGCTGAAAAGCGCACCCCAGCGTGTGCAGGAACTGTTTTTACTTCAGGGCCGCCATGATCAGCGTCTGCAGAAGATTCTCAGCGCGGCGCAAAATAACGATATTCATATCCAGCAGGTTTCGCGGGCCAAACTGGACCAGCTGGTTAATGAAGAAAACCATCAGGGAGTTGTCGCACGTTGCACTCCGGGTGAGAACCACGACGAAGCTTTTTTATTCCGGATGCTGGAGAATCTTTCGGAGCCNGCCTTTCTGCTGATCCTCGATGGTGTGACTGATCCCCATAACNTGGGAGCCTGTATGCGCACGGCAGAGGCCGCCGGTGTGCACGCCGTTATTACCCCGAAAGACAAGTCTGCCGGACTCAATCCGGTGGCGCGCAAGGTGGCCTGCGGCGCAGCGGAAGTGCTGCCCTTTGTCCCCGTGACCAACCTGGCGCGTACGCTGAAGAAACTGCAGGAAGCCGGCGTGTGGCTGTACGGTGCAGCCGGTGAGGCGGAGCAATCTGTTTATCAGACGAATCTCACCGGCCCTATCGGCATCTTGATGGGGGCAGAGGGAGATGGCTTGCGGCGCCTTACCCAGGAAACCTGCGATCATTTAATGAATATCCCCATGGCGGGAACCGTCAGCAGTCTCAATGTTTCAGTAGCAACGGGTGTGTGTTTGTTTGAGGCCGTACGCCAGCGTCAATTGAAGCGTTAAACGCAAAGAGAACGTCATGCTGAAAAAAATCATCTCGCTGAGTCTGCTGTTTGGACTGCTCTGCGGCTGCGCCCCGGAAGTAGGCAGCCCGGAGTGGTGCAAAAAGATGAAGACCAAACCCAATGGCGAATGGACCATGAATGAGGCCAAGGACTACGCCAGCCATTGTTTGTTTAAATAATCTCCGCTTGCGCTGATTGGCTGTTGGTTTAAATA
>Ga0065721_10052663_pt1 | contig 11442 bp, 13 predicted proteins | sample Mesricmetagenome_FD_59108 | JGI IMG/M metagenome (GOLD analysis project Ga0065721, IMG submission 59108) | Mesophilic microbial community from rice straw/compost enrichment Sample: eDNA_1 v2 (version 2) | ecosystem: Engineered > Solid waste > Grass > Composting > Bioreactor | place: USA: Davis...
CCGACAGCGAGGCGCGTGATGCTGCCTTGGCCGCACTGAAAAGCGAGGGAGCCATCGCCTTTATGCGCGGCAACAACGTCGTGCAGTTCCCGCGACCCTGAACCTACGTGGCCGCAGAACACCGCTTACGTCGTAGAACTCGTCCGCGTAGCCGCCCAAAGCGCGCTCAAGGCATACTGCGATCATTCGCTTGCCGTCACTACGTCGAAGCTCGTCAATTTGCTCGTTCACCACGAGCTTTATGTCGGTTACGCGTCCCAAGACCGCCTCACGTGCCAGCCCCAGTTCGCTCCCAAGCCATACAGCTCTGTTGGACAGTGACTCGATGCCATCCCTGAGCGCTGATCGCTTTTCGCGGTCCGTTTCGCTGCCCAGTACCCGCTCAAGACCAGCTATGCACCATGTTGTATCGTAGAATTCGTTGTCCGGCGCGGGCTCTGATGCGGGTGCAGGGTCGGATGCGGGCACCGACCATGAATCCACCATGGCTTGCAGGTTGTCGACATCAAGCAATGCGCCCACATCGACTGCGGCTTGCGCGCAGGATTGGTAGTCATAAGACAGTGGCGATTCCCCCGCATTTGTAAGGGGGCGCGAGAATTCGTAGGCGGCCTGATGGTAGGACTCCACCTCGACTTCCGCAAGGGCATCGTCGCTGAGGCCCAGCCCCCTGGCTTCGCGCAACATCCGGAAATGCAGATCCCCGATGAGACCCTCTGCTTCCGAAACACTCAGCTTGCTGTACGCCGGCATATTGCCGTCCGTGATGTAGTGCATGGCCCCATAGCACCAGGCGTTGAAACGGAAATCGGCACTCAACGGATAGTCCCAGCCCGCTGCTGCGAGGGCGGGACGGTCCGGCGTCGACTGCGCCGGATCGGGTATATTATCGCCGATATCAGTCGGTGCCAGGCTAAGGCAGCTGATCGGATCAGCTTCGAACTTGCCCCGGTCCCCGGACTGGGTGAAGGCTTCAACCTGGGCAAGCGCCAAGTAAAGATAGCCCATCCGCAGCATGTCATTGTCGTTGGCCGGAACGCCGAAAAACTCGAAAATCTCCGTTCGCATAAGTTCCGCCGCGCCCATTGCCACTTTCGCGTCTGCAATTTGCTCGGCGGTGCCCTCCAATTTGCCGCGCTGATCCAGAATAGTCAGCGTGTCGCCACACCACAGCCGCCGGTGCATGTTCTCGTATGGGTCGACATAAAGCGCCTTGTTGCGCATACCGATTAGCCCTTTGGCCATACATGCGTCATAAAGCATTCGTTCTGCGCCGGTCAGTGTGCCACCGTTCGCTCGCTCCGCGGCAGATGCAGTCTTGACCACCATGGCCTGGTCATAGGCAATGAGCGCTGCGCCCTCGATTCCCCTCGCTTCGCCCAAGCGCTTGTAACGGGCCGCCGCATCAGCCATTGCGAACGCTGCCTGCATGCGGGCCGCATCGTCTGGATAGCCAAACCGAGACCCTTGATTGGCCATGAGATTGAAACACCAGGAATTGAATGCCAGCGGGTCGAAACCGATCTGCTCGACTGGTGGAATAGCAAGAGCGAGGTCCGTGGGCGGATTATCTGGGCCAGACATAGTCTGGCTTTCAGCCTGCGATACCTCGCTCCGGATTGGACCGGACATTTGCTGCCCCAATGCAAATCCTTCGGGAGAGACATATCCTGCACCGGATGACGGCTGGGACGGCAAGACATCGCCGGGTCCCGGCGAGGCTTCCACCCCTGCCAGCACTGCTACAGAAAGAATGACGATCCAGGTCCACCGCTGCATAACTGTTCTCAACCTCGCGAGCTTGGCAATTACCGCTGCCCATCTCCCATGCTATCTGGCCGCTACCCTACCAACAGTACCATCCCCCGTTCGGGGGGCAGGCGAACATGGCTTCGGCAGCTTTCCGGCCACATGATCGGGACGGCGCTGGAAGAGCGTCCGGCTAGAGATTGGTGGCCGTCTGTGCCGACATTTTCCAGGATCCGCTGGCATCCCGGGTGAAGCAGATGCCGCTGGCATATGGCTTGCTGATCGCCACGTTTTCAAAATTGAGAAAACCCGAGCCACCGTCCGGCAGATGCACGGCGATCCAGCCTCCCGGCGCGTCGGTGTCATAATCCAGTCCGTACAGCAGATCGGCTTGCAACATGCTTGCCGCACGCGCAGCATGACTGGGCCGCACGAGCGCCGCGACCGGCGCTTCGACGTAGAACACGCTCGAGGTCTGTATATCGAGATGCTCGCCCAGGGCTATGACGGCAGCACGGTCAAACCCCCGATAGGCATAGGTACAGATGGCACCGTCAAGCAAAGGATCACGGCCCCATGCCTGGCCATCGATGATCGCGGCGATGATGAAGTCCCGCTCCGCCGCGACTGCGAAGGGCGTGACGTCGCTGCCATCGAAGGGCTGCTCATAGATGCCACCAATGTTGTCGGCCAGGGCCGTCAGGGCGAGATCAATTGTCTCGAAGGGACCGATTTCTTCCGTACGCCGCGGCAGGCCCAGTTCCAGGGCGCCATCAATGAGGGTGAGGCGTGGCGCGAGCATGGCGCCGATTGCCGGGCGGTCATCGCTGCGTGATGCCTGAAGCAATGTCGCTGCTGCCTCGACAAGGTCGGCAGGCGGCAACACGGCTTCCTTGGGCGCCAGCGGCACGGGTGCATAGGGCTCGCCACCGAGCGCCACCATGGTGAACGAGGCGGCCGCCAGGCCAGTCACACCCACGAGTAGGCGAAGTCCGGGGCGCACCGGAAATGTGGGGCGCTCTAGCATCTGCGAAATACCATTGGGTTCCCCCAGCGAGCCTTTCCCGTTGCCAGGTCAACGGAATAGACAAAGAACTCATCCTTGCTGACCCAGACGGCGATGCTGCTCTCGCCCCATTCGGGTAACCAGGTCGTCCGCCCCGAAAAGGACATGAGCTCGAACTCGGTCTCAATGCCGGATGAGGACTTGTATGAAAGCTTGTCGGCTCCATTAGCCGTCAACTCAACCGCCGAGGAGCAATCGACAACTGGCTCTCCGTTTATGGTGCCAGTGCCTTCGGGAAAACCCAGCCACCAGCGACCGGCAAAAGGCTCTGCGACCCCATTGGGTATCTCCGGCACGCCCTCTCGCGGGAACTCCATCGCTTCAGGCGCCGGCGCCAGAATGATGATGGCAAGACAACTCAACAACAAACCAAAAAGAAATTTTCTGGACAACTTCGCTATTGCTCGCACGTAACAATCCCCCGAGACGTCCTGACTTCGATTGATTACCGACAAGGCTCTATACAGTTCGCCCGCTGCGTGGCATCCCCGGTTCAGAGGATTACGGAGGGGCAACGGGAATGGCAGGATCGCTCTGAAAATGTCGTCAATCGATGCACAATTGCAGCTGCCGCCCATGGCGCGGCTTCTGGCCGCCCTTGCGATCTTTGTCGTTTCAGCGCTGGCTGCGCTTTGGCTCGCCACGGCGCAACCTTGGCTGGGCCTGGTCTTGCAGGCCGGTGATGACGGGCTGGTGGTTCTGGTCGATGTGCAACGCGAAGATTTGCCGAACGGTTTGCGGCCGGGCTCGCGCATTGCGCGCATCGGCGCGGTCAATCTACATGCCATCGATGTCATGGAGGAGCCCGACACACTCAACAGCTATGCGCTGCTCAATGAATTTTGGGCACGGCAGGCAGAACTGTCAGCAACGCTGAACCAGCCTCAGGTGCTTGTTGGCTTCGCCGGGGACAACCAGTCCATACAGACCGTCGTGGTTGCCCCTTATGCCGGACGCCCAGCATGGTCGCTTCCATTCGAATTCTGGCTGCAACTGTTTGTGGGTGGCGCCGGCGCACTCGTCGGCGGCTGGATATGGGCCCTCAAGCGTGACCGGCCAAGTGTGTTTCTGGCCATTTCCGGCTTTGGCCTGATGGCATCGGCCCTCAGCGCATCTGTTTACAGTACCCGCGAACTGGCGCTGGATGCCGAGCTGTTTCGCATGCTCAACGCCGGCAATTTCGTCGGCACCAATATCTTCGGGCTGGCACTGATCAGCCTCCTGCTGTCCTATCCGAAGCGGATCGGCGGTTCCCTGGTGATCCTGGCGGTTTGGACAATCGGCCTTGGCGCGGTTGTCGCGCAATTGATGCAGCTCATGCCTTCTCAGTCCATCGGCTCCTATGGGCCGATGCTGGCTCAATTCTGCATCATCCTGGCGCTGGTTGCCATCCAGTTCATCGCCTCCCGCCGTGCGCCACTCGCGCGTGCAGCGCTCGGCTGGTTTGGCCTGTCCATCCTTTTGGGCACCAGCGTCTTCGTTTTCACCATTGCCGTGCCCGCAATGCTGGGCGTGGAACCGCAAACCCGCCAGGCGCATGCCTTTGGCATCATCCTGATCATCTATTGCGGCATTGCCATCGCGGTGGCGCGCTACCGGCTTTTCGACCTGGGCATATGGTCTTTTCGGCTGACGTCGTACCTGCTGGGTGGGATGCTGCTGATCGCACTGGATGCGGTGCTGATCTATGGCATCGCAATCGAGCGCATCCCCGCATTCGGACTGGCGCTCCTGGCCGTTGCGATGCTTTACCTGCCGCTGCGCAATTTTCTGGGAAACATGCTGGCGCGCCGCACCGGCGTCGATGCGCTTCGGGTGCGCGAAGTAGTCGACATTGCGCTGACCCCAAATGTGACGCTGAGGCAGGAGAAGTGGCGCGGTCTGCTCGATAGCGCCTTCGCCCCACTCAGCATCGATCTGGCGGCTCCGACAGACCGTGCGCGAATTGTCGATGGCGGGCAGAAAATGCTTGTGCCCTTCACCAAAGGCACGCCGGCAATGTGCCTGCATTATGCTCATGGCGGCAGGAAGCTGTTTTTGCAGACCGATGCCGACCGTGTGCAACAACTGGTTGAACTGATGGACCATGCGTTGGCCAGCCGCGATGCGCAGGAGCATGGCGCGCGGCAGGAGCGTACGCGGATGGCAAGGGACCTCCACGACAATATCGGCGCCCAGTTGCTGCGAACTCTGCACAGCCGGGACCCGGAACGCAAGGACGCCATCATTTCCGAAACGCTGACCGACCTGCGCGACATCATAAACAACGCTCAGGGAACTGGTCTGGTCCTGTCGGAAGTCCTGGCTGATCTCAGGTTTGAAACCGACGAACGGCTGGCCGCCGTTGACATGGAATTGCGCTGGGACATGGAGATCGATGAGACACAGGCGGTCGATGCGCGACTGGCGCACACCCTGCGCTCGATTATCCGCGAAGCCGCCAGCAATACGATCCGCCATGCCCGGGCCCGCAACTTTGCGGTGCGCATGCGGGTGGCGGCTGGTGAGCTTCATGTTCACATCAGCGATGATGGCGTGGGCGTAAGCGACCACGTTGGCTCGCATGATGGCGGGCTGGTCAATATGGCGGCGCGAGCGGAAGGGCATGGCGGCGCTTTGACCATTTCGTCCGACAGCGGCACCCATGTCTTTGCGCGCCTTCCGCTGGAGACGCCATCGCCATGAATGTTGAAACATTGCTCATCGTCGAAGATGTGCCCGAGGCCCTGGCCTGGCTTGCGGATCTGGCACAGAAAGCCTTTCCCGATGTTAGGGTGGGCAAGGCCCGGTCCGTGCGCGAGGCGGCGTGCCGGATAGAGGAGGACCAATGGGACATGGCGCTGGTCGATCTGGGCCTGCCCGATGGTTCGGGGCTGGACATCATTCGCCGGCTCAAGATGGTCTCTCCAGACACGATATGCATTGTCAGCACAGTTCTGGGAGACGACGCGCATGTGGTGGCGGCCCTCTCGGCAGGGGCACAGGGCTATATCCTCAAGGGGCAACCCGACGCGGTGGTACACCGGCAATTGCTTCAACTGCGTCATGGCATTCCAGCCTTGTCGCCGGCCATAGCCCGACGGATCATGGAGCACTTTCAGCGCACCGGTCCGGTAGATGGCGAAAGCCAGGCACTGACAGCGCGCGAGACCGATGTGCTGAGCATGGTCTCGAAGGGCTTCCGCAATGCCGAAGTGGCGCAAGCGCTGGGCCTGGCAGAATCCACCATCGCCACCCATGTCAAAAGCATCTACCGAAAGCTGGGCATTTCCTCACGCGCCGAGGCGGCCCTCCATGCCGCCCGGATGGGCCTGACCTGAGGCGGCCTCAGGGCCAGGCCCGCTCCGGCAGTTCATCGCGGCAAAGGTCTGGCTTGAACACGCCACGCGGCATCGGATCACGATCGGCAGTGGCATCATCAGTCAACTGGCCGGCGCCATACCACAGGCTCAGGCCTATTTCAGGCACCATGACATAGGCCGGCGCCGGCTCGCCCTCATTGGGCGGCTCGAACCAGAACGTCATATCCTCGTCGAGCGCGTAGAACCGCAGCGAGCGCAGGACATCGAGGTCTGGTGGATCATCACTGCCCAGCGCGAGCAGTTCGCGAGGCCCGTCCGGCGCAGCATCGGCGCGAGTGGGATCGGTCACCGGGACCAGGGTCATGCCGCTATAGCCGTTGGATACCGAAAAGGTGAACCAATAGGTGCGCTGGGGCGTGGTGAGGTACATATAGAGGTCGGACGCGATCGAGGCGTAATTGTGCGAAGGCTGGAAGCCGATCTCGAAACGGTCTTCGCCATGCAGCAATTCATAGACGGCGCGTTCGGCAGGGCACTCATCCGCAGCGAGTGCGGGGCTGGCCAGACCGAGAAGTACGGCCGGGACCAATGCGGAAAGCAGCCAGTTGCGCATCACGACACCTCAAGCGGGGGAAACAACCGAAACCAATGGCGCACTGACCACAAGCAGCGCGACCGAACAAAAAATAATCAGGCGCAGGCGCAAATAGCGTGGATGTGTCAGTCCCTCCCTGAAGGCGGTGAGCGAGTCTCTGAGCCCTGGCATTGTGCTGCCCGAGCGCGCAACGGCGCGGCGGCGCAAGGCAAACAGCCACCAGAATGCAGCGATGGCAAAGACCAGAAAGACAAGACCCTGAACGATCAGCAGGAGAACAAGCGCCATTTCCGCCACCGGCCTATTGGCACATCAGGGCGTGGCCCCGAAAGTTGAAACTACAGGCCAGAAAGTCCTGCACTGCGACCGCGGCCTCCAGGTCATCCGGCACAGTCTTGGCCTCGATTTCCACCAGGGCGGCCATCCGCCCTTCATCGTCATAGAGGCTGAACCACAGGAAGGGCCGCCCGGACGGATAGGTGCCGCCATAGACGAAGCCATCAGACGACTCCGAACCGAGGTCATATGTGACGTTTCTGTTTGTCAGGGCGGTCTTGGCGTGTTCGAGCAGCAGATGATTGCCCATCTGCACGACAATGCGATGATTGCCGTGCTCCAGCGTATCGGCCGAATGGGTGGACACTGCGACGGTCATGGATGGGTGGAACTCCGGGCGCGGCATGCCACCGTCGACCAGAAAATCCTTATTGAAATAGTCGAACTTCTGGAACCTCAGATAGCTCATAGGCGGCTTTGTCGTTCAGGGCTACACGTGCTGACCGGCAACAGTCACAGGCGGCCCAATTCAAATCCACGGTGCGCCCGCCCGTATCTTCACCACTCATCGCGTTAACCGCTTCTGCCGTCCAACGACCGCCGTTCTCGTCGAGCACAGACCTGCGAGCGAGCCACGCCCTGTGTGTCGACTTGCTGACATTGCCAAGCAAGCAATCCAGAGCCATATCGGCGATCAGCGCATTGATATAAGCCAGCTCGATCGCTCCATAGGGCGCGAAGTGAACGCCACAGGCGGGCTCTTCGAGGCGTATGCTCTCGGGCTGCCACGCGGTCATAGTCGGGGGTATATCCGGCCAGGGGCCAGACGCACGGACACGCAGACCGTCGAGAGCCGCTTTCGCGTCTCGTGATCAGCTTCGCCGTCGCTGGAGGTTCGAGTGAACATGGGAGGATATCCGGTGAGGTCCTCCCGAAAAACTGCAACTAGGGGTGCAGTCCGGAACGCTGGAGGACAACGCGATCCATGCGGCTGCCGATGGGCATCGCCTTTAGGTTTTCGCATTTGGGTATAGTCACAAGCTTGCTCATGACGGGAACAGATAGAGAACCCGGAAAGTCATGTCAATCGTGGTTCGACGATTGCGATACGCCGACGGCAGCTTCGCGCTTCCAGCTCTTGGAGCGATGCGGGGACAAAGCTCCTGGGCCCACTTGTGACTACTCAGTCTCCATCACGGGCTCGGCGCTGTCGTATTGGAGCAACTGTAGGAAGGCGACGAGCTCACCGATCTCGGCGTCATCCAGATAGACACCTGAGATCGGCTCGGTGGCCCAGGACTTGAGCTGGTCGTAGAACTGAACCCGCTGTTCGCCGGTCATTGTTTCGGGCGACAGTCCCGCCAGCGGATCCACATGAAGACGGATGGCATCTTCCAGGCGCTGGACGGATCCCGAATGGAAATAAGGCGCGGTCTTGGCCACGTTCCAAAGAGGCGGTGTCCGGAAATGATGGCGATCCTCATCACGCAAGGTGACGTTGTATCGTCCGTAGTCGATGCCGAACCCGTTCTTGCCAAAACCAAGTTGCGGCGTGGCGATGGCATGGAACTGGAAATCGGTGAAGTACGGTCCGTTGTGGCAGGCACTGCAGCGGCCCTTACCGTAGAAGATCAACCCGCCAGCCAGCTCCTTATCGCTCAGCACCTCGTCCCCAAACGCATAGTCATGCAGGCGGTTGGCTTCCAACCGGAAGTTGGTCCTGATGAAAGCTGCCAGTCCCTCTGCGACATCGATGAACTCCAGCTCGTCAACGCTCTTGCCTCGCGCAGCTGCGAGATCTGGTCCCAGGTCCGGTCTGGCTGCGATGCGCGCGACGAGCTGATCATAGACTGCCTGGGCCGCTTCAACGCTTTCCCCCTCGAGATGGTCGTTGTGCGCCGCGTCCGCGACCATCTCGCCGACTTCCACCGGAGGCAGATGAGCGGCGACGACCAAGGGGTCGGTCGAAGGTTCATGACCGGCGAACTGGCTGTGGATCGTGCCGGAGGTGGCATCCACCTTGCCATCCCAGAAGAACAGATTGAAGCCGTGGCTCCCTCGTCCCCAGAAGGGAAGGGTGTTGCGGGGGATGATGTCACCCCCGCCCTCCAGCCGCGCCATTCCTTCGCCCTGGCCGCCGGTACCGACTGCATTGGCAAGCCCGTCGGCTGATCCGAAACGGTCGACATGGCACGAAGCGCAGGCGGTCTGGCGGTCGAAGGACAGCTCCCGCGACTGAAAGAGCTTCTGCCCGGCGCGGACCAGGTCTCCCGATACTTCGACGTGAGTTTCCTGGAACGGGATGAGGCCGCTGCGGATGATTGCCTGCCGCAACACATTGTCCCGCATGCTGTCTGCCATCGCAGCCAGAGGGAGCATTCCGATGATGGCTGCGGCCAGTGCGAGATTAATACCGAACTTCATGAATCTGGACCACGTCTGCGAGATTTTCAGCACGCTCTTCGATTGCGACCAGGCTCATCTCGCTGAGGTCGTTTTCGGTTAGCCCCCACTGGATCAGGCGCTTACGCAGCAGGTCGTAATCCTGGCAGCTAATCAGGCCGATCTCCATCGAGCGGAGCGCTGCGACGTTCTCTGTCGACGGTTCCTGATCGAGGCGCTGCTTGGCGATGAGATGACCCCGCATTGCATAGTCGCAGCGGTAGGTCAGCTTTGCGTACTCGTCCTGGAAAGCTGCTGTCAGGCCAACACGCCAAAGTGGCGCGGCAGCGGTGGCAGCCACCGCTCCTGCTACGAACATGCTCAGCCCGAAGAGGCTACTCCGCCACAATTTTGAGCGCATCGAGAACTTCCGGAGTGATGGTGCCCGTCACATTCAACCCCCAGTCAGACTGGAGAGCCGAGATCGCGGTTCGGGTTGCCGGCCCGACGATGCCGTCGATTTCGCCGGAGTAGTACCCCCAGCTGTAAAGAGCGAGCTGCACCTGTCTGGCGATCTCGAGGAACCTGTCGGAGTTCCCCGGTAACACCTTGAGCGCTGCATCGGGTGAGCTGGGCAAGATGGTTGCGGGTGCCGTGCTGTCCGACGACGGAGGTGTGTACACCGGAGCGGTGAAGCTCGGGGTCGAAGGACGAGGCGTTGGGGTCGAATAGCTTGGAGTCGGTGCTCGATAAACACTACCACCAGAGGACGAGCGATGGCTGGAATGCGAAGCGTGGCTCGAATGCGACCGGTGTCCCGCCAGCGTGAAGACATGTTGCAGCTTGAAGCTCTGGAACAATGTCGTCTTGCTGTCCGAGGTCGGCTGAGCCCCATCAGGAGTTGGGACCGCTGCCGCTGACTGCGGAAGGATTCCGATTGCGGCCAGGGAGGGGATGAGAAAGCGCTTCAGTTTCATTGCCGTTCAAGCCTCGCGTATGCCTGGTCGCTATGCCATTCGAAAAATCCGCTGCAGGAAGTCCGCAGGCTGCAGCCGTCGCAGGCTGTCAGGAACTTGTTCTTCCAGTCGGAGATCGTTGCCGGCGCCAATGCCCTGTAAGCCGGCGGCACGGTACAAAGGGGGAAATTATAGAGCAGGACCGGGATGTCCGAGATCCTGGCGATGTCGATCGCCTGACCCAGTTGGCCGAAGTCGACGGAGTTGTCGAAGAACAGCTCGTTCCAACGGTTCCTGGCGAACCCAATTCGCTCGAGCTGCATGATCGCCCAAGGCGCGGCGAAGGGGACCAAGCGGGTTATGAAGGTGGCCAGCTCCGGCAGCACGGATGAGTTCATCCGGGTCAGGACGGTTCGCAGCTCCACCTGTGCCGCGGAGCGGCACAGGATCGACAGACCGCCAAGGAGGCGGTCAAAGGCGCCGTCTTTACCCACGATGTTGTCGTGCAGGGCAGCCTCGGCAGCGTAGAGAGGCACGCCCCATTGGACCGTCCGGCCCGCAGGCGAGCCGAGGAACCCGATGTCTTCTTCGGTGAAATGCTGCGCATTGGTCAGCACGTGGAAACGGAGATCGGGGCGCGCCGCATGGACCCGGCCGAGCAGGGCAAAGAGCTGGTCCTTGTAGAGTGTCGGCTCACCGCCGGAAAAACCAAGGATGGCGTTCACCGGCGCGAGGAGGGAGGCCTTCTCGAAGTAATCGAAATTGTCGAAATGGGTCTTCTTCGGCGGCTGCGAGCACATGACGCAAAGCTGGTCGCACCGCTCGGTGACCAGGAAAGTATTGTGCCGCGACCCGGCTCGGATCAGCCGGTGCATGATCGAACGGTCGGGGTCGAGGAGCACCACGTCTCCGGCGAACTGCCCGGGATCGGATCCCACGAGGCGCGCCCGGGCACGGCCGTGCGTCACCAGGATGGTATTCTCATCCGTCCGCCGAAGCTGCGCGTCGTCGGCGTCGATCGCATCCGGTGAGAGCCGGACGACAAACGGACCGTCTGCACCCCGGATTTCTGCGGGTACCACCAGGGGGATCATGGTCTCACCTCGGAGTAGGAGG
>Ga0065721_10052665_pt1 | contig 11440 bp, 9 predicted proteins | sample Mesricmetagenome_FD_59108 | JGI IMG/M metagenome (GOLD analysis project Ga0065721, IMG submission 59108) | Mesophilic microbial community from rice straw/compost enrichment Sample: eDNA_1 v2 (version 2) | ecosystem: Engineered > Solid waste > Grass > Composting > Bioreactor | place: USA: Davis...
AAGCGGCGGCCATCCTGAATCAGTCGACACACGACGCCAATACTTCCGAAAGATCGACCCTCGAAAAGATACGAGAGCGAGAGTCAAGACGGACGCAACGGAATCGGAAGCGAACAGGATAGGAGGGCACGTTTCTCCCGGCCAGGCAAACAGTTCCCTCTTAATTGGGAGCACCTCAGCCAGAAGAAGCTCAATAATTTCAGTTCCCTCTTTGTTGGGAAAATCTCGCAAGAGTGTACCACAGAAGAGATTGCAGCAACAGATAGAATCGCGACCAAGATTTTTGCAGCCATTCACATTTCTACATTTCAGATGAAGCACAATAAGGCGTTGACAAGGGCGATAGTCTAGTGTACATTGAAACACGCACTCGATCCCAGGAGTCCCAAAATGCCAGACAACTCGCTCGATGACGCACTGAGACAGCTGTACCGGTCATTCGATGTCCCCGCTGACGAAATCATCAGACAGCCACACCTTACGGCGAAATTTTGCGATGAGGTCCGTTCTGCAAGTGGCGAAATCGCAGGCCTCGGTGACGACGACATCACTCGCCGGCTCATTCAGCTCCGCAAACGCGGAGAAAGCAGCGGGGGACTCCCGCGAATCCGGAGGTAACTGAGGTTAGGCAAAGGAAGCGGGCATGCAGACTTGTAAGAGCGAAGTTGGGGCGGACGGAGAGTTTGGAGCGATCCCCAGAATTCAGGCGGTCCGACTGGAAATTCGGACCCGGTGGATACGTCCGGTGTCCATTCCCGGGCCGATTCTGGCGAATGTCCTTCGTGGGGCCCTCGGCGTTACACTGAGAAAACTGGTCTGTCCCGAAGAGTGGTTCAATCATCCGTGTCCGGAATGCCCGCTTTATCGGGAGTGCGCCTACGGCCAGGTGTTCATGCCAACGCCACCCGCGGATGCCCCCCAACTTCGGCTCCAGCAGGATTTACCTCGTCCCTTTGTCATTGAGCCGCCAGGGCTTCACCCAAACGATCGCGTTACGGACGAAGGTCTCACCTTTCGGCTGATGCTCTTTGGCACAGCGATCGAACGACTCCCTTACTTCATCTGTACGCTGGATCGTCTCGGAGTCGACGGGATGGGGCGTGACCGTGTTCCCTTCGAGATTGAACGAATCAGCTCCTGTCATCCGGATGGAGAGGAAACTCTTTTCACAGCTGGATCAAATTCCGTTTGCTTACCTAAACGGACAATCACCACGAACGACCTGCTGAAGTCTCCGTGGCCGGTAGAAACGGTTCTTCCTCCAGAAAGTCAGGAGGTTCGCCACCGGATCCTCGCCCGCATGGGGCGATCACTAGACGTTCCGACAAACCTTTCACTCGACCCGACAAGACCACGACTCAAACTGAAATTTATAACCCCGCTGCTGCTGAAGTCCGGAAGCGGCATCGGACAGGATGGGAAACGAATCTCTGCGCAGGAGATTCGCGAACGCCCCCCATTGGGGGTCATCGTCCGCCGCCTTCGGGACCGCCTGAGCGCCCTTTGCACGTTCTTCGGCGAACGCTGGGAATGCCCCGACTTCTCTGCGTGGGGGATGCTCGCTGACAAGGCGACGATTGTCGAATCCCAGACAACCTGGCTGACCCGCCAGCGACGAAGTACCCGAACGGGTCACAGCCACGAAATCAGCGGTCTGGTTGGCCACACGATCTACGAATTTCCCGACGAACAGACCTGGGCAACCCTCTCCCCCTTATTACGAATCGGGGAACTCATCCACGTGGGTAAGAATGCCCCTTGGGGTAACGGTGCGGTGAGGGGCATCAAACTAAAAGCATAATTTCCGTTTGGTGCATCGTGTCGAAAGCAATTTAGAGATGGTCAGCAATGAAAGATACCGCCAGTTCTTTCGCTGGGTGACCGGATTTGATCCGAGTCCCTTTCAAGAGCGAGTTGCTCGCGCATTGTTCGAAGAGAAGAGCATTATCCTGCAAGCTCCGACAGGAAGCGGTAAAACCTGGGCTGTGGTCGTCCCGTTTTTGTATTGTCTGGTACACAAATTATCTATTGCAGATCGGTTACTTTATGCCTTGCCTCTACGGTCACTGGCAACGTCACTGTTTCAAGCAACCGGGAATGCTGTGAAGCAGTGCGAAGTCACCAAGAATCTTCAGGATCGTGTCCGAATTCAGACTGGTGAGCGACGAGAAGATTCCCTGTTCGAAGGCGTCGTCACGTTTACAACGATCGACCAGTTGCTTTCGAGCTATCTGCTGCACCCCGTCGGATTGCCGCGACGATGCGGCAATATCAATGCAGGGGCGTTTCTAGGAGCACTTGTCTGTTTTGATGAGTTTCATCTTCTCGAACCGCAAAAATCAATGGCCACCGCGATCGAAATGCTGCTCTCAATTGCGGTGGAACATCCTCTCAGCCGTTTTGTGCTGATGACGGCAACACTTTCAACCGAAACGATGAATTGGCTTGCCAACAAACTGGGAGCAGAACTGATTGATGTCACACCCGAAGAAGTTACAGCACTGCACAGTCAACAGGGAAAGGTTCGAAATTATCGTTGGATTAACCAGCCACTCTCAGCCGCGCATGTCGCTGACACTCATAGTGGCGGAAGAACAATCGTCATTGCCAACACCGTGTCGCGAGCGCAAAGCCTATATGAGGAGCTTCGCTGTGAGGTAACCCGCAGAGACCTGGGACCGGATCTGCAAATTCGCTTGCTTCACAGTCGTTTTTTTCCCAGTGACCGCCAGCGGATCGAACAAGAACTGGACGACTGGTTCGGACCACATGCCACGAAACAAAATATCATTCTCATTTCAACACAGGTTATTGAGGCGGGCCTAGACTTCTCCTGTGACCACCTTCACACAGAAGTTGCGCCGATGAATTCCATCGTCCAACGGGCAGGTCGATGTGCGAGAAGGAGTGGGGAGTCTGGCACAGTATGGTGCTATTCGCTGAGAACGACTGCAACGGGGAATTTGGCGTACGGTCCTTATCAGGCTCTGGCACCGCTAGTGGACAATACGGCACAAGCATTGAATGAAGTCGTCGGTCCGTCAGCGCGACCGTTGTCCTTTCATGACGAGCTGGATCTGGTCAACCGGGTTCACACGAAATGGGAACTCAAGCAACTGAAACCTCTCGACAGCATTGCGCAGCACCGAGAATCTGTTCGCAAAGCTATGGATGGTGAAGATCCGGCAGCGGTCAGGCACCTTATCCGTGATGTTTCCAACATTAATATCGTCGTCACTGATCAACCAGAATCACTGAACTTCACCCGGACACAATGGCCCGAGATGTTGTCGGTGCCAATGACATCACTTAATGCTTTGTTCGAAGATCGTGGGCTCCCCGAAGAGGGCTGGATTGCGAAGGCGGCGCAGGAACAGGATGTCTTCGAAGGAGGAGCAATTCAGGTTGACTGGGTACCGGTCACCAGTTCCGGTGGCATCGCATCTGCCGGATGGCTGATTGCCATCCATCCTCAATATGCCACTTACAGTAGTGACATCGGCCTGTTGATCGGGCGTAGCGGTCCAGCTCCGGAAATTCGTTACCGAGATCGTCCTCGATGCGACAGGTGGTCCTATAGTTACGAAATATACGGTGAGCATATTCGTCGTGTTCGCATTGCGGGAACACGACGTGACCAGGAATACCAAGTGGCCACTCGCAGGTGGGCACATTTAATCGAAGTTACGGAAGTCCAAGTTCTGAACTGGCTGACGCTCCTCTATCAACTCCATGACGTCGGAAAGCTTTCCATAGAGTGGCAGGACGCCATTTGGAAATCACAAACGTTAAAGCTGGATTTTGTTCCGTCCCCGCGTCCTGCATTAGCTCACTCCGATTATGATCCTGCTGTTGATCGAGTGAACCGGAGGCCGCCCCATGCAGCTGAGGGGGCCTATGCGGTTTCGGAATTTTTCCGGGAAACGTTTGCAGCGTCCAATCACCATCAGACTCTATTTCTTGCGGCACTCACCGCAATCGTACGTCACCATGGACCATTTACCGCCAGTCTTGGAGACTTTCACCTCATTTCCGGCGCGACACAACTTGTTGTTGAATCTCTCAACGGCAATTCTAACGAAATCCCCCTGCTCGACAGACCAAAGCCCCGGGTTCAACAGAAATTCAAAGATTTCCTTATTCGAGCGACCTGTCCTGAACACAGCATGGCATTGCTGCTTTACTTGTACTTTGTCAGACGGTTGCGAATCGCCGATCAAAACAGCTTTGTGGAGGAGTGATTTGGAAATTCTAATCCCAAAGAAAACTGGTACCTACGCCGACGCTCTCTGCGCAATTGGATACGCTTCACTGCTCACCGAGCTGAGACGGGCCTCGGCACATATTGAAGATCTGGAGCACAGCTTCCGGGTTTTCTGTCCTCAAGGCCGTCCGCCGGAAGAGTGGCAACCACCGTCACCCGGGTTTTGGTACATCTTGCGCAAATCCAAAGACAATGCTCCCGGTGGTACGAAAATCATCGACTATGAACGGGAAAAGGCGATTGCAGACGCCGCCAAGAAATCCAAAGCTTCCGCCCTCGCTCGCAAACGGGTTGCAGAAGCGTTGGAAGAAGTCTCAGAGACCGTAGCGAACGAAGGATCACCCGAATATCGCTTCGCCGCGATGATCGAGTCAATGCGAAAAGGCTGGAGCAGCGACTTGTCACTTTACCGATGGATCATGGAAAACAGAGAGGCTTGCCTGGAAATCACTCGATTACGGTTGCAGGGAAAGGAAGCTGTATTAAAGACAGAATGGTCGAATAGTCAACTTCTCAATCCCAGCACTGGTAAAGGGGTTCATGCAACCAAAACCATCGCCAAGAGTGCAAGTGGATTTAAGCTAACCGATACCTTCGACGAATGGATGAAACTGCGTGGATTGTGGGCATCCATGCTTGGCTTCCGTTCCGGAGAGGATTTCAAGTTTTTTGTAGTGGTCCCTGGGAATATTTCGTTTCCTCAAGTGGATAAGCTCCGCAATCTTTTGCGCGATCTCGGAATGTGGGGAATCGTTCGACTGGATATTGAAGCAGTGTTACGGCTCCTTCAATCACTCCTTCTCCACAGCGAATACAAGGAAGTCGGAGGGATCCCTCTGGCGTTCCAGACTCCGGCCGATGTGGTTCGCGGCTTACACCTGGCATTCTTTAAGAGCCTTGGAACAGCGGCAGCACTGATGAACGATTCACTGCTCCCCCTGCCGGACTGGTTTAAAGTGGAGGACAGTGACGATGTGGAAGACTACCTTGAAATTTGCCAGGAACCATTCGGGGAGGGGAAGGGGACCTATGGCCCGCTCTCCACACTTCGAGATGACCGTTCCGACGACGTGGCACTGCTTCAGAAATATCGACGCTGGCTGACGACAGGGAAGCTAATGGACCTGTTGGAATTTCACGCCAGTTACGCTTCGCATTTGTTGCAAAAAATCGCCGCTTCCGATTTCGCCGTCCCTTTTCAGTCTTCTATCCTCCATAAACTTCTTCAGAAAGGATATCCCGAAGTGATCGACATCATTGAATCTCAAGGATTTCAGAATATCGCCAGAGCGATCCGGAATACGACAATTTACGCAGCCGCGATGAAAGCGAAGAGTAATCGTGAGATCCGCTTCGGCTTGGCTCAGAGGTTAAAGCAACGGATTAAATCCGGAGATAAAGAATTTCTGGCTGAACTTTCCAATTTCGTACAGGACCAAAACTGGGAAGTTGTCAACCGATTGAATGGTAAAGGATTCTTAGTTTCGGATTCCGATATGAATGATATCGTCCGGTTGACGGCCCAGTATGGTTCGGAACTGGTCGGGATGCTCCTGCTCGCCTATGGCTACTCTCGGGGAGTGAAAACAGAAGACAAAGTGGAAGAAGAAATTACCACCGAAGTAAACAATTGATCCATTGCTCGTTCACGATCACTTCATTTTTTCAACTGGTTTACAACAACTTTCAGGAGACGTTTATGCCAATTCGCTCAATCAGCATCTGTGGAGAGGTCTTTCTCGATCTTCATGCTCTGAACAATGAGGGCGCCGAGGGGAACAACTTAATGACTCGAATGGTGGACATTGTTGATCACCAAGGCAACTTGCATTCGGTCAACGCCGTCTCAGGTGACATGCTCAAGCACATTCAGGCGGAGCATCTCTATCACTATTCCCTTGAAAACGCATTGCCCCTCTGCAACGCCTGCAAGAAATTCGATGCCAATCGTATTTGTGCAGATGAAGAGTTCACAAAGGATCCGGAGTTCAGCAAAGAGACACCTGACTCTGTCATTCTGGGGGCAGCCCTCCAGAAATGTACACTGGATGACATCGAAGGGATTCTTATTACCAGTGAGATCGGCAAGGCCCGTTCGATTGCCCGCAAGTCATGCGTTGAATTCGGTTGGGCGGTCGGCATTCCTGACCAGACCCGCACCGAATCCTATTTCCACGTCAAATATGTTCCCGAAGGACGTGGGAAAGGCTCCGGAGAAGGAGAAAATCTGGGCCAGAATATATTTCATCGTCCAGCATCGTCTGGAGTCTATGCTGTCGTGGTCAATCTGGATCTGCTGCGAGTCAGCAGAAACGACATCTCCTTGGAATATGCAGCCGATGCCACCAACCGTGCTGCCCGTGCAAAAGGATTAATTGTCAGTGTGATGAATACGTTTCTCAAACTGAACGGTGCCCATCGTAACACACAGCTTCCACATCTCCTGGAATTCCGCGGAGCAATCATCACCTCCACCAGTTCGCTTCCTGCGCCGTCCTTAAGCGCCCTCAACAAAAATTATCGCGAGCAACTGGAGGAGACTTGCGAACAACTGAATCGATTGGGAAATCCTCCGGCGCTGACAGTTCGCAAATTTGACAATCTGTCGGAATTCACGGGCCAGATGGTAGACCTGGCTTCCTGCGGAGACCTTGCCGAATAGGAACTCAATATGGCCAAGAAAAAACCTGCAAAATCGAACGATCCCACCAGAGATAATCCCGATGGCGATCCTCGTTGGCTTGTATTGAGATACGAGCCCGTCTCCTTTTTCTCATTGCGATCGACATACAGCATGAGCAAAGGAGGCAAAACATTGCTGTTACCGACCCCCTATGCAGTGAAGATGGCACTCATCGATGCATGCTTTCGCATAGGGGGAGAAATCCCGTCTGATATTCTGGCAAGGAAAATGTTCGATCAAGTCAAAGGGCGGAGGGTTCGCTTCCGTCCACCTTCCGAATGTGTAGTTCAGAACACATTTTTGAAGATTCGACAAGACGAGCGTGACGGAGCAGCAGGATATTACGTTCCGACAATCGCCTATCGCGAACTGGTTTTCTATTCCGGCACGCTCGAGGTCGCCTTGGATGCACGGGGTTGGTCGCCTGGAGAAACGGATATCGTTTCGCGTGCTGCTGCACACATCAATTACTTCGGCAAACGGGGATCGTTCTTCCAGTTCACTGGCTCAGAACTTCGGAACGAACTCCCACTATTTTCAATCTCAGAGAACGATTCCATGCCTTCAATGCCATTTGGTGTCTATGGAGTCACTCAATTTCTAGACGATTTTGGCCCCGAATTGTGCACTGCCAAAGATGGCTTTGAAAGAATCAGCACCTATCACAGCAAGGACATTAAAATTGGAAAGCATCGAGTGCTGGTTTCGACCCTTGTTCCCTATCGGCGGGTGGAAGCCACAAGGTCCTTTACTCGTTATGTCAGCCACCCGATTCAGGAGCCTTAATGATGCCCCTGTACCCTCCTCCTGAACCGGTGGTTCATCCTGCCGATCTTGTTATTGATGCCTTTGGGACATTTCTCGGAAAGCGTTCCGAGCGGATGGTCATCCGGTGGAGGGATGTTTACGAACGGACCCCATCGATTGATTCGTCCATCTCTTCGCTGGGCAGTCCTTCCATCATGGCACCGAGTGCTGGTCCCAGTGACAGTTCTCTTTCTGCTCACCCTCCGTGTCAGGCACCGCAACCAGAGAAGGAGTTACATCGAGGGCCGGAAGGAACTCCTGATTCTGCAGATCAAATTGCTGCAAAATTAATTCAGCTCTGGGGAACTCAATCTCCTCCTTCACGTAGGACATCATCAACAGCACAATCCCGGCTGGAAGATCAGCTTGATGTGATCACCGACTCGCGTTCCGGTCCACGTCCTTTCGGCCCCTGGAAAGAGCGGGCGGTACCGCTGTCTCGATTAAGAAGTGTGACCATTGCCGGCAAGGGGATCACGGTCAGTAGTGATCTTATTGCTGCGCTGGTCGAACGTGGGATTTCACTCTCTTTTCTGAGCGGACGTGGAGAACCTGTCGCTCAGTTTAGTTCTCCCGGACTCGGCGGCACCGTTCAAACGCGACGTTCGCAACTGAGTGCTTATCACTCTCCCTTAGGAGTGGAACTTGCGGTGGAATTTATTCGAGGCAAACTCCGAAATCAGAAACATCAACTTCAGTACTCTGGAAAATATCTGAAATCGAGCGATCCAGAGCGTTTCGATTCTCTGACCAGAAAAATCAAAGCGATCGGGTCCTTGCGAAAACAGCTGGCAGACTTTCAGGGAAATGATCTGGACGAGGTTCGTGACAAGCTGATGGGTTATGAAGGGACGGGAGCCCGATTGTACTGGGAAGGCGTCGCGATCCTCGTAAAAGGCCGCGTGGACTTCCCCGGCCGATCGACCCGAGGTGCTGTCGATCCTGTGAACAGTGCGCTGAACTACGGTTATGGAATTTTATACAGCCAGGTGTCCGGTGCCGTGGTGAACGCGGGGCTGGAAATGTATGCCGGTTTCCTGCATGTCGATCGCCCCGGCAAACCCGCCCTGGTGCTGGATCTTGTCGAGGAATTTCGTGCCCCAGTTGTCGATCGGGTCATCCTGGCGATGGTCAACCAGGGAATTTCACTGGAAACGGATGATCGAGGATTGACCGCATCTACACGAAAGCTTGTCGCACAGCGCATTCTGGAACGACTGTCAACTGCAGTTCCCTATGAAGGGAAGCGCTGGCCTCTGGGAACGATTATTCAGAATCAAGCACGGCATTTGGCCGTCGCAGTGCGTGGAGAACGTACCTACCGGGCATTCGCCAGTCGCTGGTAGTACGGAGGTCGACGGGGAAGCGAACATCTGATGGCTCAGCTCGAAACAACGACAGTCGTGCTCTATGACATCCCCCATGATCGAACACGTACAAAAGTCAGCGAGAAATGCCTCGACTTTGGTCTAATCCGTTTTCAATACAGCGCCTTTTACGGTCTATTGACGCAAAATCGTCGCCAGGAACTGGCACTCATTCTTGAACATCTCATTGAAGTACATGGAGGGGCAATTGCACTGATACCGGTCTGCGCGGCAGATTCCCAGAATTGGATCAACATCCATGTCGAACCTCCTCCGATGGAAACAGCAACTTTAAAACTCGTAACTGACGCGAAGCATGAGAATTCTCCCGTTGACAGTATCCAGTGAACATCCATCACCGATGGTTCGGGTGTCCGATCTACGGCAATGGACCTATTGTCCACGAGTCATCTGGTGGACGCATGTCTGTCCGGTTGGCAAGGTGGAATCATTCAAGATGAAACTGGGACTGGACAAGGAACGGCGACTTCAGCGTTTGCAGCGTCGCCGGACACTTCGGGCCTTCGGTCTTCATCAAGGACGTATAGAATCGAATGTGATTCTGACTTCATCCCGGCTGGGGCTCACAGGCAAGCTGGACCTGATGATTCATTCGGGAATCTGTCGTCTCCCGGTGGAGGTCAAGTTCACGCAAGGTCCCGCCAGCCTGAATCACCGATTACAACTCGCTGGATATGCTTTCCTCCTCGAAGAAGTCTATGGCGTACCAGTTCCCAAAGGTTATATTGTCCGTCTCCCGGAGGACTCCGTAGATCAAGTGATGATTGACCAGCCACTTCGAGACCTGACATGGCAGACAATTGAGGCTGTTCGAGTGACAATTCGCACTGAACGAATGCCCCAGCGAGTCCCCCAGGTATCCCGGTGCACAGATTGTGAGTATTTGCATTTTTGTCGCGACATCCCATAAATATCCCTGCTCAGCGAGCAGGATCGTCGATTCGCAAACTGAGGGCCCTTCGATGCAGGAATGGGACTTTCGAAGAAATTGGAAATCCGAACTCAGTAAGTCCTTTCTGCACAGGGACTAACAGATAAGTTCCAATCACGCGCCCAACAAAGAGGGCACTGAAACGGGCTTTCCAATGTGCTCATCGGAGAGGGCCTTACGTTCCAATCACGCGCCCAACAAAGAGGGCACTGAAACAAAGTATATTCGTACGCTGAGTACATGACGCTCCTGGCTGTTCCAATCACGCGCCCAACAAAGAGGGCACTGAAACCCTTGAGAATAGCAAATTGGAGATAAAAACGGGCGGTTCCAATCACGCGCCCAACAAAGAGGGCACTGAAACCTCTCGGACGACGGTCCAGAATGCCCTGAAGTATCTGTTCCAATCACGCGCCCAACAAAGAGGGCACTGAAACCCAATCCGTACCCGTGGGGAACGTCGATCTCGATGTTCCAATCACGCGCCCAACAAAGAGGGCACTGAAACACACTTGTCACAGGAGAGTGACCCCATGAACGATCGCGTTCCAATCACGCGCCCAACAAAGAGGGCACTGAAACTCAGTGCTTCACTAAGGGTCATCGTTCCAGGCAACCGGTTCCAATCACGCGCCCAACAAAGAGGGCACTGAAACCGGCCACGGCGGGCCAGTAATTCAGCAGAGTTTCAGTTCCAATCACGCGCCCAACAAAGAGGGCACTGAAACGTAATGTGACCGGAAAAAAATAAAAAATAATTTTGTTCCAATCACGCGCCCAACAAAGAGGGCACTGAAACGGAGGGCAGGGCTATTACTATTCTCCCTTACCCCTGTTCCAATCACGCGCCCAACAAAGAGGGCACTGAAACAAAAGAACCTCTTTAGCATAAAACAGGACTTGCAACGTTCCAATCACGCGCCCAACAAAGAGGGCACTGAAACCATCGCAAACAACCTTCCCATCCAACTCCGCGATGGGGTTCCAATCACGCGCCCAACAAAGAGGGCACTGAAACCGTTGCTCCCAGTGCCCGAAGCTGGCGATTTCCTTTTGTTCCAATCACGCGCCCAACAAAGAGGGCACTGAAACCGGTGACACCGACAATCTCGCACTCGACTACGTGCGGTTCCAATCACGCGCCCAACAAAGAGGGCACTGAAACGGGGTGTGCTCATCAACTCGGGATCACACTCCGAATTGCGAGTTCCAATCACGCGCCCAACAAAGAGGGCACTGAAACCTTGGAGGCCAGGCTTTCAATCTCCTTGCACAATCGGTTCCAATCACGCGCCCAACAAAGAGGGCACTGAAACGCCTTTGATCGGCAGCTGCAGAAACAGGCGGCCCGACGTTCCAATCACGCG
>Ga0065721_10052666_pt1 | contig 11439 bp, 14 predicted proteins | sample Mesricmetagenome_FD_59108 | JGI IMG/M metagenome (GOLD analysis project Ga0065721, IMG submission 59108) | Mesophilic microbial community from rice straw/compost enrichment Sample: eDNA_1 v2 (version 2) | ecosystem: Engineered > Solid waste > Grass > Composting > Bioreactor | place: USA: Davis...
GAGGCGGATGTAGGTCTGTGCATCCTGCCGGATTCGAGCCGCCACAACCGCTTCGCCCTGCCCAACAAGCTGTTCGAATACCTGGCGGCGGGCCTCGCGGTCGTCACCTCGCCCCTGCCCGACATGGCCGAGATCGTGACCCGTTTCGAATGCGGGCGTCTCGCGGCCGACGATGCGGATGCCATCGCCGAGACCATCAACGGCCTCGACCGTCCCGCCCTCGACCGGATGAAGCGGCAGGCCCTCACGGCCGCCGCGGCCTTGAGCTGGGACCGGGAGCGGGAGGTCCTGACGGGCCTCTACGACCAATTATCGCGCGCCCCGAGATCTTGACGAAGCCGGGCAGGCGCGGAAAGACGCGGGGACTTTTCGCGACCCGTTCCAGGAGAATCCGTGGTTCATCGTTCCCAACGCCCCCGCAGCCTGGCCTCGCGCCTGACCGAGACGGTCATGGTCGGCTTGGTGCGGAGCGTCTTCGCCCTCTCGCGGGCCCTCGGCCCCGAGCGGTCCGGCGCCGTCGGCGCAGCGCTGGCGCGCGCCATCGGCCCCTTCCTCCCGGCCCACAAGACCGCCCTCGCGAATATCCGGGCCGCCTATCCGGGCAAGCCGGAGGCCGAGGTCAGGGCGATCGCGCGGGCCGCCTGGGACAATCTCGGCCGGGTCGGCGGCGAATACCCGCATCTCGGGTCCCTGTTCGACTACGACCCGGACCGGCCCGAGCCCGGCCGGACGGAGGTGGACGGGATCGAGCACTTCCTGAGCCTGCGGGACGACGAAAAGCCCGGAATCATCTTCTCGGCCCATCTCGCCAACTGGGAGCTGCCGGCGATCTGCGCCGCTCGGTTCGGGCTCGATGCGACGGCGGTGTTCCGCGCGCCCAACGACCCGGCCATCGCGCGGGTCCTGCACGAGATCCGCTCCGAGACCATGGGCGGGCTGGAGGCGGCCCGGCAGGGCGCGGCCTTCGCCATGCAGGGGGCGCTCGAGAAGGGCGGCCATCTCGGCATGCTCATCGACCAGCATTTCACCCGCGGCGTGATCGTGAATTTCCTCGGCCGGCCGGCCCTCGTGAACCCGATCCTCGGCAAGTTCGCCCGCCGGTTCGATTGTCCGGTCCACGGGGTGCGGGTCGTCCGCCTGCCCGGCCACCGCTTCCGGCTCCAGCTCACCCCGCCCCTCGACCTGCCACGGGACGCCGAGGGGCTGATCGACGTGCAGGGCGCCATGCAGGCCATGACGTCCGTGGTCGAGGGCTGGGTGCGGGAGAACCCCGAGCAATGGCTGTGGATGCACAGGCGCTGGCGAGTCCCGGCCGGGGCTCAAGCTAACGTGAGTTCCCCTTGAGGCCGAATTCGTGTTCCATGGGGCTCACCATGGTGTCACGTTCGAACATGTCCCGCGTGCGGGCGGCCCTCATGCTTCTGGGTCTCGCCGTCGTTGCGCAGCCTCTCCTCGTGCAGCCTGCCCTGGCTGAACCGCCCCGGGCCGTCATCGAGCTCTTCACCAGCCAGGGCTGCTCGTCCTGCCCGCCCGCCGACGCGCTCCTGGCCGGCATGGCGCGCCGGCCCGATATCGTGGCCCTGTCCTTCCCGGTGGATTACTGGGACTATCTCGGCTGGAAGGACACCCTGGCCCAGCCCCTCTTCACGGCCCGGCAGAAGGCCTATGCGGCCTCCCGCAGCGACCGGCAGGTCTACACGCCCCAGATCATCGTGAACGGGATGAAGCCCTGCATCGGCTCCGACTGGTCCAAGGTCGAGACCTCCATCCAGAGCACCACCGAAGGGCGCGAAACCCTGCCGGTGGCGGTGGACCTCAAGGAGGAGGCCGGGACCGTCACCATCTCGGTCGCGGCGCCGTCCCGGGCCCTGGAAGGCCGCAAGGCCCGCGGAGAGGTCTGGATCCTGCCAGTCATGCGCCAGCAGCAGGTGGCCATCGGCCGGGGCGAAAACCGGGGCAAGACCGTCACCTACGCCAATGTGGTGCGCGGCATGACCCGGCTGGGCGAATGGCAGGGCGGCCCGGCCCGCTTCCAGGTGCCCCTGACCGAAGCCCGGGGCGAGGCGGACGGCTATGTGGTGCTCGTCCAGTCGGGCGACAGCGCGAAGCCGGGCGCCATCCTGGGCGCCGCGAAGGGCGGCGGTCTCTGAGAGGACATTGCCTCAGAGCAGGATGACCTTGTTGGGCAATTCGTCGATATCGTCGAAGCGGGGCGGGGCGTGCTCGGCCAGGACCGCGCCGGTGCGCCGGATGGCGGCCACGAGCCCGTCCGCGATGCGTCCCTCTCCGATCCGGCCCGTCAGCTCCGCGACGATGTCGCGCCAGACCTCCGGCCCGACCCGGTCGGCGATCCCCGTATCGGCCAGGATCTCCGCATAGCGCTCGGCCATCGCGATGTAGATCAGGACCCCGGTCCGCTCCCGGGTGCGGGTGAGGCCGCGGCTCAGGAATTCCCGCCGCGCCGCCTCCCGCGCCCGCGCCCGCTTGATGAAGCGCGGCACGAGGGCGTGGCGGCGCGAGGGCCAGGACAGGAAGATGCTCAACGCGAGGGCGACCAGGAGCTGGAACAGGAAGATCCGCGACGGCCCGAGAGTGGTGATCCAGATCAGCGGCCAGGGCACCACGAGGGCCGTGAGAAGCGCCCAGAGCACCGGGATCGAGCGGTAGCTGCTCGCCTGCTCGGCCACCACCACCACGAGCTCCCCCGTGGTGAGGTCCTCGACGTCGCGGACGGCGCCGATGAGGCGCTCGTGCTCTTGCGGAGAAATCATCTACCAGCTCCCCGATGCGCCGCCGCCCCCGGAGGAGCCGCCGCCGCCCGAAAATCCTCCGCCGCCCGACCAGCCCCCACCCGAGCCGCCGGACCAGCCGCCGGTCGGAATGATCCAGGGCCCGCCGCCACGGCCGCGCCGCAGGGGGCGGCCGCGCGCGTCCCGGATGATGCTGGACACCACGATGAAGAGGATCACCATGACGAAGATCGCCACGAACGGATCGAAGGAGCCGCTGTCGTCCTCGCGCACCTGGGCGCGCCGCTGCCATTCCTCGGCATCGCCCGTGAGGATGGACAGGATGGCATCGACGCCCGCGTCGATGCCGCCGGCAAAGTCGCCCTTCTGGAACTGCGGTGCGACCGCCGTCGTGATGATGACCTTGGAGAGTGCGTCCGTGAGCGCCCCCTCCAGCCCGTAGCCCACCTCGATGCGGACCTTGCGCTCCTTGGGGGCGACGAGCAGCAGGACGCCGTTGTTCTTGTCCTTCTGCCCGAGCTGCCACTGGCGGAAGAGCCGATTGGCATAGTCCTCCACCTCGTAGCCTTCGAGGGACGGCACGGTCGCGACCACCACCTGGTCCGAGGTCTTGTCCTCATGCGCCTTGAGCTTGGCATCCAGCGCCGCGCGCTCCTCGGATTTCAGGAGATTCGCGGCATCGACCACGCGCCCCGTGAGGGGCGGGAAGGTCTGGGCGAGGGCGAGGAGGGGAACGAGGAGGACAAGAAAGGCGAGGGCGAGCGCCGCGCTTTTCCTCTCCGGCCGCATAATCATTCCCTTAGAACTTCACGGCCGGCGGACGGTCGGAATTGGGCGTGGCCGTGAAGGTCTCCATCGGCTTGGCGTCCGGATAGAGCACCGCCGCGATCCAGCGGCCCGGAATGGTGCGCAGCTCCGTGTTGTAGGCCCGCACGGCCTCGATATAGTCGCGCCGCGCCACCGCGATGCGGTTCTCGGTGCCCTCGAGCTGGGATTGCAGGGCCAGGAAGTTGGCGTTCGACTTCAGCTCCGGATAGCGCTCGACCGTCACGAGCAGCCGCCCGAGGGCGCCGGAGAGCTGGTTCTGGGCGTCCTGGAACTGGCGGAATTTTTCAGGGTCGGTCACCGTCGAGGCATCGACCTTGACCTGGGAAGCCCTGGCGCGGGCCTCCGTCACCTGGGTCAGCACCTCCCGCTCCTGGTTGGCGAAGCCCTTCACGGTCTCGACCAGGTTGGGGATCAGGTCGGCCCGGCGCTGATACTGGTTCTGCACCTCGCTCCAGGCGGACTTGGCCCGCTCCTCGAGGGTCGGCACGTTGTTGATGCCGCAGGCGGAGAGCCCGAAGGCCATGGCCACCACGGCCAGGGCGACGCGAAACCGCGCCGGCAACAGCAAACCCGTCATGTGTGTCATCTCGCGAATCGGTCACCCTCTGGACGGTCTCACAAATGGGGCAAGGGCGGCCGTTCGCCAAGCGCCTTCCCTATGGCGGCGAGGGCCTTCCTGGGGCATAATCCCCCGCAATTTCCCGTAAAGGGCATTTTCCATGACTTTTCTGCCGGACCTGAGCACGCTTCTCACCTATTCGCTCGCCTGCACGGTCCTGTTCATCACGCCCGGGCCGGACATGAGCCTCTTCCTGGCGAAGACCATGGCGGGCGGCCGCAAGGCCGGCATGGCCGCCATGCTCGGCGCCATGGTGGGATGCTGCGTCCACACCCTGCTGGCGGCGCTCGGCCTCTCGGCCCTGCTGGCGGCCTCCGTCACGGCCTTCACGATTCTCAAGATCGTCGGTGCGCTCTATCTGCTCTGGCTCGCCTTCGATGCGGTCCGCCACGGCTCGGCCCTCCACGTGAAGGAGGAGGGACGGATCGAGGTGTCGTTCTGGAAGACCTTCCTGGTCGGGGTCGGCATCAACCTGACGAACCCGAAGGTCGTCCTGTTCTTCGTGACCTTCCTGCCACAATTCGTCCAGGCGAGCGACCCGCACGCCGCCGAGAAGCTCCTGTTCCTGGGCCTCTACTTCGTCGCTCTCACGGCCCCGATGGGCGCCGCGATGATCATGGGCGCCGACCGGGTCCTCGCGCTCCTGCGCGGCCGCCCGAAGCTGATGCGGGGAATCGACTATTCCTTCGCGGGCCTGTTCTCGGCCTTCGCCCTCAGAATCCTGGCGACCTCGGCACGGTAAAACACTTGTCATTCCGGGGCCGCGTTAGCGGAGCCCGGAACCCATAAACGCTGAGGGTTCAGGATAAAGAGCTGCGATAACCGCTGCTCTTTCCCTTTACCGTCAGTGTTTATGGGTTCCGGACTTGCCTAGCGGCAATCCAGAATGACGCGGAAAGCACTGCACTCACCGGAACGAGGCGGAGAGAATTACCGCGCCGTTCCGCCCGGGAGGGGCGGGTTCGGGGCGGGTCTTGCGCCGCCTGCGTCGCGGCCTGCGATCGCCCAATAGACGAGGCCCGCCACCGCGCCGGTCAGGCCGAGGACGGCGCTCACATGCAGTTCCGCCGGGGTGGCGACGCGGGCGCTGCCGCGCAGGACCCAGGGAATCGCGGCCGTCAGGGCCCCCATGGCGCCCATGTGCCAGACGAGGCTGCGGGCCCGGATCACCTCGCTCACCACGGCCACGAGGATCGGCGGGAAAGCCAGGAGCAGGAAGGCCACGCGGGCGACCGCGAAGGCCGCCTCGGCGATCATCGGCCCCGGATCCTCCGACGCGAACACCTCGTCCACGAAGACCCAGAACCCGACCAGCAGCGTATCGCCGGTCAGGCTCCCCATGAGCGGGTCGACCAGGGACGCGACGAAGAGGAACAGGGTGCCGGCGCCGATGGCGATGAGCAGCGCGAGGGGAATGAGGAGAAGCCAGCGGATCATGTCGCCTTATGTGGCAAAGTTCGCATCGTCGCGCCAGTGGCGGATGGAACGGCCGGGTTTGGCTTCGCGTTCATCGGGCGTCCGAAACGCCGGAGGAGGGCCCCATGGCGACGTCGAAGCGGAATGAGCGACGGCTTTTGAGCGACGAGGAATACACCCTCGTGGAACAGACCCGGTATCCGGTACTCGGCAAATTGGAGGACGGGGCCCTCAGGGACCTGACCCAGCGTCTCCGCGAGCGGCGCGACCGGGCCCGCGACATTGCCGGAAAGCAGCGGCGGGAGGTCCGCGGCAAGGGACGTCAGGCGACGACCTTCGAGAAGAAGGATGCGGGAAACCGGCAGAAGGCGGGTGTGCTCGCGGAGGCGCTGACCCGCATCAGCGGCGAACAGACGCGCCGCAAGGCGGACGAGCTGCGCGACAATGCCCGCCGGGCCCTGGCCCTGCGCCGGGACGCGCCTGCCTCCGCCCGCCCGGATCCCGGTCGCACGCCGCGCAAGGGCATGGCCAGGAAGGCGAGCACCCGTCGGGAGAAGATCGGCAGCCCCATGGATGCCGGCAGCATCTCGCAGGCCGGTAAGGTCGCCCAGGCGAAGCGGGACAAGGAGTAGCGGAGGGAGACGGCTACTCGCCGTTCCCCACCGCATAGACGCCCTCGGCCCCGATGCCCTGTTCGGCCATCATGCGGGCGCGGGCGCGCAGCTTTTCGGTCTCGCTCTTGAGCTGGCCGCAGGCGGCCAGGATGTCACGGCCGCGGGGAGTGCGCACGGGCGAGGCGTAGCCGGCCCTGAAGACGATCTCGGAGAAGCGCTCGATCCGCTCCCAGTCCGAGCACTCGTATTTCGAGCCCGGCCAGGGGTTGAACGGAATCAGGTTGATCTTCGCCGGAATGCCCTTGAGCAGGCGCACGAGCTCGCGCGCATCCGCGTCCGAATCGTTCACGCCCTTGAGCATCACGTATTCGAACGTGATGCGCCGGGCGTTCGACAGGCCCGGATAGGCCCGGCAGGCGTCGAGGAGCTGCGCGATGTCGTATTTGCGGTTGATCGGCACCAGCACGTCGCGCAGGTCGTCGCGCACCGCGTGGAGCGAGATGGCCAGCATGGTGTTGGCCTCGGCGCCGAGGCGCTCCATCTGCGGCACGACGCCGGAGGTCGAAACCGTGATGCGCCGGCGCGACAGGCCGAGGCCCTCGTTGTCCGACAGGACGCCGATGGCCGCGATCACGTTGTCGGTGTTGTAGAGGGGCTCGCCCATGCCCATGAACACGATGTTCGACACGAAGCGCCCGCCGTCGGTCGGCACGAAGGCGCCCTCGGGCGGCGTCGCGTCCGGCCAGTCGCCGATGCAGTCGCGGGCCACGATGAGCTGGGCCACGATCTCGGCGGAGGTCAGGTTGCGCACGAGGCGCTGGGTGCCCGTGTGGCAGAACGAGCAGGTGAGCGTGCAGCCCACCTGGCTCGACACGCACAGGGTGCCGCGGTCGGTCTCGGGGATGTAGACGCACTCGATCTCGGCGCCCTTGTCGAGGGGGCCGGTGGAGGGCATGCGGATGAGCCACTTGCGGGTGCCGTCCTTGGACACCTGCTCGGACACGACCTGCGGCCGCGCCAGGGTGTAGGCGTCCTTCAGGGCCGCCCGTAAGGGCTTGCCCACATTGGTCATCTCGTCGAAGTCCCTGGCGCCCCTGAAATAGATCCAGTGCCAGAGCTGGGCGACGCGCATCTTCTGCTCGCGCTCGGGCACGCCGATCTCGGCCAGCTTGTCCTTCAGTTCATCGCGGGTCAGGCCCACCAGGGAGGACTGGCGGGCAGCCTCGACCGTGAACTCGGCCTTCTTCTCGATGGACAGGGCGTCCCGCCCGGCCGCGCGCGCGGAATCGCTCACGGACACGTGGGCCGCATTGGTGTTGTGCTTGGCGATGTCGAGCGCCGTCGCCATGGGAAATCACGCCTTCGCTATCTGGGATCGAGGGCGGCTTATAACACGATTGCGTCGGAAACGTGAGAGGGCCCGACGATTTCGTGTCCGGCCGCCGGGGACGACGCCCGGACGGCGGGCCCTCGCTAAAACCCCGGACGCAGGCTCTCACTCACGACCGAGGCTTTAACCTTCTGATCTTTTGAGCATCTTTTCACGCAAAACCGGTTCCCACTTTTGCGTTCGATGCTCTAGTCCGCGCATTCCTTGCGAGCGCGGTCGAGGGCCTGGCCGAAGCCGGTCAGGGAATAGCGGTCGGTGAGCCGGTTGCCACGGGCCGACTGGGCCTTCACGATCACGCTTCCGGCCTTGCCCATGGTGGCGATGGCCTGGCTCTCCTCGGCCGGGTTCTTCAGCCAGGCATTCGCGTCCTTGGTCAGGAGCGCGAAGGTCGCCTTGCCGATCACGGCCTCGGCCGGGCCGTTGTCCTTGGCCGTGAAGCCGAGCACCACCGCCACCTCGTTCTTCACGTTCTCGGCCGGGCGGAACGAGACGAAGAGATAGGCCGGGTCGCGGTTGAGGTTCTTCGGCTGCCGGTCCTTGGGCTGGCTCAGGGCGTAGCAGATCTCGGAGCGGCCGGTCTTGGCCGTGTAGACGCCCCAGTCGCCATAAGACGCCAGAAGAGTGGCGCCGCCCGGGCCCGTGGAGGCCTGGGCGCCCTTGGCGGCCGCGGCGGCTCCGGCCGCACCTGCGGCTGCCGCGGCGGGTTTCGCGGCCGAGCCTTTGGCCGGAGCCTTTTCGGGCGCCTTGGCCGAGGGCTTGGCAGCCGGCTTCGCGGCAGGCTTGGCCTGCGCACTCGGTGCCGGCTTCTTGGAGGGTTGGGCCAGGGCTCCAGGCCCCGACCCGAGGGCGAAAGCGGCGGTGATGACACCCGCGGCCAGGCCGCGCTGAAGGGATGCGAGAATCATGGGCGAACTTTAGGGCGAGATGGTTAAGAACTCTTCACCATCCCGGTTAAGCCCGTGCCCGCCCGATGGCGATGCGTCGAAACGCGGCGGTTGCCTCAATCCGTCCCGTCGAGGGTCTTCCGGGCCCGGGCTCGGTGCTCGTCCGTGATCGAGCCGGCCACCTGCGCGATGGCGGTGGCAAGCACCGCCGCATCGTCCGCGAAGCCGAGGAGCGGCAGGAAGTCCGACACCGCATCGGTCGGCAGGATGAAATACGCGATGGCGCCCATGAGGATGACCTTGACGCGCTTCGGGGTCGCCGGGTCGGCCGCGCAGTAGAAGGCGGCCACGAGGTCCTCGGCGAACGGAATCTTGCCGCCCACGCGCCTCAGCTTGTCCCAGAACTTCCGGGTGACACCGTCCTCTGCGCCGGCCTCCCGGCGGATGGCGTCCATCTCGGCCTTGGTGAACGGCCGCGTGAACTCGCTCATTCCTTTCGTGCTCCTTCGGTGCCTTTCATTCCAACCTGGCGGATCATGCCTTATGACAACGCCACGTCATATGGGAGAAAACGCATGAAGCTCGACGAAAAGATGGCAGCCGTCGTGACCGGGGGCGCCTCGGGCCTGGGCGGCGCCACCGCGCGCCTGCTGGCCGCCGAGGGAGTTAAGGTCGCGATCCTCGACCGGGACGTCGAGCGGGGCGAAGAGCATGCCCGCACCATCGGGGGCCTGTTCTGCGAGGCTGACGTGACCGACGAAGCCTCTATCGACGCGGCGCTCGGCAAGGCGCGGGCCGCCCACGGAGTCGAGCGCATCCTGGTCAATTGCGCCGGCATCGCGCCGGGCAAGCGCACCGTCACGAAGAAGCGCGAGACCGGCGAGCTCATTCCTCACGATGTCGCGAGCTTCCGCCGCGCCATCGAGATCAACCTCATCGGCACCTATGCGATGATCGCCAAATGCGCGGCCGCCATGGCGGGGCTCGACCCGGTCACGGAGGATGGCGGGCGGGGCGTCATCGTCAACACGGCCTCGGTGGCGGCGCAGGACGGGCAGATCGGCCAGGCGGCCTATGCGGCCTCGAAGGGCGGCGTGCTCGGCCTCACCCTGCCGGTGGCGCGGGACCTCTCGGGCTTCGGCATCCGCGTGATGACGATCATGCCGGGCCTGTTCCACACGCCTCTCTTCGAGGGCATCGCGGAGGATTACCGCAAGGCGCTCGAGGCCAACGTGCCGTTCCCGTCCCGTCTCGGCCGGCCGGAGGAATACGCCAAGCTCGTGCGCAGCATCGTCGAGAACGACATGCTCAACGGCGAGGCGATCCGCCTCGACGGGGCTCTGCGCATGCAGCCGAAATAGGGCCCGGCTTCAGGCGAGCGCCAGGAAGCGGGCGGTGTCGGGATCGAGCGGGATCCCGTCCCGCTCGCGCTCTTCCATGACCTGCCATTCCCGGTCGCCAGGCGCCAGGAGAGGCTCTCCCGACAGGCTGGGCGCGCTGCGCAGGCTGGCCAGGTATTGCGCCATCAGAGCCTCGTAGCCCTGCCGCCCCACGAAGCGCTCCGGGTCGATGGCGAGGCAGAAATGGCCGATATCGTGGGGGCGCGGAGGGCTGCCGTCCTCCGGGTTCATGGGCGGCACGAAGGGGTCGGGCGTGGCCCCGGTGAGGATCGCCGAGAGAATCGTCACGAGGCCCGCGAGTCCCGCCCCCTTGAAGCCGAAATCCCGGCCGCCGAGCGGCATCAGCATTTCGGCCGCATGGGGATCGCAGGTCGGCGCGCCTGCGAGATCCGCCGTCACGTCGGCGGGCAGGTCCCGCTTCAGGGACCGGAAGAGCAGGATGCGGTTATAGGGAATCGACGAGGTCGCCATGTCGAGGAGCCACGGCCGCGCGCCGGCGACGGGTGCTGCGGCCGCAATGGGATTGGTCCCGTGGAAGCGGGTCGTGCCCCCGTGCAGGGCCACGAGCGCGTCGGCATTCGTGGTCGAGATCCCGATGAAGTCGCGTTCCGCTCCGGCAAGCGCATAGGCGCCGGCCGCGCCGTAATGGGTCGAGCGGGCGATGCCCACCGCCCCGATGCCGCTCTCGCGCGCGATCCGGCAGGCCTCTTCCATGCCCGCATAGGCCGCCACGTGGCCGAGGCCGTGATCCGCGTCGAGCGTTGCGGTCGCGGCACCGGTCCGTCGCACCGCCAGGGACGGCGTGCCGTTGACCTGCCGGCTCCTGAGAGCCTCGGCATAGAAGGAGGTCAGCCGCACCCCGTGACTGTCGATTCCGAGTCGCGAGGCATGCATCATGGCCCGGGTGGCGGCTCCGGCCGAGGCCTCGTCGGCGCCAGCCTCCCGCAGGGCCGAGAATGCCCGCTCCTCCAGCATCGCGGCCGGGAAGCGCAGCTCCCCGTCCGGTGTCGTCGCTCGATCGGGCATTCGGTCCTCCCTGCCGCCGGCCCCCTCTTAACCCTTCACGAGGCCCGACGCATAGAGATCCATGCGCTGTGCCAGCTCGACGTCGCGGCGGGTGAGGCCCTTGGCATCATGGGTCGAGAGGGTGACGTCCACCCGGTTGTAGACGTTGAACCATTCGGGATGGTGGTTCGCCTTCTCGGCCGCCAGCGCGACCCGGCTCATCCACGCGAAGGCGGCGCCGAAATCCTCGAAGACGAACTGCTTGCGGATGGCGTCCCGCCCCTCGACGAGGCTCCAGCCGTCGAGAGCGGGCAGGAGCTCGGCACGCTCCGTATCGGACAAGGGTTTCATGGTTCGGCTGTGCTCCTGTGGCGCGGGTAGCCTGTCATGATGAGGCTCGCCCGCCCGGTTTCAAGCCCGCGCCCCCGCTGTCATTCCGGGACGGCCCCAGCCGCTCTTCACCCCGTCATGGCCGGACTCGATCCGGCCATCCACGTCTTTGCATCGCCTGTGGCTCCAAGACGTGGATCCCC
>Ga0065721_10052667_pt1 | contig 11439 bp, 13 predicted proteins | sample Mesricmetagenome_FD_59108 | JGI IMG/M metagenome (GOLD analysis project Ga0065721, IMG submission 59108) | Mesophilic microbial community from rice straw/compost enrichment Sample: eDNA_1 v2 (version 2) | ecosystem: Engineered > Solid waste > Grass > Composting > Bioreactor | place: USA: Davis...
GAGACGTATGTGAGCGGGGGGGAGTCTGCGCATGCGAGGTTGGAGGGGGCGAAGGGGAAGTTGTTCTGTGGTGCAGAAGAGGGAGGTGCCGGGGTGCATCCCGGGTGTCTGAGATGTGCGGAGCGGGAAGCACTTTTGGAGGAGAGGAGGCGGGAGCTGGAGCAGTATGTGGATGTGGAAGGGATTTTTGAGACGGTGGGGATGGGGATGGATCTCGGAGAGGGGGAGGAGGATGAGTGTTTAGGGGTTGTGGATATTGATTTGGATATGGACGAGGACGAGGACGGGGATATGGAGGAAGCTGCTGATGAGGTGTCTGAAATGTCGAGTTCTCTGTCTGGAACTCGCTCGGATCACAAGCTTCGAAGCGCGCATAGTGTCTATCGCGTGGAGAAATGCGACGATGGTGTTGAGGACGTCGTCCTCACTGGCGATGTAGGTTCCCAATTCTAAACTCCTCAGCGAAGCAAAGGGCTAACATGCATACTTTGGCAGATGACTGAGGACGACGCCCTGGCCTGGGGGAGGAGCATGTACTACGGTCGCGTCAGACCCTGGGACGGTCTCATCGCCATCCTCCGCATTGCTGTACGTGCTCCTCTTCCTTTCCCAAGACGCCTCGAGATGCTAACTCGATTCCTGCAGTACGACACCAACACGCACATGTATGCCCATTGGATCTATTACGGGTACATCTATGGGGGCAATACCTTTGTGGGGAACTGGAGGCAAGCGAGGATGGATCCGCTGTTGCCTGGGTTTGAATGTTCGTTTGTGATGAGCAAGAGGGTGGAGGGCTAGGAGAACCAGGAACTTGGCTGTGTGCGTTGAATGGGGAGGGTCGTTGTTGGTGGTGGAACTGCATTTGGGCTGGTCCCTGGTTCGGCGCCAGCTGACCTGGGTTGCAAAGCGGGTGTAGGCCATCTAGGCATGCTCGTTTCACGTCTTGTGCGGCGTAGTGTTCTCATCTACGTGCTCTTGTTTACTTGATTACTTGTTGGTGTTGTGGGGTCTTGCATGGACAATTTGGCAACAGCCTTTCGTAAGGGACGCAGGGCGGTGGCCCGGACCTGAATTTGACGTGCCGGATGCTGAGGTTGCAAACGAACTGTGGAGCAGAGTGGTTTACCGCGGCACGCTCACTGAGATTACCTCTTGAGTATCAAAGACAAGTCTTCGAACACCCAAAAAACGGCCGCCGAGGGTGACTGTCGGTATGGGGATACATGTCGATGCGTTTGGGAGTAGCCGGGAATCAAATCTTCGAATAAGTATAGATTTCAACCAGGTCTCAATGGGCGCCCATATCACTTATGGCTTTGTGGGTGCGTTCAGTACGTTTGGACTAGAAGGAGATGGAAAGGTGATGAGAAGACCTCCTTTGGGAAGGTGTCAAATAACCTTGCGTGCACCCCGTTTTGCTCAGATTTTCTCAGCGGTTATGAAGGTAGAGCTGGGTTTGAAGCGGAGAGGGACTCCACGGGAAAACGGAAGGAATTGGGCAAAATGTGGGGGAGAAAAGCTGGGTTGCAACACTTTGCTAGTGACCTGGTGACCATCAGCTTACCTCCAAATGAATGTTCAGGTGCATCGTATGGAAGGAGCGGGGTATCATTGGAGGTTTGACTGTATTCTATGCCCGTACCCCCCAAAAATGCGGGCCAAAGGCGGTGGCAAGCCTCAGGGTTTCTACTGCAGTGTGGAGCCGGTAAGCGTTGAATGGATGGCTGACGAAAGGGAAGAAGCGGGAGGGTGCATCGTGCACAAGCAGACAGATGTAATGCTTCTCCTGCGTTGTGCAGCTATGGTGATCGCCGTGCAAGAAGGACGCTTTGACTCTAGAAGTTTGATTGACTGTAATCTTGCATGTTTCTCTCTTCGACGGGTGCAGATTCGTACTAGTTAAAGGCTCGCTCAACGAACCTGTTAGGTTATATTTTAATCGTGATCGGCTACTCAGGCTCGGTTGCTCAACTTCAGAGACTCGCAAATCGAACCAGTCTCGCGAGTTGAGGAACTTGAGCCGAGCGTCTTGATCCCATGACTGAATGTATCTCCTCAGGGCTGCCTCCCGATGTCAAAGTTCCACGAAATTGTTATTGCAAACCTTTTGGGCGTGCTCCCGTGAGAGACGAGATTGATGAACCCGCCAGACGAAGTGGGGGCTAGGTATCACGCTCTGTCTACCAGATGGATCCGGGGCCCAGGCCGTGTGAATGCAAGTACATCTACAAACACTATGTCTCCATTTTCCAGTTTCTGGTCGGAGAACCTTTGTTTGAAACGTGGGGAGTGAAGAACCGATCACCCTTGGTTGCTTGGACACCCCACGATCAAACGCTTCGTCGATGCCTTGCTGCCACTTTTTCTCAGATGAACAGCAGAGTTATGTGCAGTTCTGTGCAAATTTACGTTTCTATCCAACCTTCAGGAGTCGAGACCGTCAAACCCACTCTTCAGCGCACAAGTTGAGTTCTTGAACTCTATTCCATTCCTTATCAAGCGCCCGGCCGAGCCGCACATCTGGAACTCACGGCGTCCTGTCAATCGTCTATGGACATGAAAATTTAAGGTGCGGGAGTGAAAGGCAGTGTCTGCTGCTCTACCTGCATTTGAGGGTGCGAAGGTGGATGAATAGCGCGGCGGGTGCTGAGCTACTATGAATCGGGCGCTGGTGGCTGCAACCTGATGTTGGGGATGATTGGGAGGCGCCGACTGGCTGGACCCTGCATCAAACCTTGGCGAGTCGAGACGGACTCTCGGTGATCGGCGTTCTGTGCTGGTGGCGGTGGTTAAGGGACGCGTCGAGGTTTTGCATCCCAATTGCGCGACTGGAATGGGGGGGATGGGCGACCTTGGAGGGTTTAGAAGGGCACGACTCTGCGCCTGGTCTTCGGGAAGGCCGCGTCATTGCATTGCGTTGGCACCGCCATTCAGGCACGCTGATCACAGGGAAATGTGCAAGTGTAAGTTCTTCCGAAACTTACTTCCTTCACTTCCCGCAACAGGTCGAGGCCAATTCAAAGTAGCGTGGCGAGAGGGTTTTAGAGGGTGTGAATTCGACGTGCGGATGGGTGAATGGCTCTCATATGCCTCATGCGTGTCACATTTCGACATCGCGTGAATGAGGGTTGTTTTGGTGTGAATGCCTCACGGAGCGGTGTGGAAATGTAACTGTCTGTGTCTTTCTGTGTTCGCTCATACTTCTCTCAATCAGCTCAGTTGGTCCCTCCAAATTCCACCTGAGCCTCGACTTGGGAGGAGACCCATGGTGGGTGATGTACGAAAGGATCTGACTTCTCGTCAAGACGAATCTACGCATTCGGCAGGGATGTGACGCCGGGCATGGCCAACTCCAGAGCGTGTATATGGCGAAGACCACAAGCTGGCTATAGAGATTTAGATGAGATTGAGCGGTTTCTCGAGTTTGTCAGGGTTGTCATTGTGTGAGCTTCACCCTGGCCGGTTTACATTCATGGGTTTGTGGGGGGCTGGTCTTGGCCAATCGCCACATTAAAGGTTGCGAGCTGGCCTCACTCTATGGTACCATCGTACGGTGACCGTTCCATGGAGAATTCTTGCTGTTGGTAAGGCAATGGTAAGCATCCATGCCGTCATCCAAAGTGCGAGGCAATACGAATTGCCACAGGCTCATGGAATGGCACACGATTGAGTTCAGTGCCGAGCACGGCGAACTTTTGTCGCTCGTTTCGAAGTAGATTGTATGTGGTAGAGATCAGGATGCACGTAAAGCTTTGACCGGGCTTTCATGCACGAACAGCGGTCGTCGTCGGTTGAAAAGGACATGGGTTCGAATAGGAAGGTTCAGTCCACATTGTCGGAGCAAGATTCCAGTTGTTCTATGTCTTCCTTGAGAGTGTCAGGGTCACCCTGGCTCATGTCCAAGTCATGCCTTTCATCGGTGCCAGCGACCTCCAAATCCTGTCCGCGGGCTGCGCCTCCTCAAAGTGAGATCAGCAACTGATAAGAGACGCACTGCTATGTCGAAGGGTTCCTTGGGAGACTGTGAAGAAGAACCTTTTGATGTGATGCCGCATGTCAGAGGAGGATAGAAGTGATTCTGATAGAGTGATCTGCATCAGCAGCGCCAGTGGACCATTGCAGGCAACTGCGCCCAGGGCGGCCGTCTTCGAAGCGATCCAGGGGGCGAGTCTTTCATATCAGATGCGCAGCCGACGAGTTGAATCGTTGCGACCGCGACAGAGGAAGATCGATTGAGGGCTAGGAAGCTCTTTTGACGTTGACTTGACCGATGCTACATCACTGGCTTCTGATTCGACGAGAGTTTGGGTCAGGGTCGTCTGCGTACGGGAGAGTCGAGTCGGGGGCACGAGAGGGCACCAAAGAGGGCGATAAGGGGCTTTCTTTCGTCGTCTAGCAGCTAGAGAACAGAGACGCCAATGCGGAGAGGAAGAGGCAGGGCTAAAACACGACTTCTGGGCCCGCAAACGCGATCGCAGGTAATAGTGCTGCATTTAGAATACTGATGCCTCTAATAGGAAAAAGAGGGTGTCACTGTCCCTCTGTCTATATAACCGTAAAACGTCGCACAAAAGTTCTTTCTTCTCAACCACCACCATCTCCTCTTCCTCATGCTCGACAACGCCCAGCAGACTTTCTCTTCAAATGCTCCCCCTCCTCGTCAGCGACAGTCCTCAGGCCTAGCGAGTTCCATCTGGGCCCCGCAGCCCCAGCCGTCCGACAAGACCTGGCCGAGGAAGCTCGACAGCTTTTCTCGCACTGCAGAGGACTATATGCGCGACGATTCCAGATACGACGTCTTTGGCCCTCAGCTCGCCTTGAACCAGGCGGGTTCTCGCTTGACTAGGGACATTGGTGCCATAGGCGACGGCAGGAAGCGCATCAGCCCAGGCGATTACGACGACTCTGTACGTTTTTTTTCATCTCGCCTTTATTGATTCGGTGTTCTGACACTGCATAGCACGTCGAACAGCTTCTCCGAACACTCAATCTTAACTCCCCCGCTCCTTTTACTCACAAACCCTCCGTCAATGTCAACCTCGACACCACGCCCAACTCGCCCGACTTCTCACCGGCCTCGGTATCCTCCGCTCTCTTGACTCCAACAGACTTTTCCCCTGCTCGCCCATTCGAATCCAAGTTCTTGCCAGCGTTCGATGGGAATCAGCCTCTCCAGTCTTATATGCCTCCGTCTTCTTTGCTTTTCGACAACGGTTTGTCTGATAGGCTTAACGAAGGCCTCGGCAACCAGCAGCTGTCGATGGGCAACGTTTACGCGCAGAATGCCTCCCCTTCTGCTACCAATCCCAATACCTACTTCGATCCCTTCCCTCCCTCGGCTTCTCTTCCTCATTCGCTCTACAGCAGCTCGTCATCGAGCTCTCTTCGAAACGACAGCGGGCGTTTGGGTCAGATGGATTGGCGCTTGGCGAGCCAGACGCCTACTTCTCGATCTTCTTCCTCTGTGACCCCCGACTGGAGGCCAATGGGGGATAAACACTTGAGTGACTCTGCCTTCGGCAACTCACCTCATGAAGGTGGCGGCAGGCATTCCCAAAATGGATTTGGCCATCGTCAGATTTCCATGTCGACTCCCTCGTTTTCGTCCGCTCATGAGGTAGAGTGCTTGACTCCCCAGTTTGAAACACTCCGAGCTGATCTCTGTCTCCGTCTCAGCCCATCAATTTCCTGTCCCTTCTCCACCCTTCTTCGTCACCGCCCTATCATGTTTTCGTCGCTCGAATCATCAAGTCCTCCGACCAGCAAGCTTCGATCTTCCTTCAGCAGAAGCTCAAGGTCGCAGATGCTGAGGAGCGAGCGAAGATTGTTGATGCTATTTGTGCCCGTGGCTTTGAGATGATGGCTCACAGGTACGCCTCAAAATGTTCCTTGCCGTTTACATCTAACCGTCCTTCTTCACCTCTTAGGTTTGGAAACTGGGCAGTCCAACGCTGCCTGGAAGCCGCTTCCACTGTCGAAGAGCGTCGCAAGATTGTGGCTTGTATGCGGTTCGTCCTTCATCTTCGTCGCTGTCTCATCGTGGCGCTGAACAGGCAATTAGTGGCCGGATCGTGGAGCTCGCCACCAACTGCTACGGGTGTCACGTCCTTCAAAAGGCTCTGGATTGCGAAGAAGACATTCGCCTTGCCATAGTATCAGAACTTCTCCTTGGAGATCCGGCTCAGACCCTCGTCAACAAACACGCTTCTCATGTTTGGAGCAAGGTCAGTTGATCTCCCGTCCTAACCTGCCTCTTTCGTGTCTGACTCGCATCAAAGATCATGGAGCTTTCCTGGACCCCTCCTGCGCCACCCATCTTTGCCTAGTGAGCCTTTGTCATCGCTTCTGGCATCGAACACTCAGGGCTTACCTCGCAACTAGCGTCAACAAGTCTTTGAAGGGCAAATGGGCATCTCTGGCTTGTCACGAGACTGGTTCTTTGGTCGTTCAGGTGCCTAACCCTATTCACTTCGACATCGACGTCAGACGATTAATAATCCTCTTTAGCATGCCTTCGAGAACCTTGAGCCCGAGGCCAAGGATGGCATCGTCGACGAGCTCCTCAACCGTGGTGCAGCCGTGTTTGCAGACGTCGCAAAGAACCAGTGGGGCTCGTACTGCATCCAACACAGTGAGTGCCCTGAACTTGGCCAGTAGACTTCTCTGACCAGCCTTTCATAGTCCTTGAGCACGGCTCCGAGAAACATCGTCAGATGACTTTGGATCATTTGCTTGATGGCTTGCTCGAGTTTGCGACCAACGAGCAGGGGTCCAAGTCCGTAACGAAGGCCTTGAAGGAGGGCGGGAAGGATACTTTGGATCGTGTTGTTAAGAGAATGTGCGAGCCTGCTAAAGGGTAAGCGTCTCGTTTTTCCTCCTTGACTGGAACACTATCTCACGGTCCATACTGCAGGGCCAGGAGGGCCATGATCGTTGACCTTGCTTTGTCTGTGACTGGGAGTCAATTGATTGCTAGCGTGCTTCCCTCGGTGAGCGTAATCGCTCTCACATTGTTTCTTGAGACTAATGCGGGTTTCCCTAGGCCGACAAGGAGCAGCGTGCTCTTTTGTACGACTGCATTCGCGGTCACATCGTTACTCTTCGTGGCTGCAAGACTGGCTCTAAGGTTATTTGGCTTTTGTACGTCATGGAATCGTGTTACAACTTGACGTTGCCTGACTTTTCCATCCGTCCACTTCGCTTTATCTAGCGACCGCATGGTGCGTTGGCCTTCTGATATCCCGAACGCCTTTGCTAACGTCCTATCCCAGCGTGCCTACTACGGATATTAATGCGTTTTTAGCTTGTTTATCCACCAAAATTTGCCTCCGCTCTATCATTTCATCATATCAACCTGTCTTGGAACCATCTCTCCCTCATCGATCCGGCCGCTTGAAAAGTAACAACAACTTCGGGACTACCCTCCATCGCTCCATCACTCCACCCCCAGCCCACTAATATCAAGTTATCCACCTCACCTTGGAATATCTCACCCTTACATCGGCCACTTCCTGAAAATCGTCGCATCATTGCGTTCCCCATCCCCTCGGACATCGGTTAATTAACACCTTAAACTCGCTTGCTATATTCTTCGCCATGCTATGTACGGTCATTCATTTGGTCTTCCAGTATCCTCTCTTGACATGTTCATCATTATCATCTTCGCTCTCCTGCGTCGTTCGCCGTTTTTCCAGTTCAATCGCATTTGGTGTACAAGCTATCTCACCGTCCTTTGCATAGAATTCGCATCGCATTTTGGTCCTGTCAAAAGTACTCAGTCAACATTCCCAGTCAACAATATTGCATTAATTACACAATATTCTCATCATTAGTCACCTTGAACAGATCAGTGTTTCCTCTTTATCGGCCGTCTCTCATCGGAAGCGCGCTCTGGATGAAGCTTCATAAGGTGTTTGCGTCCCCCCAGAATCGAACATGCGATCTCTAACCTGCGGGTTACATCATCAAGCCAAACCGATGAACTTGAGCTCTGCGGTGAACCACTCGGGGAGGCATCAGTGTTACTCACTAGAGTGAAGTAGAATCAAAAAGGAGGAAGGGATCGGGTCACTGAAGTGTGACAAGAATCACCCAAAGATTGTTTATAGTTGAGCTACCGACCCTTCAGAGGACAAGCCCGCTTTCAATACAGCATACACTGCATAGTGGCGCGCATCTGACTCGAATAGACCGCCCAGTCTGAACGCTCCGGACACGGCTTAACCACATGCATCACTTCTAGATCTATTTTCCAGTGTGCTTAGGTGAATTGAAATACAGGACGCAGTTGGGCACATCAAGAACAACTAAGCTGTGGGATACAACAGGAACACGGGGAGCGCGAAGCAGCAACGCGAAGGAGGAGAGGGAGATGATGGGAGCGTATTAAAACAGTGTCTTGCAAGAATGAGGGTTGAAGAGAAAGCTGGGTCATGGTTGCTCAGTTCGACGAACTCAGAGAAGCCCCGAGGCTTCTTTTTGAGAACGAGGGGCGGCATGCGGCAACGGTAAGAGGGGTCTTGAAGCCCCTATCAATCCAGCCTGTGATAAGCGCCCACCACGAAGACTTTCAGCGGTGTGATGAAAATCGAATTGAATGGGCCAGGGTGCGGTGAAAGGGGGTTTCTCTGGAGTAGGCATATGAAGTTGGGGTCTCGGAGAACAAGTGGGTCGCAAATGAGGGTTGCGAAGGGTCGCGCTAGGACTTTCCTGGCTGTTTGAGAACATCTTGTCGTGTAAGTCATGACGGCAGGGCACCGTAGATTTCCCATTGGTGTGGGGGTGGGCTAAGGGTATCGCTGTTTGGGTGATACATAGAACCAAGGAGGGGCATGACGTGTATCAAATGTGAAAGTTACTGGGGGTTTGGTTTGACATGATGCTCGAACTGGTCGAATACTCTCACCAGAGGACCCATCCAGTGCTTCTGAGACAAAGAAAGGTTGGGTTGTCTAGCCCATCCATGTCTATTACGAGACAACAGCTAGATCTGGGGACCCGGAACATGGCGGGTTGTGGGCTCGAAGAAGGTTCAAAGAAGAAGTTGACATAGCTCATACGCACCCTTCCTTTGGGACTGGAGAATTGACGGGAGCGGGGACTTCGTCGTTGGATCCCATTCAAATTACCACCGTTACGGTAACTACGCTTTTGGCCATGCCTTACACCTGAGGTTTGACCGACGACCGGATGAGAATCTATGTTCACTATTTTGGGTCCCTTGAGGCGAGAGCTGGCCTTAAAACCCGACGGCTCGCGCGTTGCCGTCGGACCTGTTATAGACTGCTATTGAGTCGATTGTCTGGAGTGCTCCTAGTCAATTGGCGTGCTTTGCTGGGAGGTTTTGGGGTTTTTCTGGTCTTGCCATCTAGTCCTCATCGATCTCAACCGCAGCCAGTGAGTGTGTGTATCACCTCATTTCTGGCTGGCGTCGAAGATTCGAAATCCCGAAAAGCAAGGGTGTTTGCATCAGGTTGTCGTTGCCCATTGTGCCTCCTTCCCCCAAGAAACAAGCGCCGCTCCCTACTCGGTTCGTCTTTCGGAGTCGACGAGTGATCTCCGATCAAGAGGGTGTCGAGGACCCTGCACGAAGGGAGCAACCCTGAGAGCGGCAGTGCAAGCCCTGCCAAGAATAGGGACGCTCTCGAAATAGACTCGCAGATAGCCATTTGCAGACAAATCCCGCCGGCGGAAGAAGGCTTTTGCTTTGGGATGCTTGGTTTGGGAGCATTTGGCGCTGGCCGTCCGAGTCGGGAGCGGTGTGCCAGTTTGGTGGGCGGGGCTGTCTGATAAGTCAATTGTCCTCAGTGGCTGCATGTTTCGTTGCAGGCTCGCACGGTGGACAATGGGAATTTTTGCGTGTTCCAGTGACTCGGGCAGGTAGACTGGGCATCTGAGTCCGAGAGTTGCCGTCTCTATTTTTCCACTGGCACCACCCTTGTGGACGCGTTCACTCGAAGGCCTGCACTCTGATTCTCTGGACGACGTCCAGGGTATTCAACTGGCAAGAAGCATCTATTCTTCGGAAGGTTCGACTCCGTCGGAGGCCGTGGGTCTGGGTTCGATTCTCTCGAATGAATATCGGCGGACTTACTGAGATCAGAGGGCGGGTTCGCCGTTCTGCTTCGTGCAGCGAGTATCGAGCCGCAAGTCTTTTGGCCTGTGTCCCAGGCTTTGATTGGCATATCATTCTAATCTTCCGCAGGTCTTCGTGCCGGGGGACGGCGATATAAAGATCTGGAGAGCGCAAGCCAAGGGCAGGACAGGGTTTGAGTAAGGCCTGATGTTCTTTGACAACGGAGACGAGGTTGCGGAAAGGGAAGCAGCGGGGTTGCTTTTGGGCGCATGTTTTCTCGACTTTGACGCTCGACCTCGCTTCCGACGGCCGGTGCATCTTTTTCAGGGTGGATTGAGGGCTCTTGAGGAGGTCTGACCTCCCCAACCCTTTGTGGTGAATGACGAGGCTTCCCTACTTTGTATGGACAAGCCTGTCTTGGGGCTCTACCCGAAGATTGGCTCTTCATCACCCTCCCGTACGGCAGAAGCCTGTCTTTACCTGTTCTCTTTATGCTCGCTGTAGCTCATTTCCGATCTGGGGAGGGTTTTCGATAGGATCCATGCTCCCGGCGGCTTGCTCCCTGAACAGCCAACCTTCAACAAGGGAATTCAGGAACCCCTAGAGTTTTTACTGTGAAAGAGAACAAAAACGAATGCTAACTTCACGGTAGGTTGAGGCAGTTCGAGATCGAACGAATGCTGTTCCTCTGAGCGGTATCACAAGGCCTGATGGCGATCTTGCGCGTTAAGGAACATGAGGCGAGGTGCGATTTCGGCATCCTGTATTCAGGATCGGCTCACGGAGCGAGAACTGCCGACATACCGGCATACGAATAAACAGAGGGATATGACGGAAAACTGTATAAGCTCTTTGTCGTCAGGGGAGCTCCTTTGCAGGTGGAGAGGGCGAGGATGTGCGGCATGTGGCTCTGGCCTAGAGCAAGCGTTACGGCAGTGGATGAGGGCATCGGCATCCCGTGTCCTCGCGGCATTGAGTTGGCCCTCTTTATTCGGCTCGGAAGGGGTGGATTGAGCGGGAATGTGAAGACGCGGGTCATCCTCGATGTAACCCACGGCGATGATCGCAGCTCCAAGCCCCAGTGACCGTCGCGTCAACGGACCGTAGAGGAGAGTGAAATGCAGGAGGGTAGGAGAATAGAGTCTGTGGTGCGGGGAAGTGAAGAGACTGATGGAATCACGGCGATCAGAGGAAGAGAGAAGAGGGAGATTTCCAGGCCCAGGATGTCTCGTTCCGACACAAACTTCGATCAGCCTCCCACTTCATTTCGCCAATTCCGGTTGACACCGTTATATACTCACTACTGTCATGCCCACAACTCTCTGACCCGGCCCCAATGCTCGACGTCCTCCCTCGACCCC
>Ga0065721_10052669_pt1 | contig 11435 bp, 9 predicted proteins | sample Mesricmetagenome_FD_59108 | JGI IMG/M metagenome (GOLD analysis project Ga0065721, IMG submission 59108) | Mesophilic microbial community from rice straw/compost enrichment Sample: eDNA_1 v2 (version 2) | ecosystem: Engineered > Solid waste > Grass > Composting > Bioreactor | place: USA: Davis...
GTTCTGCGGGGGGCGGCGGTCGCCCGGGAAGTCCCCGCCGAGCGGTCCCTTCCCCAGCTCGCCCGCCGGCAGGTAGACGCGGCCGGACTCGAACAGCGCGACGCGGTCGGCACCGCGCGAGAGGTTCCGCTGGGCCGCCCCGAGGACGGACCCGAGCAGCGTCGTCCGCATCACGGACTGGTCCTCGGAGAGCGGGTTGGCCAGCTCGACGCCGCGCCCGCGCGGGTCGCCGTCCCCCAGCCGCAGCCGCTCCGACTCGCCCGGGTCGGTGAAGCTCCAGCCGACCATCTCGTCGAAGCCCGACTCCCGCATGCTGTCCTCGGCCCGGCGCTGGAGCGCCTGCTGGCGGCTGAGGCCGCCGGGACGGCCCGGACCGGTCGGCAACGTGGCCGGGAGGTTCCGGTCCAGGTCGTTGATCCGCCCGACCTCCTCGACCAGGTCGATCTCGCGGGTCACGTCGTAGTGGCGGTCGGGCGGGACTGCGACGAGCAGGTCGTCGCCCTCGCGCTCGACCCCGAAGCCGAGGGTCTCGAGGGCCTTTGCCTGCCGGTCCGCCGGCACGTCGAGCCCGAGCACCCGGTGCACCCGACCCGACCGCAGGCGGAGCGGCTCGGGGTCGGGGCCGGGCCCGCCCACGTCGACGATCCCGGCCATCGGCTCGGCGCCGCAGATCTCGACCATCAGCCGCGCGGCGACCGCCTGGGCCCGTAGCGTGAGATCCGGGTGAAGCTGCTTCTCGAACCGGCTCGAGGCCTCGGACCGGAGGCCGAGGTCGCGCGACGTCTTGAGGATGTTGGGGCCGTTCCAGTTCGCGGCCTCCATCAGCACGGTGGTGGTCTCCCCGGAGACCTCGGAGACCGAGCCGCCCATCATGCCGCCGATGCCGGCCAGGCCGTTGCGGTCGGCCACGGCCACCATCGCGGGGGTCAGTTCGTACTCGTTGCCGTCGAGCGCCTGGACCTTCTCGCCGGCCTCGGCCCGCCGCACGATCAGCTCGCCCTCCGGCACGAGGTCGAGGTCGTAGGCGTGCATCGGCTGGCCCGTGAGCCACATCACGTAGTTCGTGATGTCGACCACGTTGGAGATCGGGCGCATGCCCGCGGCGATCAGCCTGGCCTTCAGCCAGAGCGGCGAGGGGCCGACCTTTACCCCCGCGTAGCCCCGGGCGGTGAACCGGGGGCAGAGTTCCGGGTCCCGGACCTCGATCCTCGCGCGGTCGGCGGTCCTCTCCCCGTCCCCTCCGGACAGCGCGTCCACTTCGCCGGGCGCGGACTCGATGCCGCCGCCGATCGGCCCCTCTTCCCAGGGGGCCGGCGCGAGCGGGGCCCCGCTGATCGCGTGGGCCTCGCGCGCCACGCCGTAGATCCCGAAGCAGTCGGTGCGGTTGGGCGTGACCTCGAGCTCGAGCACCGGCTCGGCCAGCGGGAGCAGATCGGCCGCCGGGGTGCCCGGGGCGGGGGCGTCGTCGAGGACGAGGATGCCGTCGTGACCCTCGCCGAGCTCCAGCTCCCGCTCGGAGCAGATCATCCCGTCGGACTCGACGCCGCGGAGCTTGGCCCGCTTGATCTTCATCCCGCCCGGCATCACCGCGCCCGGGAGGGCGACCACCACGGTCTGATCCGCGGCCACGTTCGGCGCGCCACAGACGATCGTCCGCTCGCCGTCACCAGTGTCGACGCGGCACACGTTCAGCCGGTCGGCGTCCGGGTGCTTCTCGACCGCCACCGTCCGGCCGATCACGAACCCGTCGGGCGAGGGCGGCCCGAGGGTCACGACCCGCTCGACCTCGGTCCCGGTCATCGCCATCTTCTCGGCCAGGTCCCTGGGCTCGAGCCCCGGGTCGCAGTAGTCGGCCATCCATCCGTAGGGAACTCTCATGAGAACTGCTCCAGCATGCGCACGTCGTTGTCGAAGAAGAGCCTGAGGTCACCGACGCCGTGCCTCAGCATCGCGATCCTCTCGATCCCGAAGCCGAACGCGAACCCGGTGACCGAGTCCGGGTCGTAGCCGGAGTCGGCGACGAAGCCGAACACGTTCGGGTCGACCATCCCGGCCCCGCCGAGCTCGATCCAGCCGATCCCCTTGCAGAGGCCGCAGCGGGCGCCGTCGTCGAGGGCCCCGGAGCCGCCGCAGCGGAAGCAGGACACGTCGAACTCGACGGACGGCTCGGTGAACGGGAAGAAGTGGGGCCGCATCCGGATCTCGCGGTCGGGGCCGAAGATCTCCCGCAGCATCGCCAGGAGCGTCCCCTTCAGGTCGGCCAGCGTGATCCCCTCGCCGACCGCGAGCCCCTCCACCTGGTGGAACATCGGGCTGTGCGTCGCGTCGGAGTCGCGGCGATAGGTCTTGCCGGGCACGATCATGAAGAGCGGCGGCCGGTTCGTCTCCATCGCCCGCACCTGCATCGGCGAGGTGTGGGTCCGGAGCAGGACCTCTTCCTCGTGGCCGTCCGACTCGACGTAGAACGTGTCCTGGAGCATCCGGGCGGGATGCCCTTCCGGGTGGTTGAGAGCGGTGAAGTTGTAGTAATCGTGCTCGATCTCGGGCCCCTCCATCACCTGGTAGCCGAGCCCGATCATCACGTCCTCGATCATGCGGCGCGTCCGCGTGATCGGGTGGATGTGCCCGACCGGCCGCGCGGGAGATCCCGGCAGGGTGACGTCGATACGGTCCTCGGCGAGCGACTTCTCGAGCTCCGCGTTCCTGAGACCCTCGACCTTGGCCTCGATCATCGCCTCGAGCGACTTGCGGACCCTGTTGCCCGTGCTCCCGACCGGCCCGCGCTGCTCCGGCGGCAGCTCCGCGATCCCGCGGAGGATCGCCGTCAGCTCGGCCTTCCGCCCCAGGTACCTGACCCGGGCCTCCTCCAGCTCGGACGCGGAACCCGCGGCCTCCACGGCCGCCGTCGCCTCGGCCTCGATTTCCTCTATCCGTTCAACCATTTCGCTCCGGTCAGGTCCTTGTTCATCGTTTTCAGTCGGCCGCGCCGGTGGGCGGCGAAGATACCCGCTCGCAGGCGATGGCCGCCGCCGCTGCCACGTTCAGCGACTGGGCTCCGCCGGGGCGCTGCGGGATCGTCCAGATCGTTTCGCATTCCTTCAATACGGCTCCCGAAAGCCCTTCGCGCTCCGACCCCAGGCACAGCGTCGCGGGTCCCTCGACCGGCCCGGGCCCCTCCGTGCCGCCGAGGGCCAGGGCAAAACGCGGGGCCGGGGTCGCCTGGATCTCGCCCCGGGCGATGGGCTGGGTGAAAATCGAGCCCATGCTAGCCCGGACGGCGATCCCCGAGAACGGGTCGGCGCTGCCCGGCCCCAGGACAACCGTGCCGCCCAAAAGCGCGTCGACCGTGCGGATGATGGTGCCGATGTTCCCCGGATCGGAGACGCCGTCCAGGAACACGCACTTGTCCGCCGTCAGGAGCTCCGGCTCTGCCCAGATGTCGGACCAGACGCCGATCACGCGGGTACCGGAGGCCAGCATCGCCACCCCGTCGAGGAGCTTCGGCTCCACCTTCTCGCCCGGCACCTCGGAGTCCGGGTGGACCAGGAGCGCCCGTGGCTCGTGACCCGCCTCGAGCCCGGCGAGCGCCAGGTCCTCGCCCTCGGTCACGAACATCCCCATCTTCCGCCGGTGCTTCTTCTGCCCGAGCTTGCGGACTAGCTTGAGGCTTTCGTTTTCCTTGCTGGTGATCATCTTGGGCGTGTCGTCTTCGTGTCGGTCCTGGAACGAAAAAGGGCGGCTCGCTGATGCGAAGCCGCCCGGTGGGATCGAGGTGCCGTCAGCGCGCTAGGCGGCGGCACCCTCCCGGGCGATCTCGACAAATCGGCGAAAGTCCTCGCGGTCGTTGACCGCGATGTCGGCGAGCATCTTCCGGTTCACCTCGACGCCGGCGGCGCTGAGGCCGTGCATCAGCTCGGAGTAGCTCATGCCCTCCAGCCGCGCGGCGGCGTTGATGCGGGTGATCCAGAGGCGACGGAACTCGCGCTTGCGGACCCGGCGGTCGCGGTAGGCGTAGGCGCCCGACCGCATGACCTGTTCCTTGGCCAGCTTGTACGACGAGTTCTTGCGGCCGTAGTAGCCCTTGGCCTCTTCGAGGACCTTGCGACGCTTCTTGCGGGCGTTGACCGAACGCTTCACGCGAGCCATCTACTTGCCTCCCAGAAGCTTGTTCACACGCGGGGCGTCGACCTCGGAGAGGTGGGCGGGCTTGCCCATGTTCCGCTTGCGCTTGGGGGACTTCTTCTCCAGGATGTGGCTGGAGTATGCATGCCGCCCGCGCAGCTTGCCCTTGGCCGAGCGCTTGAAGCGCTTCTTGGCCCCTGAGTGTGTCTTCATCTTCGGCATGAGCCGGGACATTCAATCAAAATTCCCCGCCCACCGCCTCTACCCCCCGCAAATGTCGCTATCCCACCGAGTTGGGACGCCCAAGGGGGCCTCACGCAAGTCTCATCTTCCTTGATGCCCGGTCGGGGTCGGGCCGCGTTCGTCCCATGCGGCGAACGATGGGCAGGCCTCGCTCCGAGCTACCGTTGCCCAGCTCGGCTGAGAGGAAGGTGCGGGTCATGTTCGACCCGAGGCTGCTCGGGAGCCGAGGGCTCTGCGGCAGCCAGGGGAGTGCCGCACACCTTCCATGCCGACGGCACCCGGGACTCGGTCAAGTACCTACGCAGGGGGTAGCCGCTGCCGCGACCGGGGGCGCCACCGGTACGCTGGCCGGCGATGCGCATCGTCCACGTGCTCGGAACCCGGCCCAACTTCGTCAAGATGGCGCCGCTCATCGCCGCGATCTCCCGGCGCTCGCCCGAGTTCGACCAGGTGATCGTCCACACGGGCCAGCACTACGACCGCCTGATGAGCGAGATCTTCTTCGACCAGCTCGGGGTGCCCGCCCCCGATCACATGCTGGAGGTCGGTTCCGGAACCCACGCCCAACAGACGGCCCGGGTCATGGAGCGCCTCGAGCCGATCCTGGCCGGGGACCGCCCGGACCTGGTCGTGGTGCCGGGGGACGTGAACTCGACGGTCGCGGCGGCGCTGACCGCGGTGAAGCTGGACATACCGGTCGCCCACCTCGAGTCCGGCCTGCGCAGCCACGACCGCACGATGCCCGAGGAGATCAACCGGATCGTGACCGACCAGATCAGCGACATCCTCTACGTCCACAGCGAGGAGGCGGTGCGCAACCTGGAGCTGGAGGGCGTCCCGGCCGAGCGGGCCCACTTCGTCGGCAACACGATGATCGACAGCCTCGTCGCCCTCCAGGAGCGGTTCCGGCCGCTGGAGACCTGCCGGTCCCACGGGCTGGAGCCGGGGTCCTACCTGCTGGTGACGCTTCACCGCCCGGCCCTGGTCGACGGCCCCCTGCTGTTCGAGGCCGTGGCCGCGCTCAACCAGGTCTCGTCGGTCCTGCCCGTGCTGTTCCCGGTCCACCCCCGAACCCGGGCCCGCCTGGCCGGCAACGCCGAGCTCTCCGAGGACTTCCACCTGGTCGACCCGGCCGGGTACCTCGAGTTCCTCTCGCTCGAGGCGGACGCCGCCGCCGTCCTGACCGACTCGGGCGGGATCCAGGAGGAGACGACCTACCTGGGCGTCCCCTGCTTCACGCTCCGCGACAACACGGAGCGCCCCGTCACGATCGAGCTCGGCACGAACGTCCTGCTCGGCCTCGATCCGGCCCGCATCGACGAGATCCCGGCGATCGTCGCCGGCCGCGAACCCGGCGAAACGGGACCCCCGCCCCTCTGGGACGGCCACGCCGCGGACCGCATCGCGGACCTGATCGCGGACCTCGCGCCCTAGGTCCGCCGGAGCGAAGCTCGCGGTGGTCGCCCCGGATCGCCGGAACCGTTGAGATCCGACCCGTCGGCGCGATGCGCCGACCAGATCAATCTCGACCGACCGGCGAAGCTAGGAGTCTTCCGACGGGGCGTCCGGCTCGGTCGGCTCGGGTGCCTCGGCGTCCGGGGCCACCGCGTTCGGGTGGTCCGGGATCGCGTCGGGCGCGACCGCGTTCGGGTGGTCCGGGATCGCGGGAGGCTGCTCGCCACCGCCCCGGTTCTTGCCCTTGCCCTTGTTCTTCTTCGAGGCCTTGCCGGCCTCGGCGTCGCGCGAGGCCTCCTTCGAGGGGCCGAGCAGCATGCTCATGTTGCGACCCTCCTGGAGCGGACGGGTCTCGATCACGGCGAGGTCCTCGCCGAGATCCTCGTAGAGCCGGTACAGCAGGTCGCGGCCCCGCTCCGGGTGAGCCTGCTCGCGGCCACGGAACATGATCGTGACCTTGACCTTGTCCCCCGCCTTCAGGAAGCGTTCGACGTGACCCTTCTTGGTGTTGTAGTCGTTGTCCGCGATCTTCGGGCGGAGCTTGATCTCGCGGATGTTGACCTGGGTCTGGTGCTTGCGCGCGGCCTTCTGTTTCTGCTCTTGCTCGTACTTGTACTTCGAATAGTCGAGCAAGCGGCAGACCGGCGGCTTCGCGCCGGCCGCGACCTCGACCAGGTCGAGCTCGGCCTCGCGGGCCATGCGCCGGGCCTCGTCCGTAGAGACGATCCCCACCTGCTCGCCGTCGGCGCCGATCAGGCGAACCTTGGGCACGCGGATGCGCTCGTTGATACGAGTGTTGTCCCGTTCGGGGGGACGCCGGTCGAACCTACGCGGTATCGGCACTAGCTACGAACCAACGGACGAATCAAGCGGACAAGAAACGGGTAGGCGAGCACGCGGGCGCAACGGGGCGCGAGTTCTTTTTCGTGCTTCGAATCAACTGTCAAGCAGCATACAGAACTTTTCGACGTTCATCGATCCGAGCTCGCCGTCTTCGTGCGAACGGACCGAAACCTCGGCCGCCTCCTGCTCCCGGTCGCCGACCACCAGCATGTAGGGGAAGCGCCCCAGTTCGGCCGCGCGGATCTTCTTGCCGACCGATTCGGAGCGTTCCTCGACCGAGACCCGGGCCCCCTTCGCGCGGAGATCCTCCGCCACCCGGCGGGCGTACTCGAGGTGCTTGTCGGAGACTGGCACGATGCGGGCCTGGACGGGCGCGAGCCAGGCCGGGAAGCGCCCGGCGAAGTGCTCGATCAGGATGCCGGCGAAGCGCTCCATGGAGCCGAGCAGGGCCCGGTGGATCATCACGGGCCGCTCCTGCTCGTCGTCCGAGTCGGTGTACGTCAGGCCGAAGCGCTCCGGCATCTGGAAGTCGAGCTGGCAGGTGCCGAGCTGCCACGAGCGCCCCAGCGCGTCGGTGACGTGGAAATCGATCTTGGGCCCGTAGAAGGCGCCGTCGCCGGGATTGATCTTGTAGTCGCGCCCCTGGGCGTCGAGCGCGCTCTTCAGCATGCCTTCCGCCTTCTCCCAGAGCTCGTCGCTGCCGAGCGACTTCTCCGGGCGGGTCGAGAGCTCGACCTGGACGTCGTCGAAGCCGAACCGCGCGTACAGCTCGTCGATCGCCTCGCAGATCTCCCCCACCTCGGACTCGACCTGGTCGATCGTGCAGTAGACGTGGGCGTCGTCCTGGGTGAACGCCCGCACGCGGAGCAGGCCGTGGAGCACGCCCTCGCGTTCGTTGCGGGTCACCCTCCCGAACTCGGCCAGCCGGAGCGGCAGGTCACGGTAGGAGTGGCGCTGGGCGCCATACACGAGGCAGCAACCGGGGCAGTTCATGGGTCGGAGCGCGTAGCGGCGCTCGTCGACCTCCATGAAGTACATGTCGTCCTTGTAGTTGTCCCAGTGGCCGGAGCGGTGCCAGAGCTCCTCGTCCATCACCTGGGGCGTCGCGATCTCCTTGTAGCCGCGCCGGCTCAGCTGCTGGCGGACCTCCTTCTCGATCAACCTCAGCAGCACGGTGCCGTTCGGCAGCCAGAACGGCATGCCGGGCGCCTCGTCGCGCAGCATGAAGAGATCGAGCTCCGGGCCGAGCCGGCGGTGATCGCGGGCCTTCGCCTGCTCGATCCGTTCCAGGTACTCGGCGAGGTCGTCCTTGGAGAAGAACGCGGTGCCGTAGATGCGGGTGAGCTGTTCGCGGTTCTCGTCGCCGCGCCAGTAGGAGCCGGCGACGGAGTTGAGCTTGATGACCTTGATCCGCTTGGTGCCGGGGCCGTGCGGGCCGCGGCAGAGGTCCTCGAAGGGACCGTTGCGGTAGAGCGAGACCGTCTCGGCCCCCTCGTTCTCGATCAGGTCCTCGATCAGCTCGACCTTGAACTTCTCTCCCTGCGCCTCGAAGATCTCGATCGCCTCGGCCACCGGCACGTCCCGGCGCTCGAACTTCTCGTCCGCCTTGATGTGCCGGCGCATCGCCTCCTCGATCGCCGGCAGGTCCGCCTCGGTGATCTTCACGTCCTCGGGGAACTCGAAGTCGTAGTAGAAGCCGTTCTCGATCGCGGGGCCGATCGTTACCTTCGTGCCCGGGTATAGCTCCTGGACCGCGGTCGCCATGACGTGGGCGGCGTCGTGGCGGATCAGCTCCAGGCCCTCGGGGTCGCGGCTCGTGACGATCGAGATCTCCTCGCCGTCCGCGACCGGCGCGCTCAGGTCCCGGAGCTCATCGCCGACCTTGACCGCGAGGGCGGCGCGGGCGAGCCCCTCCCCGATCGCGCGGGCCGCGTCGGCGCCCGTGGCCCCCCGGTCGAGCTCGAGCGGGGTTCCGTCGGGCAGGGAAACGGTGAGCTTGGACGCGGCTTCAGGCATTGGCCAACCTTATTGGGATAGCGCGAACAGGTCCTTCACGCGCCGGGCGAGGGTCTGGTGGCCGCGCCGGGAGGACCGGGTCACGGTCAGGTTGAACCAGGCGTGGAGCATCGGCATCCGGTCCAGTGTCACCTCCACCCCCGCCTCCGACAGCCTCTTCGCGTAGGCCTCGCCCTCGTCGCGCAGCGGGTCCGCGATCGAGACCGTGACGTGCGCCGGGGCGAGCCCCGAGAGGTCCTCGGCGAAGAGCGGCGAGAGCCGGGGCGTCGCCCGATCGGCCTCCTCCGGCACGAGGCATTCCTCGAACCACCGCATCCTCTCGCTGGGGAGGTAGTAGCCGGTGGCGAACGTCTCGCGCGCCGGGGTCGAGCCCGTGCAGTCGGTGACCGGGTAGATCAGGATCTGGCAGGCGGGTTGCGGCTCCCCCACCTCCTTCAGGTCGAGGCAGAGCACCGTCGCGATCTGGCCGCCGGCGCTGTCGCCCACGACGCCGATCCGGTCGGGGTCGGCCCCGAACCGGGCCGGATCGGCCATCACCGACCGCCAGGCGAGCAGCGCGTCCTCGGCCTGGGCCGGGAACCGATGCTCGGGGGCGAGGCGGTACTCGACCGACAGCACGCGCACGCCGGCCTCGAGCGCGAGCCTCGCGCAGGCGGTGGCGTGGGTGTCGAGCGACCCCTGGACCCAGCCGCCACCGTGGAAGTGGACGAGCATCGGACCGGCGGTCGGGTCGGACGCGGGCGTGTAGAGGCGGGCCCGGAGCGAGCGCTCCTCGCCGTCGAGGCGCCAATCCTGGGTCAGGACCCCGTCCACCGGGCGGGTGACGACCCGCGCCAGGAACTCGGTCTCCCGCCGCGTCGCCTCCGGGTCGCGCGATCCCTCGCCCTCGATTAGCGCGGCCAGCCTCGCCATCGCCCAGGCGTCCGGCGCGAGGCCCGCCGCCTCCCGGGGCGGGTCGCCGGCGATTCGCCGCAGCGCTCCGTCGGGCAGCCCGAATAGCAGCCGGACGGCGGCCTTCATCCCGGCGGCCTTGAGCGTTTCCCCCGTCGTCGAGCTCACGGCGCGCATCGTATTCGCCGCAACCGGGGCTTCACGCCGCGGTCACTGAGATGATGATTTCCATGCCAGGGAGAAAGACCCTGCTGCGGTTCGCCGCGGCACTCACCGTCCTGTTCATCGCCGCCGCCCCGTCGGCTGCCTCCGCCGCCGACGAGGCGCCGTGCAACACGGCCGTCGAGCTCTGCGACCGCACGCTCGACCAGGTGGTGCTGCCGGGTACGCACAACTCGATGTCGAACGAGGAGTACGGCTGGGCGCTGCCGAACCAGCACTTCTCCATCCCGACCCAACTCGAGATGGGGGTCCGGGCTTTTCTGATCGACACCTTTTACGGGAAGCCCTCCGACGAATCGGGCAACCTGATCGAGAACACCGATCGGGCACACTCAACCGGCATGTTCCTTTGTCACACGCTGTGCCTCATCGGATCCACCCCCCTGATCGAAGAGTTGGCAAAGGTCAAGGACTTCCTCGCCGCTAACCCGCGCGAGGTGCTGGTCTTCGTGAACGAGGCCAACATCACGCCCGCGGACTTCGCGTCGGCCGTGGAAGAGAGCGACCTGATCGAGTACGTCTACGAGGGCTCGACGGACAGCTACCCCACCCTGGAGCAGATGATCGCCTCGAACCAGCGCGTCGTCATGCTCTCGGAGGGAAACACGGGCGACGTGCCCTGGTACCACAACGGCTACGCCGGTCCCTTGCAGGAGACCCCCTACGACTTCCGCAGGAACGAGGCGGGGGACGTTCTCACCACCCAGGGCGGAATGAACCTGCTCACCGACCCGGCCACCCTCGACTCGACCTGCCGTCCCCACAGGGGCGGTTCCACGGGCAAGCTCTTCCTGATGAACCACTGGGTGAACGGGACACTGGACGACTCCAATCCCCTGATGCCCGACCCCGAGGTCGCGAAGGTCCTGAACGCGAAGGACGTCCTGGCGAACCGGGCCCGGGCCTGCGAGGCCAGGCGCGGCAAGCTGCCCACGATCGTCGCGGTGGACGACTTCGGCGACGGCGACCTGCTGGGAGCGGTCGACGAGCTGAACGGCGTGGTTCGTCCCGACCCCGACCCCGATCCCGAACCGATCCCCGACCCGCAGCCGATCGGTCCGCGGGTCATCATCCTGAAGAAGCCGAAGACGGTCAAGGTCAAGGCGGGACGCGTGGCGAAGTTCAAGATCACCGTCGCCAACACCGGCGACCGCCGGGCGGCGAAGGTCAAGGTCTGCGCCACGGCCCCCAAGCGACTCGCCCGCAAGCCCCGCTGCGTGACGGTCGCGCTCGCCCCCGGCGGCAAGCGCACCGTCAAGGTCAAGGTCCCGACCCGCGGTCGGGCCAAGGGCCGCGGCGCCGTGAAGTTCACCGTCCACGCCCCGAACGGCAAGCCGAAGGCCCGGGCCACCCTGGTCGTGAAGGCCAAGAAGACCCGCCGCCGCTGATCCACTGCCCGGCGGCGAAGGCGGCAATCCAAGTCACCTCGCCGCTCGGGCCGGAGGGACAAAACCGGCGGGGGCCGGGACGAAGGGTCCCGGCGCGGGGCCGGGACGACGAAACCCGGCGCGGGGCCGGGTTTCTGGAGTGGGCACAACTGGGCTCGAACCAGTGACCTCCACCGTGTCGAGGTGGCGCTCTACCAACTGAGCTATGCGCCCGCGGACGGAGAGCCTAGCGCAGCACCGCACCTCGGGGCCTCC
>Ga0065721_10008782_pt1 | contig 11432 bp, 18 predicted proteins | sample Mesricmetagenome_FD_59108 | JGI IMG/M metagenome (GOLD analysis project Ga0065721, IMG submission 59108) | Mesophilic microbial community from rice straw/compost enrichment Sample: eDNA_1 v2 (version 2) | ecosystem: Engineered > Solid waste > Grass > Composting > Bioreactor | place: USA: Davis...
GAGGGAGCGGTGGTTAGACTCCAATGGAAGCGATGATAAGATTCGGCGCTTTTGCGACTAACGCGAACCCGCCTCTTCTCCCTTCCATTCCGGCCCGTGGGCTGGCGGCAATCAGGAGGTCAGTCGATCCCTAGCTCCTTCAAAACTCGAGAGCTATTCATTTGTTGAATGGCTTGAGCCCAGGCCCGTGGATACAGTGTAGTATGTGCATACAAATGTAAGTGCTACAGACCGTCTAAGAAAACTGTAAAACGAAACAATGGGTATTACAAAAGCAAGGAAATCATCACCATCGTACGTCATGAAGGGATCATGCAAGGAAGCACAGAAATTACAAAGGCAGGGTCCAAGCTGCAGTTGCTTTGCAGCGTAAGGATGCTGCAATGAAGCCCTAATTTCTCTCAGTGTTTCTCCCCCTTCTTATCCTTCTCTGCGCTAGCGACGGTGGAAGTCTGCTCCGATCCAGATCCTGCACCAGCCCAGTTATCGACGACTACTGGGGGTGGTGTCCAACGCTTAAAGAGAGGCTTCCTGATGGCCTTCCAAGCTTCGCACCAAACGATGAAAACAAGGGTCATGCCGACAACCAGACCCCACTCCCAGCCAATGGGCCGCTGATAGAAGACACGGTTGTTGAAGCCCGGGATGTAGATGGCTGGTCATGAAACTTGTCAGCGGACTGTGGTGAACAGAGCAGGTGCAATTGCACTTACGAAGAACGACGCTGGCCATGCCGGCAATCACGGACCAGAAAAGCGTTTGGTTGGCCCAGATGTCCTTGTAAAAAGGTACGCCAGGCGTTAGGGCAAACATGGAGCGATCGACTGTGAAAAGTCAGTGACACTACATCGAAACTGGACGTCAGCTACTCACAAGACTTGAGCTCCCAAGCGTAGAGGAGGATCTGGAAGATCAAAGTCGCGAAGACAGTCGACCTGGCCCTGAAGACATCGTTACAGATCTCGGAGGTAGCGTGATTGCAATCGCTGCCAAGGTTTCCATTGTATCGCCCGTAAATGACGATGACAAACTATCGAGAGCATAAGTAGCCGAACTCAAAAGGCAGACGCAACAGGAATACTCACATTGACGAGACAGGTGACACCCATCACAAAGCCATACGAGAGACAGTCAATGATAACGGGCCAAGAAAACACGCCAATCTTGGGGTCGTTTGGCGGCCTCGTCATCAAATCGCGAGGGGCCTTCTCCAAGCCAAGACCAAACGCGGGTGGGGAGCTGGTCAACTGTCGGTGGGGCATTCAGTTCTGAATATGTGGAAAACTGAGCGGTAGACGCACCATGTTCACCCAAAGAACACCAATGGGGCTCAGGGGGAATACACTCCTGCCATCGTCGTCCTGGAACGCGAGACCGACGATCAAGAGAAGCACTTCGGCGACGTTCGTTGTCAAGAGGTGTAGAATGAAGCGTTGAATGTTGGCGAACAGGCGACGGCCCTCTTTGACGGCAACAACAATGGAGTTGAAGTTACTGAAGCAAAATCTTCGTTAGAGGCCCAAGGCTGTGAGAAGGATCCATGACGCACTCATCGGTGAGAACTAGGTCAGAAGCGTCCTTGGCAACATCAGATCCAGCCATGCCCATAGCGATACCAACTGGGGCGAGCTTTAATGCCGGAGAGTCGTTGACACCATCGCCAGACATAGACAGATGCTTGCCGCGACGTTTGCCAGCATGAATCATTCGGACTGCAAGGAAGCTATCTCAGCCATACGCCAGGGAGGGACAAGAAGATCATTACCCTTGGTCTCAGGCGCGCAACGAGCAATGACGAGAGGAAGCTCAGGAAGTTCATCGACCTCCTTATCCGAAAGACGATCAAATTCTTGCGCCTGGCAATACGTCAGAATATAACAACGAGACAAGGTTGAAAACGTACGGTCATTACAGCACTTGCAGGAGCGTCAGGGCCAATGATTTCAACAGCCTGGGCAATCGCGCGGGCAGTTGAAACGTGGTCACCAGTAAGCCTGCATGCCGATGAGCCCAGAGGTTTCACGAAAAACAACGGAAAGGACGAACATGTGAACAACGATACCGGCAGCCTTGCAAGCCCTGACAGCGCCAAGCGTCTCAGGCCTTGGAGGGTCGGAGATACCAGCCAAGGCGAGGAAAGTGAAGTCCTTCTCAGCGTCCTCGCGAGTGATGCCTGTAATCTCGTCGCGAGGGATCGTGCGGTGTCCGAGACCAATGACGCGCAGCCCCGCGGCGGCGAGCTGTTCATATTTGACCATAAATGCATCACGAACTTCGTCCGTCAAAGGGGCTGTGGTGTCAGGTTCCGTCTCAGGGTTGGGGATGTAGGAGGTGGAGGCAGCCAGAATACGTTCAGCCTGTGGAAGCGGAGGCTCAGTGGTGAGGATAAACGCAAAGCCAAGCCACGTACTGCTCCCTTGATGAAGACTTCACCGTGATCATCGTGTTTCAGGTCAATGTAGATGGTGGTCATGCGCTTGAGCTCGCTCGAAAATGGGAACTCGACTTTCAGATCGTATCGCTTCTCTTTCTTCTTTTCAGCTTGGGCGAAGCGGACGTGCTCTGGAATACCATAGTCGATAACCTTGCCCATGGCTGGCCGCCTGTCCTCAACTTCGGGGCCTTCACCAGTGAGGGTGGGTCGACCGAGGCCGAGTTTCGTGGCGAAGACCTGCAGGGCGACTTCTGTAGGGTCACCAGTCGACTTCCATTGTCCCTTCAGGTTCCTTCGAACACTGTGAACGCATTCAGTAATTGATGAATAGGAGACCGAAAAGGAACATACGTAGCAACGTTGCAAAGAGAAGCGACCAAGACCGCGCGATGGACAGCTGGAGGCAAGGCTCCCGGTTCGAGGGTGGTTCCGTCGCTTTCCTTGATTACGTTGCCCTTGGGCTCAAGGGCATCGGGGTTAAGTTCGGCGAAGTACTCTGGGGCGTCCTTTACATCTCCAGCAAGCCAAAGCTTTTGAACAGACATTTGACCTGACAACACAAGCTGAGCAAGGGCCTCGGAAGATCGTAGCCAAATAGGGCTCACCAAGAGTAAGAGTGCCTGTCTTGTCGCTGCAAATATCGGTGACACCTCCCAGATTCTCGAGGGCGTCAAGCTTGCGAACGATGACATTCTCCTTGGCCATGGTGCGTGTGCCAGCAGCCATAGTCAATGTCAAGACGGCGATGAGGGACTCGGGGATGATAGCGATGGCCGCAGCGATACCGTAGAGTACGACTTCGTTGGTGATTGCGAACTTGGCCACGGAAAATACGATGAGGATCAAAAGAATGGCACAGCCAAACAGGAAGTAAGCGAGCTTGGAAAGCTTGATCTGGAGGGGTGTCCCAGTCTTCAAGCCCCTGCGAACTGAATGAGCATCAAAGACAGTGTGGATAGCACAAATTAGCGTACAAGAGTGTCTGGATCTTGTCGTTCCAACGAGTCTTCCATGGCCGGGTGTCTTCCTCTTGCGTGGAGTTGTCCTTGCCGCTGATAGCGTCGGCGATGCGACCGATCTGCGCAGCAGACGTTCAAGATCCTGCCAGAATTCTCATCTTGACTACGCACCTGTGTGTTCATACCAGTTCCAATTACAATTCCAGTTCCTCGTCCCTTGGTCACAATGGTCGACGAATAGCAGAGGTTGAGGCGATCTCCAATGGGCATATCAACTTGCTCAGAGCCATAGTGTTCGGTGTCCTTGGCGACTGTGATTGTGAAACGACGTCAGACCTAGGACAGGCGCCCGAGACTTTGATGGCCGATTGAGGCAATCCGTACCTGGTACCGACTCTCCTGTCAAGAGCTGTTCGGAGATTTCAAGGTTGGAGACCGTGACAAGGCGCAGCTGGAAAAACGCCTTGTAAGCATGGTGTGATCGAAAGTATCAGAGGGGAGCAACTCACATCGGCAGGCACCACATCGCCAACTTTGATAGAAACGAGATCGCCTACATACGTCATCGATTAGTTCCTGAAAATGGAGAGGGAAAGGGGCGAGCATCGAGAGCGCCAGGTCCTGATGCTCACCGGGAACAACTGTCTTAGCAGGAATGGCAACGCCTTCTCCGTTGCGAATGACAAAAGCGGTAGGAGACGAAAGTTGTCGCAAGGAGTCCATGGTCTTCTCAGCCTTGTACTCTTGGAAAAAGCCGACCCTGAANGACAATNAGCTTCATTCACAGTATCCGAGTCGAACGGAGCCGCACGTTGTATTCAGGACGATGACCGCAGCGATTACGGCACCTTCAATGAAATCTTGCACACCGAAGCTGAGGGCCATAGCAGCAATGAGGACGACAGTAAGGGCATTTGCTGAAAGGACAATTGTGTCAGACGTTTCACTCAGAGTCAGGTGGAGGAAACTCTACCAAGTTGTCCAATGAAAACACGCCATGCAGATACGCCCTCCTTCCCCTTGAGTACATTCTCTCCATGGGATTCCAGGCGGCGAATAGCTTCATTTTTGGAGAGACCATCGTTTGCAGAAGTTCCGAGCTCCTCCGTTAGTTGTTGGACTGTGAGAGTGTGGGCATAACCAGCGACGGCAGTGAAGTCAGGATTGGTCGGTGCGACAGTGACTGAGATAGTCGTATCTGTCCGCCGACTGAGCTTGAGATCATTCCTCGTGGTGAAGATCCCCATCGGTGGAGGAGTCAAGGGGAGGAGTAGAGAAAAGAGTTATCACGGGGGGCGGGAGTGTCTTATATGCACCTCACCTATTGCCAAGGTCCAAGCTTGGCAAGTCGCTGTGCCGAGAGAACATGGGAGTGTGCCAAGACGTGACAAGCGCACCCCAAGAAACTCCAAGACATTGGCCTCATGTCGCTCCAAATCCGATGAGCGCCAATGTTTGCCAAGTCTGGGTTGGGGCCGGAAAGAGGATCGCTGGCCGGGCCCCTCGCAAGGCGGAGTCGAGATGACGCACATCAGAGAGAAAAAATGCAGAGGAGGGCAAGCGCGACGAGACCCGGCGGGGATTTGGCTGGGCACTCAGGATACTGTGAAGGGCGGGAGCGCAACAATTCTGGGGTGATGTATTGACTGCTGGTAGCAGTGACGCAAGGCCGAGCCAAGAAATGGAGAGAAGCCGTCGGAGTCTTGGCCTTGGCAAGGAGTGCGGTGAGGAGGTGGGCAGTTCAGTTCGGGAAGTGTGTTGCTTACGAAAGTCCCTTTACAGCGCCGGTATGGAGAAAATAGTAGAAAGGCATCGAACCTTTCTCTTGGACCTGAGAGGCGGAGGCAAAGCAACCACAGCACGGTCATCATACCTCCGGCCCGGGTCCGGTGAAACGCCGAATACCGGGACGCGACAATCCAGCAAGTCCATCTTCAACCACCACTCTCTCTCAGTTCATCGACATGCTCGCCCTCGCTGCTCGCTCGACTGCCCGCCAAGGTGTCCGCACCTTCAAGTCTTCTGCTGTCTCCAGGTCGGCCCATGGAGAGTACCACGTACGCCGGTTCCTTTAACTATGTGTCACACCTTTTAATTCTCGATTTCTTAGCACCTTCCCTTTGCCTGGCCCGGGAACAAGAAGACCTCCTTCGGAGTCAAGATGGGTGCCTTCCTCGTTGTCGGATTCGCCACACCTTTCCTTGCCTCTGTCTACCAGTTGTGAGTGTCTTGTGACCAATGTCCCCATTCCCTTTCTCACAAAGGCCACAGGAAGAAGAGCGGCGCTCAGTAGATGGTCCACAACTGTAACAGACACCGCCCGTATAGACCTAGAGGAATACAGCTACAACTTTTGGGGGAATTGTAGAACCCACATCCTCCGCACCCGCGCAACTCCCTTCCCGCCCTTCGCCCAGCCAATCATAGGTCCGAACCGCCAATCTTTTTAAACCCCGTCTCGTCCTGTTACTGTCTCCGTTTATGGTTCTTCAATCAAAGACGACAGGGCCTGCGTGTACCCCTGCGCCATCCAAGACGTTTTGTCTTTCGGTCGTCCCCTGCAGTCGCAAATGTTCGACAGTCTTGCTGCATTCTGTCTGATCACCTCGAGCGCCTTCTCCGATGCGGCACGCGCCGCTGAGCCTGGTGTTGGGCCACTCCCAGATGCCAAAATTTCTTGATGCAGTGTGACTGTATCGTGCCCAACGCCACCAGCGTGTCAGTGCTCAACCTTTGCGACACGGAACAAAACCACTTGCCGTGACAGGTCACTACCCCATCGCGCTTCGGATCCTTCGATATCTTCATTGATTGGCAGCCGTGCGCCTGCAGGAGCTCGAACAGCGTTTTCGTTGGGTGATGGCTCAGGGTTTGCAGTGTGATATGCTCGTCGAAAAAGGGTCGCAGCACGTTGTCGAAGAACGCCTCTGCCCCAACTGGGGAGAAGTTATCCGAGACATACACCGCNCCTATAATCGACTCGACCATGTCCGACAAAGGCTGGGNGAGGGAGGATGTCACCACAACTCATCTGGAGATGAAGGATATAACTTCCCCACCTTGGGGGGTTCGATGCCAACCCAATACTGACCAGCTCGTCGATTCTCCTGTCGCGCAACCCGATGCTCTTCCTCCGCAGCTTTCCGGATGTTTTTCGCGTATTCCGCGATACTCCTCTTGAGTTGTTGAGACTCACAGAGCAAGTGTTCTTGCAAGCCCGATGAAACGCAGACAGCCGCAAGTGTACTGTTCGAGACCATAGCACTCTGAATCACATTGTCCATTAGGTCAACGGGCACGAGATCATAAGGCCGAAATGAAAGAGGTCGAACTAACTTTGAGCAACGTCAGACCACCTGGCGTGAGCGCATGGTCCCGATCGTAGATATGTCGGATGGCCACTGCCCAAGTTGGTCAACCGCTTCGTCGAGTGTGGATCTGTGAAGGGCACTCACTAAAGTCCAGAATAGCATCCCCGATGAATTCAAGACGCTCGTACGACGTCATTCCACTCGAACGGACAGAAGAGTGGGTCTGCCAATATGAAATTCAGTAGCCTTCCAGAAATGTAGGGTTTTGCGCACCATTGCCTGAGCGAGAAGATGCGGTAGGCGGAACTGGTGTCCGATAATCCTCTCGACCGCTTGAATCGACTCTGGGGGCAGAGTGGCAACTGTGCTAGGATACGGTATAACCACTCGTGCCCCGAAGTCTGACCAAGTGTTGATTCCGGGGAGAGGAATGGTCATTGTCTTCAAAGCTCGCAGCGCACACTCCCGCCCGCCGGAGATGTACGCTGCGCCTACGATGGCCTCAGCCACGTCTGCGATTGCCTGAAACGACAAGGAGAAACAAGATATCCGATCAGCTGCTGCGGAACTGAGAAATTTTGTGATGCAAATGGCACGCCAGCGAGAGGGCGGGAAGAGAACAAACCTTATCCCCCAGAGACTGGTAACTTTCTTCGCCCTTGGGCCCCTTCGCCAGTTTCTTCGAATGTTTTTGCCCCTTCTGGGGGCTCGATGTCGTAGATTTCTCCTGCTCGTTGATGTCGGTTTGCACTGGTGATGTCTCACCCAGGCTAGAGGAAAGGATCTCCTTCTTCGCCGCACTCCCAGATATATCTTCTGCAGCAATCGAAGCTTCACTGCCAGCCATATCACATCCTCTCCCTGGTCCCTCGCCCTTTCCCCTTTCCTTCACGTCGATATCGACCTCCTTGGGCTTATCTCTCACCGTCAATGTGACATAGTTGGGGGGCTGCCACGCCCTCGTATTGAAGAGGGTTGATCGGATGTATGGGGGGATCCCGGTTCGGATGCAAGCGTGAAGGAGTGCTTTGTTGCTGATCAGATTTTGCCGGGCGATGTGTAGGGATCCCTCGTTTTGTGTGGGACATGTCACGAAAAGGAAGACAGAGGATATGTACTTGAGAAATGAGTCTCCTGCAGAATTCAACAACGATTAGCGCACGAAAGTAAGAACCGCAGAAACAGGTTTATAGTTGGAATCAGGGATGATACATACCGAGAAGTTCGAGTCGCTCATAGTCACTTTCCCTTCCAGCGGAGACTGGCGTGAGGGCATCAGAAAGGAGATCCTCCCGGATCTTGTTATCGAAGAACCGATTGTTCATTTCCTTCACCACCAATAGCTCGTCTAATTTGAACAAGATCGAAGGGAGAAGGAGCGCCGTCCGGAGCACACTACAACGAGAGTTTAGATTCCATATCCTTGAAAAAATCTCAAGATAACGACATGCCTCGATCTCAATATGAACTTGGCACAAAGCTCCGGGATAAGATCTGTATTCAATGATGAGCAGCACACTCAGCGATTCCCCATCATAGACTCACACTTCGCCGTTTGTCTTGATGATGGCGTCAAGTCCTTGTTCCTTGGGTTCAGATTGTTCAAGACAGATAGGACCTTGTCAACCTCGATCATTGGCTGTTGTTCGTCTTTGAGCCCCGAAAATTCCTTTCGATTTGCCTCCACGAACGCAAGGTAGCTAGAAAAGCCAGCTTCGCGCTAAGTATATCTCAGTGGGCTGATATGAAGCGCGAAAGGGGATCAAGGTCTCGCACCTCTCCTGGCTCCGGCTTGCTCAGAGGTGTCTTGTCCAGCAGAACCGCCACAACATGATATCTCCTTGTGAACTCTACCCAACGATCTGTTAGGACGGCGTCCTCCATGTCTTCCCGGAGCGCCTCCAGCGTCTCGAACCTGATAGGGACCGCCCACTTCTCCCCAGCTTCCTTCATATGTTCCCAGTCAAGAAAGCCATCAATCGGGCAGGGTAAATTCGCCCACAGATTCTCCAGATTGGCCGATCTGGAAAGACAGGCGAGGAAATGGGTCATGTTCTGAAGCTCGCATTCGCAGGGCTTATTAAGGATGGACCGGTAGATTCGTAACGTGAACAGACGCAATACTGCGCATTGTTCGTCAATCACGGTGAACGGCGCTCCAACCTGTGTGTGTACAACCATGGAAGCGTGGTCCATGAACAGATTGAAGGTAGCCGGGAGTTGCAACGGCTGGCGTGTGAGTAGAACCAAAGGAGCGTAGTTCTGGCTTTTGTGGGTGACACGAATGATGGTGGGGTAGACCGTGGTGATGTTACCCTGGTTGCCATTTGACCAGAACTCAGGCTTCTTGAGGAGGTATCGCCTCGTGCCGATGATTTTAGCCTCTTCAAGTTTCTGCAAACCACCAACATGGAGTGCCTGTGAGGCCGGCAGGGGCACCACTTGGTAGTCGAGTAAGCCAAGAGCCAAGAGGCGTGCAATTGCCTCGAACGAAGCTGAGCGTCTCGCGAGGTGCTGATCGGGTGCCTCGGGGCCCACCAGACCATCGATGGGTGTTCCAGGGAGATGTATCGAACAAGTGAAAGCAGGAGCTTGACGCTTGCGTCCAGGTATGAGGCGAAAATCGAAAATTGGTTGGTCATGTTGCATGTAATCTTCGGAAATGAGTCGTGGAACCATCGCAACGAGAATCATTGTCGCATCCTGTGGCAGGATTCGCCCTCCTGTCATGGGGTGGACAAGGAAGTTTGATTTTCTAGAGGTCTCGGCATCCTCTTCATCAGATTCGTACGCCTGGGAAGCAGACTGGATTCGCTGAGGCGGAACGCCGATGCGGAGGGTATGATGGAATGTGTCCATCCACTTCAGGACATGGGAAGGGTGCGATGCGGAGCAGCCAAGGATGTGGTTTTGGCTATCGTTGTTACGTTCAACGAGGTTGATGAGTTGGCTCTCTTTTCCGCGCGTGCATGCGCGCGCTTGGGCATAAGAAATTGGGCCGTCGAAGATGTCGTACCTGGGGTCTGTCAGGTCTTGAAGGGTCACGTCGTAATAAGCATCCTACCGAATGACCACAGAAGCCTTTGGAATTCCAAGGTCTTCAAGAGACTTCGTCGCAACCAGCAAGTTATAGATTCCGTTGGCGAAGCTGGAGAAGGTTTCGTGCTGACAACCTTAAGCGAACAGTCTGATCAAGGAACAAGAATTACACACTCGTTCTTCATAGGACATGCTCCCTGATATCCCAATGGGTCGGATGTAAGGGAGCTTGTCATGCAGCATGCGCAGAATTTCTGCCATGGCATAAGCAATCTGCCTATGTTGAACTGGGTTCTTGGTAAGGAAAACGGTGTGATCAGAAAGTTGGGGGACTCCTTACCGAATACGATCCCCCGAAAGTCGTCACCGTAGTCTTGGCAAGATTGCAGAGCCTGGACAAGCCTTAAGAACCTGTGGTTAACATTGAAGCCAGGCGCGCTCGGGTTTAAATTTGGCATTTCAAATGTCCAGTGACTGACGATGTCCCTCAAGCGGGCCACAGCACCCTGAGAAGTGCTTTCGTTATCAGTTTCGTGCCATGTTGGCAATGTGGAGGTGACTTCGTTTATAGATGACTTCCAGACCAGGTCCGCACCGCAACTTCCTACAATCCAAGCGGCGGTTTCAGCAGCACGGAAATATCTTGCAAAATACTTCCGGTCTGGATCTACTTCTTCTATCCGCTTGTAGAGTGCAGTCTTGATGACTTGATTGGGGCGGGGCTCGTCGTAAAGGACAACCATTTCGTTGGGACGATCAGCCTGGTCTAGCATAGCCTGACGGATCTTCTCGGTGACTCCATGCACGGTTGCATCGAGGGATCGTTCAAGACGGAGCGTCTTGAAGTTGTACGGTGTTGGTGTCGATAGTAGAACCACCCCAAAGATGCGAGGTCGCGCAGAGATTCGCGTAGTTTGGTAGAACAAGTTCATCACCTGCATGAGCGGGAGATATGGGTGGCAATTCTGCAATCGAATTGGTTGAGCGTCCTCGATAAGCAGAGTGTGTATGTGTTGCATCTTCACTCGTCCACGAGAAAGGCTTTCAAGCAATCGCTATGAAATGGGTTAGAGAACCCAGAATAGAGCTTGGGGGAGATTAAGTCGCACTTGTGATGTCGTAATGAGGATGTCGGTCTTCAGGTCATCTTTATGCAATTTCCCTGATGCATGCGCGAGGCAGGACAGATCCGCAGAGCGCATGTCAATCGCCTTCGCGTGTGTTTCGATTGACGATTCCTGCCTTCCAGGGTGTTAGAGAGTGTAAAATTGGTCCAAAACTGCACTCACTCTACAACAAAAACGGCATAAGACTGCTTATCTGTTGCACCGTGCCTGTGTTTGCAAGCCCATTCCAAAAGATTGTAATATACTGTCTCTAGTTCTGAAGGCCATGAGTGAAAAAGGTGAGATGAAGACATGGCTGCTCACCCCCTTGTTTCGGGAGACAGACGAGAACTAGCAAAATACAAGTCAATAAATGATCCACCCCATGCGTGAGACTCACCATTTCTCTCTTTCGCAGCTTCTACGGCTGACCGTCGAAGCTCATCCAAGTCTTCAGGATGTTGCTCTTCATAGCTGTCGACCTCTGGAAGCTCCTCTCGTAGTTTCTTCCCTAGCTTTATTTGCTTAGAAGGGCGGCCCTGGGTAGAGTCGGTATCTCTGGAACGCTTCGAGCCGTTCTTGG
>Ga0065721_10052670_pt1 | contig 11432 bp, 11 predicted proteins | sample Mesricmetagenome_FD_59108 | JGI IMG/M metagenome (GOLD analysis project Ga0065721, IMG submission 59108) | Mesophilic microbial community from rice straw/compost enrichment Sample: eDNA_1 v2 (version 2) | ecosystem: Engineered > Solid waste > Grass > Composting > Bioreactor | place: USA: Davis...
AAATCGGCGAGCCGCATCGCGGTTACTGTGCCCAGCTTACCGCCTGGGATCGGATCCGGCGATGCGGGAGGCGGACTCTCGGAGGAGACCGGAGAGCTGCCTGGGTCATCCGAGCTTGGCGGTACGGCGCCATCCTCGGCGGAAGAAGAGCTCGGAGCGACAGTAGGTAACGCGGAGGTGTCGGTCGCTTCGCCCGAGCCGTTAAAGCAACCGGTCAGCGCGAAGACGAGCATGATTGAGGTTAGCAGCAGGGTAAATCCGTGTCGAAGTCTCAAGGTTGTTCCACTTCCTTTCCTATAACGAATAGACGGCGTACGCTCTATTTAAGTTACCGCCTATCTTAACCCATTTTTACCCAATCTCCGCAAAATAAAAGCTGCCAACGAAACAACGAATCGTTGCTTCGCAAGCAGCTATGCGTTCTGACGCTTAATTCTCTTCTCCCACTTGTTTCTTGCCTCTGTCCACTTGCCGGCGGGGATGAACGATCTTGCCTTGCTGGTCCGTGTCGTTCGCTTTAGGCACGAGTCTCGGATCGGTTCTGCCGTCGTGGTGGTTCTCGATGTTGAGCTCCGTTAGCGTCCACTCCGTCTCTCCCATCATAAGGTCGGAGGGAAACGTATCGCCGCGGTTGAGATGCTCTTCGGCGCCCCATTCGTTCTCGTATACGCCGTCGACTTCGACTTTGTCGCCCGATAAGGGCTGCATTCGCTTATCTTGACCCAATGTGTACGCCCCCCTTACAACCCGTGTTTAGGATAGGCGGCGCGATCCGCCTCCGATTGGAGCTTGCGCGCCTGCTCTTTGCCTTGACCGGTCCGGTCGGCTTTCGATTGGGCAATGCTAGCCTCCAGCTGCTTATGGGATGGGTGTTCGCCCGACATGGCTGTGTCCTCCTTCGCGATCGAATACTCGCATAGGTTGCCACGGAAGCGGGGGCGTTATGCCGGACGGATTAAGTGAACCGAGCCTCCAGCTTGCGGCCTGCGATCCACATGAGCAGCAGAATCGCGACGGCCATGACGATCCTCCAAGGGTTATCGACCATTGCCCTAATATCGTGACCGAGGAACGAAAGCGTGAAGATCATGACCGCTTTGCCGAGCAGGACGGCGGTTAGGAACGTGTGAAGCGGGATTTTGGACAAGCCTGCCGCGATATTGACGATGACGGAAGGCGAGAACGGGAAGCAAGCGAGCAGGAAAATCGGCGTGAACCCTTTGCGTTCCACGAAATCGAAAAACTTCTCCGCCTTCGGAAAACGACGCCTGATCCGCTCCCCGTACCGTACGTTAAGCTTGCGCGCGATCATGAATACGAGTAACGACCCGACGGAAACCCCGATCCAAGAATAGAGGAAGCCCAGCCACATGCCGTACGCGGAGGCGTTGGCCACGACGAATACGACAAGCGGCAGGATCGGTAGGAACGCTTCTAGCAGCGGAAGCAGAATGCCGGGGAGCGGTCCAAGCTCGGAATAACGATGGAGCAAGCTCTCGATATCGTCTAATGTAATGCCTTTCAATACGGTGATCCATTCGTTCCAACGTGCGGACAAACGGGACAACAAAGTAGACATGAGGTCAGGCTCCAATCCACGGTACCAAAGTTAGCGAGCTGCATGAGGCGGACCTTCGCCACGAAACAGTCGAAATGGGAAAAAGACGTAGAACGTGCTTATGAAAATGAATAGAATCCCAGTCAGCCCGACGACCGACGACTGGCTGAAGCTAGTCGCGAGCACGCCGCCGATGTACGGACCGATCATGCCTCCGATCCCTTCAACCGTAGAAAGCACGCCCCAGCCTAAGCCCTGTTGGCCAGGCGGCACATAGGCGGCTAGCAATGCGTTCCACGCAGGCAACACGGCTGCGTAGGAAAACCCGAGCACAAGAGCGCATAACATGGCTAGTCCGACTGGCGGCTTGACGGTTAGGGCGAACATGACTGCTCCGAAGAGCAGAAAGCCGACGATGAGAAACCATTTTTTGCCGAGGGCGTCCGACAGTTTGCCCATCGGGATTAAGCCGATTGCCGTGCACCCGCCTCCGATTAAGAGCAGCAAAGAATATTGGTTGGCCGTCATGCTGAGGTCGTTCACCGCGAAGCTGGGCAAGATCGGCATTAACATCCCTGCGGCGAGCGTCTGCAGCACCATGCCGGGAAGCAGCAGCTTCATCTCCCGGAGCCTGCTGCCTAAGATGGACAGCTGCCGGCGGAACGGCACGACTTCTACATGAACGCTGCGGTCCGCGGCAATGAACAAGGACAGCAGCGTAGCGACTAGCGTTATGCCAACGAGAACCCAATAAGTCAATTCCCTGTCGTAATCGAGCAGCAAGTTCGTCACGACCGGTCCGGTGCCGAGACCTACTAGCCAGATCGTATACAGGAACCCCATCTGAGTAGCCCGGCGATCCTCGCGAACCTTCGTCAGACAGACGATCCATAACGGCGAAATTCCGACACCGTAGATTGCCGCCGCCGAGATGAACACCCATGGGGTATCCGCGAATTGAAGCAAGGCAATGCCGATCAGAGAGAATAACGACCCGATGCTGACGATCGTGCGAACCGACAGCCTGTCGAGCAAATAACCGATGGCAAGCTTGACGACGGTATCGGTAAGGAAAGAAGCGGTTATGGCCGCGCCGATCACGTCTAGATCCAGGCCGAGCTCATGCTCGCCGTAGATCGGCAGGAAGCTGATGAGCGCGGCTCCGCGTACGAATTCAACGAGGAACAAGATGACGATATGAAGCGGCATGTCCGATTGCCGGTAAATATGCTTTGAGGCGGATTTCACTCGCGAAGCTCGCTCCTTTGGGAAGTTCGGCTTCATATGAGCGGTAAGGAAGCCCCTTCCATTATATGCAATTGGCGAACGATATCCAAGGCGATCCGATCTTACGCCTAGTTTGCGCATATGGGCAACGTTGCTATGAGCTCCGGCCGTTATTCGATTAATATCAGATCAACAGGTTGAAAAGCAGCGGGTCCTTGTTCAGCTCGACGAACTGGAAGCCTTTGCGCTCCATGCGCCCAAGCAGAGGAGCGTAGTCTTCCGGGCTCTTCAGCTCGATGCCGACAAGCGCCGGCCCGTTCTCCTTGTTATGCTTTTTCGTATATTCGAATTGAACGATATCGTCGCTCGGACCGAGAACATCGTCGAGAAATTCGCGAAGAGCGCCCGCCCGCTGCGGAAAGTTGATCATAAAATAATGCTTCAGCCCTTCATACATCAGCGAGCGTTCCTTGATCTCCTGCATCCGGTCGATGTCGTTGTTGCCGCCGCTGATGACGCAGATGACGTTCTTGCCGCGAATCTCCTCCGGATCGAGCGCGGACAACGCGGCGACCGTGAGTGCTCCGGCCGGCTCGGCGACGATGGCGTGTTCGTTGTACAGCTCGAGAATCGTCGTGCAGACGCGGCCTTCCGGGACGACGACGATGTCGTCCAGCAGCTCGCGGCAGATCGCGTACGTCAGGTCGCCGACGCGTTTGACGGCCGCGCCGTCCACGAACTTGTCGATCTCGCCTAGCGTGACGACGCCGCCTTGATCGAACGCTTGGCGCATCGATGGCGCGCCTTCCGGCTCGACTCCGATGATGCGCGTCGCAGGGCTTGTCGATTTGACGTAAGAAGCGACGCCTGCAGCCAGTCCGCCGCCGCCGACCGTAAGCAGCAGCACGTCGATATTCTGAATGCCGCCTTCGACAATCTCCTTGCCCACGGTCGCGTTGCCAGCGACGATACGGGCATCGTCGAAAGGATGCACGAACGGCATATCGTGCTCGCGGCTTGCGCGGATCGCTTCCGCATAAGCGTCGTCGAACGTGTCGCCGATAAGGCGGATATCGACCTGGTCTCCTCCGAACAGCCTCACTTGGTTAATCTTCTGCCTCGGCGTCGTCGCCGGCATGTAGATGATGCCTTTGATTCCGAGCTTGTAGCAGGAGAAAGCCACCCCTTGGGCATGGTTGCCCGCGCTGGCGCAGACGACGCCGCGGGACCGTTCCTCGCCCGTCAGCGAGGAGATGAGGTTGTAGGCGCCGCGGATCTTAAACGAGCGGACGATCTGCAAATCCTCGCGCTTCAAATAGACGTTACAGCCGAATTTGAGCGACAGCGCGCGGTTGAGCTGGAGGGGCGTCGGCGCGATTACCTCCTGCAGAACGCGGTGCGCGCTCAGCATGTCGGCCAAAGGTACGGGAAGTGCGGAATCGCTGTGGGTCATGAGAACATCATCCTTTCGTTGTGCCGGCTAGGGCGTGTATGGTTAGAATCTTGCGAATCTTCCTTAGAAAAACAAAAAAACCGTCCCTGAAAAGGGACGGATTGCGCTCCGTGGTACCACCCTCGTTCCGAAAGTTTCGCGATCGGCGAAACAAACGGCACTCGTTCGTCGTATCGATATACGACGCGTTCCCGTAACGGGGGCTTCCGTCCGCGCTTACGTCGAGGTTTCGGCGCGGCTTCTCGGGGAGGATACTGCTCCTGGCTCCAACCGCCGGCTCTCAGCCAATCGCCGGCTCTCTGTCGGATGAAACGGAAGGGCAGCGCGTTCCCGTCAGTGAATTTATTTTCTGTTATACTCTTCCAGTGCATGGTTGTCAATCGGAAGTTGCAGTTGTACCTAAGGAGATGCGTAATCGTTGAGAAAATGGCTCATTAGACTGACTGTCCTTATTATCGTCGTCGTCATCGCCGCTTTGGCGGGGCTGTGGTATATTCGGCCGACCGAATCGTTAGATTTGAACGCTCGCAAAGTGCCGATCAGAGAGCGAGCGCTCGATATGATGAAGCGCACGTCGCTCGAGATGATCGTTACAGAAGCCGACGTGAATAACCTGCTTAAGGCGAAGCTGGCGGAAGATCCGATCGTACAGCAGGACGTCGAGGTGACGGGGGCAAAATTCACGCTTCTTGGCGATTTGCTCATCGCGGATTTGAACGTGCTATGGAAAGACCTCGTGCCATCGACCTTACGGATCGTCTACCGGCTAAGCTGGGAGAACCCGGACATCGTCGCAACAGTTGAAGAGGCACGCATCAAGGGGATCTCCCTGCCGAAGTCGTCCGTCGCGGGCTTCGTCGTTCCGCTAGGAGACGATCTGCCGAAGCCGCTGAAGGTCGATAGGGTCGAGTGGGGCGTCGGGGAGTTGAAGGTGAGGCTGAAGAAGCCGTCGTTGATGGATTTGAAGGAATTGTTGTAGGGGTTTGAGGTTGTGGTTGAAGGTCGCTAAGCTGTAGTTGGAGGTGTTAAGTTGTCCCAATTACAACCTGCAACGATCTCCCAGACCGTTGGAGCGTCGCTCGAGCGAGGATTGAACCTGCAACGATCTCCTAGACCGTTGGAGCGTCGCTCGACTGAGGATTGTATCTGCAACGATCTCCCAGACCGTTGGAGCATCGCTCGAGCGAGGATTGTACCTGCAACGATCTCCCAGACCGTTGGAGCGTCGCTCGAGCGAGGATTGTATCTGCAACGATCTCCCAGACCGTTGGAGCGTCGCTCGAGCGAGGATTGTACCTACAACGATCTCTCAGACCGTTGGAGCGTCGCTCGAGCGAGGATTGTACCTGCAACGATCTCCCAGACCGTTGGAGCGTCACGCAAGCGAGGATTGTATCTGCAACGATCTCCCAGTCCGTTGGAGCGTCGCTCGAGCGAGGATTGTACCTGCAACGATCTCCCAGACCGTTGGAGCGTCGCTCGAGCGAGAATTGTACCTGCAACGATCTCCCAGACCGTTGGAGCGTCGCTCGAGCGAGGATTGTACCTGCAACGATCTCCCAGACCGTTGGAGCGTCGCGCGAGCGAGGATTGTACCTGCAACGATCTCCCAGACTGTTGGAGCGTCACGCGAGCGAGGATTGTATCTGCAACGATCTCCCAGACCGTTGGAGCGTCGCTCGACTGAGGATTGTATCTGCAACGATCTCCCAGACCGTTGGAGCGTCGTGTGAGCGAGGTTTGAGCGATATGCGACTGCAAGGTATACCGCAAGGTCGGAATACAAGATAAAGGGGATAGAAGACAAGTCATGGAAAACTATGGTTGACAGAAAATAATGTAAGCGATATCATGGTGGCACAGAGTTCTGAAAAGCTTTTCAGAAAAAGAGCGGGGTCCCCATATGAAACCAACGATTAAAGATGTCGCAAAGCTTGCGAGCGTATCCATCAGCACCGTATCCAGGGTGATGAACGCTCCTGACACCGTGGTGGACAATAAGAAGGAGCGCGTCCTGGCCGCCATCGAAGAGCTGAAATATAAACCGAACGCGCTGGCAAGAGGGCTGATCTACAAGAAAACCCACACGATCGGCGTAGTCATCCCGGATATTCGCAATGCCTATTATGCCGATATTATCCGCGGCATGGAGGACGCTTCCAAGAAAGCCGGATACAGCCTCATTATCTGCAATACGGACACGGACCGCAACCGGCTTTTTTCCTATCTCAACACGTTCTACGAGAAGCAGATCGACGGTCTTCTGTACACGAGCAACCCGATCTATCCCGATTATTATAAAGAATTGAAACGGCATCGCGTGCCGGTCGTTCTCGTAGCTACCCATTCGATGGAATTCGAGCTTCCGTCGGTCAAGATCGACGATGAGCAGGCGGCTTACGATGCGACTCGGTATTTGATCGAGTCCGGCCACCGCCAGATCGGCATGATCAGCTTCGATCTAGGAGACAGCATTGCCGGCCAGACTCGGTATCAGGGTTACGTTCGCGCGCTGAGAGAATCCAACATCGAACTGAAGAGGGACAATATCTTCTTCGTGAGCGAGTATTCCCACGACCCTTATGACGCTGCGGAATCCCTCTTCCGGCAAACCTCCGGCTTAACGGCCGTGTTCGCCGTCTCGGATGTGCTTGCTATGGGGGTGCTCAGTTACCTGAACGATAAGGGAGTTTCCGTTCCGCAAGAAGTTTCGGTCGTCGGCTTCGACAACATCCGGTTGTCCGCCTACACCGTTCCCAGACTGACGACGGTCGCGCAGCCGATGTACCAGATCGGCTATCGGGCCGTAGAGAAGCTGCATGCGAGAATTAACGGACAGACGGATGCGGTGCTTAGAGAGATCGTTCCCCATGAAATCGTCGAGAGAGCATCGACGGCACGGCGGTAGAGGGTCGAAGTTCGACTTTTGCAGCATTCTGAAAAGCTTTTCAGAAATTTCGGCAAGAGCGAGCGATAGGAGCATTCGTAAATTACGCTGGGAGGTGGGTCGCTTAATCCTAGGGGAAACGCTGCTGATGATCCTGTGATGTTAGCAACACCATAACTAGAGAGGGGCAAATCGGAATGTTAAAGACAAAAAGCTGGACAACTGCGCTCGTCGCAACCTTATCGCTCTCCATACTGCTGACGGCATGCGGAGGCAATAACAACGAGGAGTCTTCCCCGAGCGCCGCAAGCTCATCGCCTGCTTCATCGCCTGCGGACTCCGCAAGCGATTCGGCTTCTCCGAGCGAGGCGGCCGCCGGCGGATTGCTGGCCGACGCGCTGGCAGGCAAGTTCAAGGGCACCAAGGTGACGATGTTCGGTCCGTTCGTCGACGCCGACCAAGTGAGATTCGAAGAGGCGATCAAAGACTTCGAAGATAAATCGGGAATCGACATCGCCTACGAAGGCTCCAAAGAGTTCGAAGCGACGATCAACGTTCGGGTTAACGGCGGCAACGCGCCCGACATCGCGGACTTCCCGCAGCCCGGCTTGCTGGCGAATATCGCGAAGACGGGCAAAGTCATCGACGTCTCCACCTTCCTCGATCAAGCAACGCTGCAGAAGAAATACAACCAAAGCTGGCTCGACATGGCTACGATGGACGGCCCGAGCGGCAAGCTCATGGCCGGCATCTGGGCTCGCAGCAGCGTCAAGAGCTTAGTCTGGTACAACAAGAAGGAATTCGATGCCGCGGGTTACACCGTTCCGACAACTTGGGATGAGCTAATCGCGCTTACCGATCAGATCGGCATGGACGGAGATCCGGCATGGGCGATCGGCATCGAGTCCGGCGCAGCTACCGGATGGCCGGCTACCGACTGGGTAGAAGACATCATGCTGCGCACGACTAGCCCTGAGAATTACGACAAGTGGGTCAGAGGCGAGCTGCCGTTCACGGATCCGATCGTGAAGAACGCGGTGCAGAAGATGTCCGAAATTTGGCTGAAGGAAGGCGCAGTCTACGGCGGCACGAAGTCGATCGTATCGACGGCGTTCGGAGACTCTCCGAAAATACTGTTCGACAACCCGCCGAAAGCATGGCTGCATCGTCAAGCAAGCTTCATTACGAGCTTCTTCCCTGAAGGCTTGAAGACGGGTGAAGATTACGACTGGTTCCCGTTGCCGTCGATCGATCCGCAATACGGCACGCCGGCGCTCGTGGCGGGCGACATCTACGCCATGTTCAACGATCGTCCCGAAGTACGCGCCGTTATGGAATTTTTCACGACCGGGGAGTCGATCAAGACTTGGATTCAAGCCGGAGGCGTCATCGCTCCGATGAACGACGCCGATCCTTCGTGGTACTCGACGGACGTCGAGCGCCGCATGGCCGATTTCGTGAAGAACGCGACGGCCCTCCGCTTCGACGGCTCCGACCTGATGCCGGGCGCGGTTGGCGCAGGTACGTTCTGGAAGGGCATGACTGACTACGTCAGCGGCACGGTCAACCTCGATAAAGCGATGGAAGAGATCCAAGCCGGCTGGCCGAAGTAACGGACGGAAGCATGTAATAGAGAACGGAGGACACGCGAATAACGTTACGACGCCGATGTCCTCCGTTTCTTGTTGAAACTATGGAAAGGAAGATTCCGATGCCGACGGATACCGCTGTCAAGCGCAGCGTGCCCAAAATCGCTTTGTGGTCGGTACTTGTACCGCTGCTGAATGTCATCGTGCATTCCGCGATCTTCATATTCCTGAGAGACAGCGAGCTGAATCCGGTCGTATACGCGATTCTGGCCATCCTATGGGGCGTCGCTGGCGTATATACGATTTACTGGTCCCTTAACTGGGTGATTGAGCAATACTCGGACACGTGGAAAAGAAGAATCCAGCCGTTCCTGTTCATCGGACCCGCGATCGGACTGCTGGGCTGGCTGCTGCTCATTCCGACGATCCGGACGCTCATCATGAGCTTCCAGGACGAAACGTCCAGCAAATTCGTCGGCTTCGCCAACTACGCGGCGGTGTTCACGAACCGTCTGCTGGTGACGGCGCTTCGCAACAACTTGCTGTGGGTCGTTTTCGGTGCAACCGCTTGTATTCTTCTCGGCTTGCTGATCGCGGTATTAGCCGATAGAAGCAGCTTCGAGAAGCTGGCCAAGGCGATCATCTTCATGCCGATGGCGATTTCCTTCGTGGCGGCAGGCGTCATCTGGAAGTTTATCTACTACTATCAACCGGGCGACGAGCAGATCGGTCTGCTGAACGCGATCGTCGTCTGGTTCGGCGGAGAGCCCCAAGCGTGGACGAGTTCGTATCAGCCTTGGAACAACCTTTTCCTCATATTAATCCTCATCTGGATGCAGACCGGGTTCGCGATGGTCATTCTGTCCGCGGCGCTGAAGGGCGTCCCCGAAGACATTCTCGAGGCCGCTCGGATGGACGGGGCGGGAGAATTCCGTATTTTCTTCCGGATCATCATCCCTTACATCTCGACGACGTTACTGTCCGTGACGACGACGGTCATTGTTTTTACGCTGAAAATATTCGACGTGGTCATGGTCATGACCGGCGGACAGTATGATACCGAGGTTGTGGCGACCCAGTTCTACCGGCAATTCTTCATGTATCAAAACTTCGGATACGGCTCGACGCTCGCCATCGTGCTTCTGATCGCGGTCATCCCGGTGATCGTGTTCAACCTGCGGCAGATCCGGAAGCAGGGGGAGATCTAAGATGAAGAGGAAACGTTCGCGCCGCACCGGCTCCAAGGCGCTCGTCAATACAGTGTTAACCATCATTTGCCTCATCTGGCTTATCCCGACGTTAGGCTTATTCGTGTCCTCGTTCCGGCCGGCCAGCGAAATTCTCGGCTCCGGCTGGTGGACGGTCGCGCCCCATCGCGAGAACGTCACCAAGGACCAAATCCAGCTTCCGAAGGATACCGATCTTAGACAGCCGGTCCAAGTGGAGGGCCAAACCTACACCGATGAACAGCTGCGAAGCGGCGTTAAGGCGCCTGATGGTTCGACGCTGGTCTGGGAGAACCGCCGCGCTCGCCTGCTCAACGTTCAGGAGCCTGGCTGGGTCGCGAATACGAATTTTACGCTGGATAACTACGAAGGCGTGTTAACGGGGAAAACGTATAAGCTGAAGCAAGCCGACGGCAGCGAGAGAACGGAGAAGGGCAGCAACATGTCGAGGGCGTTCCTGAACACGATCGTCGTCTCCATTCCGGCGACGGTCATCCCGATCCTGATCGCCAGCTTCGCCGCTTACGCGTTCGCTTGGCTCAAGTTTCCGCTTCGTAAGACACTGTTCGTCGTCGTGATCATGCTGCTCGTCGTACCGCTGCAGGTCGCGCTTATTCCGGTGTCCAATGATTTTGCCTCGCTTGGCTTGAACGGCAATTTCCTTGGAATCTGGATCGCGCACGCCGGTTTCGGGCTGCCGTTGGCGACTTACTTTATGTACTCGTATATTAGCCAGCTGCCGAAGGACTTGTTCGAATCGGCTTATATGGATGGCGCGACGAACTTCACAATCTTCACGAGGCTGATCCTGCCGCTGGCGGTGCCTTCGATCGCTTCGATTAGTATCTTCCAGTTCTTGTGGGTGTGGAACGATTATCTGGTGTCGCTGATTTTCCTCGGCGGCCAGGAGGAAGTGCAAGTGCTGTCGATGCGCATCGCCAACATGGTTGGTTCGCGCGGAGACGCTTGGCATCTGTTGACCGCGGCGGCGTTCGTGTCGATGCTGATGCCGCTGGCCGTATTCTTCGGCTTGCAGCGTTACTTCGTGCGCGGCTTGCTGGGCGGTTCGGTCAAAGGGTAAACAGGGTATGGAAAAAGCGGCTTCCGCTCGGCGTTGTGCCGGGGCGGGAGCCGCTTGTTGGTTGGGTTAGGGGCGGTTAGCGTTCAGTTCTTGGATAAAAGCAGGGATGACTTCGAACAGATCCCCGACGATCCCGTAATCAGCTACGCTGAATATGGGCGCGTCGGGGTCTTTGTTGATGGCGACGATGACGCGCGAACGGCTCATGCCCGCGAGATGCTGTACCGCACCGCTGATGCCGCAGGCGATGTACAGGTCGGGCGTGACGGTCTTGCCGGTCTGGCCGATCTGCAGCGCGTAGTCGCAGTAGCCGGCATCGCAGGCTCCGCGCGACGCGCCGACGGCACCGCCGAGCAAGCTCGCCAGCTCGGCGAGCGGCGCGAAGCCTTCCGCGCTGCGGACGCCGCGGCC
>Ga0065721_10006172_pt1 | contig 11427 bp, 7 predicted proteins | sample Mesricmetagenome_FD_59108 | JGI IMG/M metagenome (GOLD analysis project Ga0065721, IMG submission 59108) | Mesophilic microbial community from rice straw/compost enrichment Sample: eDNA_1 v2 (version 2) | ecosystem: Engineered > Solid waste > Grass > Composting > Bioreactor | place: USA: Davis...
ACGGCGACCTCGATCCTTCTGTCTTCCTGGTGTTTCTGACGATCTATGCGAACATGATTCAGCCCGCCAAGAGCTTTACCAATGGTTTGACTTCTTTGCAAAAGGGAACCATGTCAGCTCGACGCATTTTTTCCGTTACCGATCTGGAGCCGGCGATCGCGAATAAGCCGAATGCTAAGCCGCTGGTTGAATTCAAGGATAGCATAGAGTTTCGAAATGTGAGCTTTGCTTATGACAAAGAAGATGTGCTCACGAACATTAATCTCCGGATTGAGAAAGGAAAAACGATTGCCCTGGTGGGCCCTTCGGGTGGAGGGAAGTCAACCCTTGCTGACTTGATCCCCAGGTTCTACGATCCTACTGCGGGTGAAGTGTTGCTTGACGGCATCCCTCTTCCCGACTATGAGTTGGAATCCCTTCGCAGTGTGATGGGAGTTGTGACGCAGGAGTCTATTCTATTTAACGATACTATTTTCAACAACATTGCCTTCGGAATGCCGCACGTTGGAGAAGAGGATGTTATTCGGGCAGCGAAGATTGCCCACGCGCACGATTTTATTATGGAAACCGAGCAAGGTTACCAAACCATCATAGGTGAACGCGGATCCAAACTGTCAGGAGGACAGCGGCAACGCATCAGTATCGCCCGAGCGATATTAAAGAACCCGCCAATCCTGATCCTGGATGAGGCTACTTCTGCGCTTGACTCGGAATCCGAACGCCTGGTGCAAGACGCTCTCAATAGTTTGATGCAGCACAGGACCTCGATTGTAATTGCTCACCGACTGAGTACGATTCAGCACGCGGATGAGATCATCGTCGTTCAGGAAGGGCGTATTGTGGAGCGCGGAACGCATGATGATCTCGTTCGCGAAGGCGGACTTTACCAGAAGCTGCGGGAGATTCAGAAAGCCTAGCAGTTTTGCGCAATGTTGTTTTTACGTTACCTTTAGGAGCCAATACCCCGAACAACCCGGCACATGAAAAAGAGCAGACTTATTTTTTATTTACTCTTTGCGTTGTTTCACCTCGGAGCTTTCATCTTTACAATTGCCTTAGGAAATGATACAAGTTTCCTGATGAGTATGTTCAGCTGGGTGCCGTATTTCAAATGGGTTACGTTGCTGGGACTGTTGATGGTCTGTGTCGACTTTATCTGGGCCTGGATAGCGAACAGAGACCGCGACAGGCAAAGGGACGCACTCGCGCATGAAGTGAATACGTTGAAGGCAAAACTCTTCGACATGCAGGAAGAGGCAACCAAGCGCGTTACCGCCAAGCCTCTGGATCCACCTACTCCTCCTAGTGCACAGTAGTCCCCAGCATACNGTCGTCCCTGGGAGCGATAGTCACTTNNTTATTCGTCGCGCAAGGATTTGACCGGATTGGCTGATGCCGCCCGGACAACGTGAAAGCCTACCGTCATAAGCGTTATAATAAACGCAAGCAAAGCTGATAGTATGAACGTAGGCCACTCTCCCTTAAGTTCTATCCGATATGCGAAGTTCTGTAACCAGTCATTCGTGAAGAACCAGGCGAGGGGGAACGCGACAATCATTCCGATGCCGACCAGCAGGAAGAACTCTTTTGAAATCAGCACGACGAGATTCTGAACACTTGCTCCGATCACCTTCCGGACACCAATCTCCTTGGTGCGTTGTTCCGTTGTAAACGCGGCTAACCCGAGCAATCCAAGACATGCGATGACGATCGTCAATCCAGAAAACGCTGTGAATATTTGACTACGTTTCTCATCAGCCTGGTATTGTGAATTAAAGTCTGCGTCAAGAAAATCGTATTCGAATGTATAAGTTGGAAAGATCTCCTTCCATGCGCTCTCAATGGCGGCCAGTGACTTGCGAACATCTCCTTCTTCTGTCCTCACAAACACAAATCCATTTCTGGGTGCCATCAAGATCATCAACGGTTCTATGGGATCGTACAATGAATTTTGATGATAGTCTTTGACAACACCGACTACGGTGCGTTCATTGTCAGGTGTGTCGGGGTTTCCATCGCTGAAAACAAACTTTTTCCCGATTGGATTCTCCCATGACATTCTCTTAACCATTGATTCGTTCACCAATGCGCCGAACGTCGTATCAGAGGGAAACTCTCTCGAAAAGTCGCGTCCCGTCACCACCTTCATCCCAAGCGTGCTGACGAAATCATAGTCAGCTGCATACAGGTCAACGCCCCGGTCAACCAACTTTCCCTCGTTGTCTTCGACCTTTAGTAGAAGTTTGCCAATACCAAGCCCAGGTGAGCTTGATGCCGTCCCGACCGATGAGATCTCGGGCATTTGCTTCAGTTGGTTAATCAACACTTGTGATTTTTCTCTGAGGGCGCGTTCGTTCATGCCGATGCGTACAACCCTTTCCTTTTCAAAACCAAGATCTTTATTGCGCATGAATTGAAGTTGGTCGAAAACGATCAGCGTCGATATGAGCATGAAAATGGAGATCATAAACTGAAAGGCCACCAGGAACTTCCTGAAGACTGCGCTGCCTCCCTTCGTCGTTAACTTGCCCTTGAGTACGTTTATCGGGCTGAAGCCTGACAAATAAAACGCTGGATAACTTCCGCCTACGATTCCGACGAAGATTACAATCGCCAGTAAGCTAAGGATTATTGGTCCCTGGAAGATATATGAAAATGGCAGCGATTTGTTGGCGAGACTGTTGAACGTAGGGAGTAGCACATAGATCAAGACGAGGCTAATCACCATTGCGATCAAGGCTATCACGACTGATTCTGCGATGAACTGCGCGATCAACTGTCGACGTTGAGATCCCATCACTTTCCTGACACCAACCTCTTTTGCGCGGTTGACGGAGCGAGCCGTTGCGAGATTCATGTAGTTGATGCAAGCGATGAGAAGCATAAATGCCGCCACCGACGCGAAGATGTATATATACGTAATGTCTCCACCTTCTTCGGCTTCGTCCTGAATTTTTGAATAGAGGTGAATGTCGAGGATAGGTTGAAGTTCATAGACTATTTTTATCCCGAACTGCTCAAAAATGGGATTGACCCTTTCCTTAATGATTTTGTCAAAGCTGGTGTACATCTTTGACAGATCATAGCCTTCAGGAAGTTGGATATAGGTAAATACTCCGAAATTTCCCCAACTGCCTACGAAGTCGCGTCGCGTGCTGCGAGAGATCAGTCCATCGAAGATAAAGTGCGAGTTGAGGGGTACGTCTTCGATGATTCCAGTGATTTTGAATTCTTCTCCTGCTTCGTTTTGAATGGATTGTCCGACAGCTTCAGAGATGTCGGAGAAATATTTCTTTGCAGTCGTTTCTGTCAGGACTAATGTGAAGGGATTATCCAAAGCGGTAGCGGGCTCGCCATGGATAAACTTGTATGTGAACATGTCGAATACCGTCGAGTCAGTGAGGTAGAACTCTTCCTCATAGAATTGCTTCTCACCATTTTTGTAGATTGTTCGTCCTGTGCCGAAGAATCTGACTGCGTTCTGAACTTCGGGATAATTGTCACGCAACTCATCCGCAAGGGGTATTTGAGCGACTGCCCAGGTAAAGGCATTGTCGGTCTCTTTAATGTTGGATACGACTCGGTAGATATTCTTCGCGTTTTCGTGATATCGATCGTAGCTGAGTTCGTGAAGGATATACATCAGCAGGAACATGCTGCATGTGATTCCTATTGTCAAGCCCGTAACATTGAGTAAGCTGTAGGTCCTGTCTTTCAGGATAGTCCGAATAGAGATTTTCAATAGGTTTTTTAGCATATCCGCGGTGGGTTTAACTGGAGGATGTAGGTGCCATCGAAAAAGTTGTACTCTCCTAACCAGATGCGGGGCTAGATCAATTCGTATGCCGGTTGGGTTGGCAGGAGGATTTCTAAGTTGAGGGTGGTTTTAGTGTTCGGATTGAAGGAGGAAACGTGCGATATCGGACGGGGGATAACTTGGGGGAGGGCGGAATCCCTTCTCTTCTTGCCTTGGCGGGATAGCGGAGGATTCGGGTAAGGAATTTCGTTATTCCTAGTATTCCAGGTTCTTTGTCAGATACCCTCGGTGCGATGTAGCCAGCCGAAATTAAAAAGTCTAAGCCAAAGCCAGAGGTTATCCCGCCCAACCATCCCTGTCTAAATTTCGATAAGTGATCGCCTCCGACAAATGCTCTGGCCGAATACTATCGCATCCGGCCAAGTCGGCGATGGTTCTAGACACCTTAAGCACCCTATCATATGCGCGTGCTGACAATCCGATTCGCTCCATGGCGGTTTTCAATAGCGCGTTGCCTTCCGTATCGATCGCACATATTTTTTTGACCATGTGTGATGGCATCATCGCATTGCAGTGAATGTACTTATGGTTCGCGAATCGGCGGATCTGAATGTCGCGTGCACGTATGACGCGATCGCGGATCTGTTCACTTGTTTCCACTTTCCGGTTCGCAGTCATTTCATCGAAACTCACTGGCACGACCTCTACATGCAAGTCGATTCGATCGAGGAGTGGTCCACTGATTTTACTCAAATAGCGTTGCACAGCTCCCGGTCCGCAGAGGCATTCCTTCTCGGGATGGTTGTAGTAGCCACACGGACACGGGTTCATGCTTGCGATCAACATGAAGTTTGCCGGATACTCAATTGTTGACTTCGCACGTGAGATTGTCACACGCCTCTCTTCCATCGGTTGTCTCATTACTTCAAGTACATCGCGCTTGAATTCTGGCAGCTCATCGAGGAATAATACGCCATTGTGGGCAAGAGAAATTTCTCCAGGCTTTGGATGACTTCCTCCACCGACCAAGGCAGTGTTTGAAATTGTGTGGTGAGGACTTCTAAACGGCCGCGTCGTCAGCAATCCAACGTCACGTGATAGTTTACCTGCAACGGAATGAATCTTTGTTGTCTCAAGGGCTTCGTTCAATGTCAATGGAGGAAGGATTGTCGGTAATCGTTTGGCAAGCATTGTTTTCCCGGCACCCGGTGGGCCAATCATGATAACGTTGTGTCCACCCGCAGCCGCGATTTCAAGTGCGCGCTTGATGTTTTCTTGTCCCTGGACATCTTTAAAGTCGGTGTCGTATGTGTTAGAACGTGAAAGAAACATGTCCCTCGCGTTCACATGCATAGGTTTAAGTTCACTCTTTCCGGTAAGAAAGTCGATGGCATCCTGAAGGGACTTTACACCATAAACGTTCAGTCCATCGACCACCGCAGCTTCGCGCGCGTTTGCTTCCGGGATAATCAATCCACTTGACTTTTCGCGCCGCGCATGAATCGCGATTGGAAGTACTCCTTTGATAGGACGAAGCATTCCATCAAGCGCGAGTTCACCCATGATTATAAACTGATCGAGCTTTTCAGTTTTGATTTGTCCGGAAGCTTCGAGTACGCAGAGGGCAATCGGGAGATCGTAAGCCGAACCTTCCTTTCGAATGTCTGCCGGAGCAAGGTTGACTACGGTGCGTTTTCTCGGCATGAAGTAGCCGAGGTGTTTGAAGGTTGATTCGATTCTGAGTTGACTTTCTTTGAGCGCGTTGTCGGGAAGGCCGCTCATGAAGAAGCGTGTGCCCTGGCCCACGTTTGTTTCGATGAGAATGGTGCGCGCGTCCACACCGTGAACAGCGGCACCAAAAGTTTTTGCCAGCATAGTGATTCAGGTTGAGAGGGAAACCTAAAGCGTTCGATAATCTGGAAAACCAGATTATGGGTCTCAAACGCGTTGTGTAATTTAGAAGAACGGAGGGAAAAAGAAAATGCAAGACACAACGAACACAAAGAAAACACGACGAACACGACGATGTGTTTATTTGCTTTCTACTGCGGATCCAGGATCTTTCTTAGTAAGTGCTGTTTACATAAGACGATTGCACGACAGATGCAGACACTGATGTAAATTACGTAGTGTTCTTTGTGTGTTCGCCGTGCCGTCGTGAGCTGGATTTCAACCCCTACCCAAATCGAATCGTGAACGTCGTCCCCTTATCCACTTCACTCTCCGCCCATATAGATCCTCCCAACGACTCAATCTGGGTCTTGATAAGAAACAACCCCACACCACGCGCTTCCTGGTGATTGTGGAACGTCTTGTGAAGTCCGAAGAGTTTGTCTCCGAACTTCTCCATATCAATACCCTGGCCGTTGTCTTTGACCTGGAGAGTGATACGCCCGTCTTTTGCGAACGACTTGAAATGAATGGCCGGATCTCGGTGAGGTGACTTGTACTTGATCGCGTTGGTCAGCAAATTCTGGAAGATGCTTTCGAGATAGGGTTTCGAATATCGAATAGCGGGAGCTTCATTAAAATCAAACGTCACTGATGCGTGCGCGACGATGAGTTCGCCCTCGAGGGACTGAACAACCTTGTCAAGAACTTCTTTGAACCTGATATCAGCGAGATCGACCTGGTCGTTCTTCTGAACCTTGAGTGTGTCCATGAGTTCATTCATGGTTTCACTAAGATTCTTCGCTACATTCTTCAATTTTTCAAAAATTATCTTGTAATCGGTGATCTCGCTATTGTCGTTGAGTAGATTGATCAACGCCTGTATGTTGTTCACCGGTGCGCGAAGATTATGCGAGATGATGTGCGCGAATTCGTCAAGCTTTCGGTTTTGCTCCTGCAGCCGAAGTGTTATTCCTTCGAGGTTTGATTTTGAGTCGAGAATGTGTTCCTCCGACTTCTTTCTTTCCGAGATGTCGATCGCACTTGCGTAGATGGTTCCCGCTGACGGATCAGGACCCAGTGCCCACAGCAACCAACGATAAGAACCATCCTTGCACATCAAGCGATGTTCGAAGGTGTGCAGGTTCTTCGAGAGCATAAGGGAAACCACTTGCTCCTTTGTGCGCTGTGTGTCTTCGGGATGAACAAAACTAAAGATCGGTTGCGACTTGAGTTCTGCTTCAGTCCATCCGAGCATACGCGTCCACGACGGACTTATCCGGATCAGATTTCCTTCGAAGTCGAGTATGGCATTAAGGTTAACGGGATTGTTGAAGAACCGAAGGTTTTGCTCTGCGATTCTCGTGAGTTTCTCCTCAATATTTTTTTGTTCTGTTACATCCTGGATGAAGCCACCCAACATTTCAAAGCGTCCCTCATTGTAGAGACCTACACCAGTTTCATCGACCCATCGCCATCCGCCATCCGCATGTCGCATTCTGTACTGCAATTGGTAGCTCATTTTGCGAGGGATCGCGGACGCAATGGCATCTGCTATTGCTTGCTTGTCGTCGGGATGGATGAGTTCACCGAAACTGCATCGCCCTTCCAGGAAGTCCTGGCGGGTATACCCTGTGATAGCTTCAATCTGATTGTTGATGTATAAGGTAGTGTAACGATCGTCATTCTTGCAGATATACACGGCGCCCGGAACATTGTGCGCCAGAATACGAAACGCTTCTGCGTAATTATGCAAGACATTTTCTCCCTTGGTTCCCTTGTCGGGTGATGACCGCTGTGGCATTTATTGGCTCTGGAACTAACTATCTAAATTAACGGAAAATTACGATTCTGAAAGGGGAATGCAAGTTCATTTAAGAGGGAAGCCCCTCTGGCGCCTGGCCTCGAAAACGATAACAGCAGCGGCTGCCGATACATTCATGGAATCAATCTGCCCCGCCATCGGAATAATGATTGCGCGTTGGTTCTTAGTGATCCATGTTTTCGAAAGTCCTGTTGACTCTGTTCCCATTACGATCGCACTTGGTTTTGTGAAGTCAACGGTATGGTAGGGTACCGAAGCTTTCAGATACGTACTATAGGGTAAAATCCCATTCTTTTCTAACCAGGCCAGAGTTTCCTCCGATGTTGCGGAGGCTACCTGATTTGTAAATATACACCCCACGCTCGAACGGATAACGTTGGGGTTGTAGAAGTCTGTTTGAGGGTCGCAAATAATTACTGCATCGAGTGCTGCCGCATCTGCCGTGCGAAGTATTGCTCCGAGGTTTCCCGGTTTTTCAACTGATTCGAGAACGAGAACGAGCGGATTACCGCTTAGCTTGATATCGTCTAATCGGTGAGTCTTTTGTTGAGCGACTGCGAGAACACCACCCGAGTTCTCACGAATGGCAATCTTGTCAAATACTTCCTTGGAAACAGGAATGAGTGTTTTGTCGTCAGGATTAAGATCTGCAAGTTCCGTCGGCGTGATTAACTCATCGCAGAAGAAAAGATTACCGATCCTGTACCCAGCTTGCAATGCCAATTTGATTTCCCTTCTTCCTTCGATCACAAACAATCCTTGCTTTCGCCTCTCACGTGGTTTTTCGAGCGCGAGCAGATTTTTGATCTTCGGATTTTGAGTACTCGTGATGGTAAAATGCATGCGAAGGTCAACGTTAGCGTACCCAATAGTGGATGGCACCTATCTATATGCAATCTTATACCTTTTGTTTCGAAGTTTCATAAAACTCTGACAAATGTCATGTCACATATTTGATGGATGGGAGGTAGTGCTTAGAACTTTCGCAAACTTGTCATAGATTGGAGCCGTTGTCGAACAATTGTTAATCATTGAATCTGAAGCTTCAATATCCTGCATCCTGGAAGGAATACGAGTTGATCGATTCCGGTGATTTTGAAAAGCTCGAACGCTTTGGTCCTTATGTCTTGATACGACCTGAGCCGCAGGCCCTTTGGAAGCGGTCGCTGAGCGAAAATCAGTGGAAGAAGATGGCACATGCGCGTTTTGTACGCGAGCAGAAGGACAAGTTCCGGTTTACCGATGAGGTCAAGGGCGGTTGGTCGCGCGTGGCCGGAATGCCGGAAAGCTGGGAGATTCAATATCAATATGCAGATCTCCATCTTCGTTTAAGGCTTGCGCTTACCGGTTTTGGACATGTTGGAATATTTCCTGAGCAGGGCAGCAATTGGAATTTCATCTATGATACGATCCGTGGCTGGAAGATTCAGCAACCAAGGGTTTTGAACCTCTTTGCCTATACCGGAGCTGCTTCCATGGTCGCGAGATCGGCAGGTGCGCAGGTGGTGCATTGCGATGCTTCGCGCCCGGGGCTGAACTGGGCAAACCAGAACATGCAATTGAATAACCTTTCCGATATCCGTTGGGTTTATGAGGACGCACTGAAGTTTGTTCGTCGCGAAGCAAAGCGGGGTAATCGCTATAACGGTATTATTATGGACCCGCCTCCGTACGGCCGGGGACCTGATGGAGAAAAGTGGACCCTGCAGGAACAACTCGACCAATTTATTCAGCTCGGCAGCCAGCTTTTGGAGAAAGAGAACTGCTTTTTCATTCTGAACATGTATGCTGCCGGCCTGTCGTCAATTGTAGGTTACAACGTTGTCGGAACCTACCTGGACCCTGCGCACATTGAATATGGGGAGTTCTTTCTGAAAAGTACCCATAAGGCGCACCTTCCCATGGGGACATTTCTGCGTTATTCAGCATGACCGTCCCGGGCGATTTTCGGTGTCGCCTGAAACAATTGCTCAAATAGTGCTACCTTTGCGCCTCAAAAACCATAAAAATTGAGGATTTGACCATTTATGGACGTTTCTAAGATCCGTAACATCGCCATTATTGCACACGTCGACCACGGCAAAACTACCCTCGTAGACAAATTGCTGATGGCCGGTAAGCTCTTTAAGGAGCACGAAAACCCCGGAGAGCTTATCATGGACAGCAATGACCTTGAGCGGGAGAGGGGGATCACAATCCTCGCGAAGAATGTTTCAGTTCGATACAAAGACTACAAGATCAACGTGATAGACACCCCGGGCCACAGCGACTTTGGAGGTGAGGTCGAACGGGTCTTGAACATGGCGGATGGCTGCCTTCTTCTCGTCGACGCCTTTGAAGGTCCAATGCCTCAAACCCGCTTCGTTCTTCAAAAAGCCCTTGAACTTGGATTGAAACCCATCGTGGTCATCAACAAGGTCGACAAAAAGAACTGCACCCCTGACGAGGTACATGAGCAGGTGTTTGACCTGATGTATCAACTTGATGCAACTGAAGATCAGCTCGACTTCCCCGCCTATTATGGGTCGGCCAAGCAGGGATGGATGAGTACCGACTGGCGGAAACCCACGAATGATATCGTGCCTTTGCTCGAGGGAATCATCGAACACATACCGGCACCTATTACCGAGCAGGGGACAACTCAATTGCTTATCACTTCGCTTGAATATTCGTCGTATATCGGCCGCGTGGCGATTGGCCGTGTGCATCGCGGAACACTCAAAGCCGGACAGCCGGTAGCACTTGTCAAACGTGACACGAAGGCGATTGTCAAGTCGCGCGTCAAAGATCTTTACGTGTTCGAAGGTTTCGAAAAACAAAGAGTTGAAGAAGTAAAAGCCGGAGAGATCTGCGCTGTGGTTGGTCTCGAGGATTTTGAGATTGGCGATACTGTGGCCGATATCGAGAATCCGGAAGGGATGAAGAGCATTGCCATTGACGAACCGACGATGAGTATGTTATTCACAATTAACAACTCACCGTTTTACGGCAAAGAAGGCAAGTATGTGACTTCGCGCCACATCAAGGAACGTCTTGATAAAGAACTTGAGAAGAACCTTGCGCTTCGTGTAGGCGATACAGGATCTGCCGACTCATTCATGGTGTATGGCCGCGGCGTGTTGCACTTGTCAGTATTAATTGAGACGATGCGGCGTGAAGGATACGAACTGCAGATCGGTCAGCCGCAGGTGATCTTTAAGGAGATCGATGGCGTGAAGTGTGAACCTGTGGAAGAGCTCACGATTGATTTGCCGGAAACAGATGCAGGAAAAGCGATCGAGACTGTATCGCAGCGGAAAGGGGAGATGATCAACATGGAGCCGAAGGGCGACCGCATGATCCTCAAGTTCAATATTCCTTCCCGCGGTATCATCGGACTGAGAAACTACCTGTTGAACGTTACTGCGGGAGAGGCCATTGTCACCCACCGGTTCAAAGAGTATCAACCTTACAAAGGAGAGATTCCTGGACGGATCAATGGATCACTGATCGTGATGGAACAAGGCGAAGCAATCGCATACAGCTTGCATAACCTGCAGGACCGCGGCAAATTCTTTATCGATCCAGGTGAACCTGTTTACGAAGGTCAGGTTATTGGCGAACACACTCGTAGTGGAGATCTCGTCATAAATGTGACGAAGACGAAGAAGCTCACCAATATGCGGGCTTCAGGCGCTGACGAGAAGATGCGTATAGCCCCTGCAGTGAAGTTTTCACTCGAAGAGGCATTGGAATACATCCAGGCTGATGAGTACGTCGAAGTAACTCCCAAGTCTATTCGCCTTCGGAAGATCTATCTTTCGGAGAACGAAAGGAAAAAATATAGTAAGAGCTAAAAAACAAAAGCGGCCCTCGGGCCGCTTTTTGTTTTCTTTCTGGAAGGTTATACTTAGTTCCCTTCTGTTCCTTTCTTGCTCTTGGCAAAATCACCTGCCTTGATAATGCTAATCTTGTC
>Ga0065721_10052671_pt1 | contig 11427 bp, 4 predicted proteins | sample Mesricmetagenome_FD_59108 | JGI IMG/M metagenome (GOLD analysis project Ga0065721, IMG submission 59108) | Mesophilic microbial community from rice straw/compost enrichment Sample: eDNA_1 v2 (version 2) | ecosystem: Engineered > Solid waste > Grass > Composting > Bioreactor | place: USA: Davis...
GTGCTGCGGGCCCTCGGCATCCATCCACGCGATGGTCAGACCGCCGAACAGGCCGGGCGCGACGTTGTCGGGGTGCCCCTCCATCTCGGTGGCCAGGCGCAGCAGGTCGACGTCGCTGAAGGCGACCTCTCCCTCGAGCAGTCCCTTCGCGGCCAGGATGCCGGCGACCACTGCCGCCCCCGAGGAGCCCATGCCGCGGCCGTGCGGGATGACGTTGTGCGCCGTCAGCCGCAATCCGGGCAGGGTGCGACCGACCGAGGCGTAGGTGTGCGCCATCGCGCGCACCACGAGGTGCGAGGCGTCGCGGGGGACGTCGGCCGTCCCCTCGCCCTCGACCTCGATCTCGAGGCGGTCGCCGTCGAGCTGCTCGACGACCAGTTCGTCGTAGACGCTGAGGGCGAGGCCCAGGGTGTCGAAGCCGGGGCCGAGGTTCGCGCTCGTCGCGGGAACGCGGACCGCGACCCGGCGTCCGGGGCCTGAGCTCACGCGGTCACCGGCTGCAGGTCGAGCACGGAGGCGACCTCCGAGGTGGTCGCGTCGACGACGGTGGGCTCGACGGTCGAGCCGTCGGCGCGACGCAGGGCCCACTGCGGGTCCTTGAGTCCGTGGCCGGTGACGGTCAGCACGACCTTCGCGCCCGCGGGGACGACGCCGGCCTCAGCGCGGCTGAGCAGACCCGCGACGCTGATGGCCGACGCGGGCTCGACGAAGACGCCGACCTCTCCCGCGAGGATCTTCTGTGCCTCGAGGATGCCGTCGTCGTCGATCGCGCCGAACCAGCCGTCGGTGGCGTCGCGCGCTTCGAGCGCGAGATCCCACGAGGCGGGGTTGCCGATGCGGATCGCGCTGGCGATCGTCTCGGGGTTCTTCACGACCTCGCCGCGCACCAGCGGCGCGGACCCGGCCGCCTGCAGGCCGAACATGCGGGGAACCTTCGTCGCGACGCCGCGGGCGGCCTCTTCGCGGTATCCGCGCGAGTAGGCGGTGTAGTTGCCCGCGTTGCCGACCGGGATGAAGTGGAAGTCGGGGGCGTCGCCGAGCTGAGCGACGACCTCGTAGGCGGCCGTCTTCTGCCCCTCGATGCGGTCGGGGTTGACCGAGTTGACCAGGTGGACCGGGTAGTGGTCGGCGAGCTCGCGGGCGATCTCGAGGCAGTCGTCGAAGTTGCCGCGGATCTGGATGAGGCGACCGTTGTGCGCCACGGCCTGGCTGAGCTTGCCCATCGCGATCTTGCCCTCGGGCACGAGCACCGCGGCGGTGATGCCGGCGTGTGCGGCGTAGGCCGCGGCCGACGCCGAGGTGTTGCCGGTGGAGGCGCAGATGACCGCCTTGGCACCGTGTTCGACGGCGCGCGAGAGGGCGACGGTCATTCCGCGGTCCTTGAAGGATCCGGTGGGGTTCATGCCCTCGAACTTGACCCAGACCTCGGCGCCGGTGCGCCGCGACAGCGCCGGAGCCGGGATGAGCGGCGTGCCGCCCTCGCCGAGGGTGACGACGGTGGAGGCGTCGGTGACACCGAGACGGTCGGCGTATTCGCGGAGGACTCCGCGCCAGAGGTGTGCCATGTCAGTTCCCTTCCACACGCAGCACGGAGACCACGCGCTCGACGACGCCGCTCGCGGCGAGACGCTCGACGGTCTCGCTCAGGTCCTGCTCGCGGGCCTTGTGTGTTCCGATGACCAGACGGGCGGAACCGCCGGTCTGGGTGTTCTCGTCCGCCTCGATGACGGTCTGCTCGACGGTCGCGATCGACACGCGACCCTCGCTCAGGATGCCGGCGACGGTCGCCAGCACGCCGGGCTGATCGTCGACCTCGAGGGTGATCTGGTAGCGCGTGATGACGTGCCCGATGGGCACGGCGGGGAGGTTCGCGCGCGTGGACTCGCCGACGCCCACTCCCCCGGCGATGTGGCGGCGCGCGGCCGACACGACGTCGCCGAGCACGGCCGACGCGGTCTGCACGCCGCCGGCGCCGGCGCCGTAGAACATCAGGTCGCCCGCGGCCTCGGCCTGCACGAAGACGGCGTTGTTGGCCCCGTGCACGCTCGCGAGCGGGTGCGTGCGTTCGACGAGGGCGGGGTAGACGCGCACCGAGATGGACTCCGAGCCGTCGTCGGCCGTGAGGCGCTCGCACACGGCGAGCAGCTTGATGACGTAGCCGGCGTGGCGCGCGGATTCGATCATCGCGGCGTCGACCGAGGTGATGCCCTCGCGGTGCACGGCGTCCAGGGGCACCGTGGTGTGGAACGCGAGACTGGCGAGGATCGCGGCCTTCTGCGCGGCGTCGTAGCCCTCGACGTCGGCGGTGGGGTCGGCCTCGGCGTAGCCGAGCGCCTGCGCCTGCGCGAGCACGTCGGCGAAGTCGGCGCCCTCGGTGTCCATGCGGTCGAGGATGTAGTTCGTCGTGCCGTTGACGATGCCCATGATGCGCACGACGCGGTCGCCGGCGAGCGAGTCGCGCAGCGGGCGGATGATCGGGATGGCACCGGCCGCGGCGGCCTCGTAGTAGACCTCGGCTCCGACCTGGTCGGCGGCCTCGAACACCTCGGAGCCGTGGGTCGCGAGCAGGGCCTTGTTGGCGGTGACGACGTCGGCGCCCGAGGCGATCGCGTGCAGCACCTGGGTGCGGGCGGGCTCGATACCGCCCATCAGCTCGATGACGATGTCGCTGCCGACGATGAGCGTCTCGGCATCGGTCGTGAACAGCTCGCGCGGAAGGTCGGCGTCGCGCTTGCCGTCGAGGTTGCGCACGGCGATGCCGGCGAGTTCGAGCTTCGCGCCCGCGCGGTCGGCGAGCTCGTCGCCGTGCTTGAGCAGCAGGTCGGCGACCTGCGAGCCGACGGCGCCGGCGCCGAGGAGCGCCACGCGGAGCGTGCGGTAGTCGGTCATTCGGTGTCTCCGTGGGGTGTTGCGGTGGAAGCGGATGCCGAGATCCCGGCGTCGCGCGCGAGCAGATCGGCCACGGTCTCGCCGCGGACGATCACCCGGGCCTCGCCCCCGCGTACGGCGACGACGGGCGGGCGGGGCGTGTAGTTGTAGTTGCTCGCGAGCGAGAAGCAGTACGCGCCGGTGGCGGGGACGGCGAGCAGGTCGCCGGGCGTGACGTCGCCGGGGAGGTATTCGGCATCCACGACGATGTCTCCCGACTCGCAGTGGTGACCGACAACGCGCGAGAGCGCCGGCGTCGCGGAGCTCGTGCGCGAGACGACGCGCGCCGAGAAGTCGGCGCCGTACAGGGCGGGGCGGGCGTTGTCGCTCATGCCGCCGTCGACGCTGACGTAGGTGCGCTCGAGTCCCTCCGCCGCGGTGACGGTCTTGACCGTGCCCACCTCGTAGAGGGTCACGCCGGCCTGGCCGACGATCACGCGGCCGGGTTCGGTGGCGACGTCGGGCATCGGGATGCCGCGCACCGCGCACTCGTCGGCGATGGCGTCCAGGATGCCGTCGGCGATCTCTTCGATGGGCTTCGGGTCGTCGACCGAGGTGTACGAGATGCCGAAGCCGCCGCCGACGTTGAGCAGGGGGATCTCTCCCCCGGCGAGCAGGTCGGCGTGGAGGTCGACGAGGCGCGCCGCCGACTCGCGGAAGCCCGACGAGTCGAAGATCTGCGAGCCGATGTGGGCGTGCAGGCCGACGAAGCGCAGGCTCGGCAGCTCGCGGATGCGCGCGACGGCCTCGGCCGCCCCCTCGAGCGAGAAGCCGAACTTCTGGTCCTCGTGGGCCGTGGCGAGGAAGGCGTGGGTCTCGGCATGCACCCCGGTGCGCACGCGGACGAGCACCGACTGAACCGCGCCGCGCCGCTCGGCGACCGCGGCGAGACGTTCGATCTCGATGGGGCTGTCGACGACGACCGAGCCGATCCCGACCTCGACCGCCCGCTCGAGCTCGCGCACGCTCTTGTTGTTCCCGTGGAAGCCGAGTCGCGCGGGCTCCGCTCCCCCGGCCAGGGCGACCTCGAGTTCGCCGAGCGTGCAGACGTCGACCGAGAGCCCCTCGTCGACGACCCAGCGGACGACCTCGGTCGACAGGAACGCCTTGCCCGCGTAGTAAATGCGAGCCCGGATGCCGTGCCGCTCGGCCGCCCCGTCGAAGGCCACGCGAGCGCGGCGGGCGTGCGCGCGCACCTCGTCCTCATCAAGGACGTAGAGCGGAGTGCCGAACCGGTCGCGCAGGTCGAAGACCGACACCCCTCCGATCTCGACGGAACCGTCGTCGGTGCGGTGTGCGCTGGCGGGCCAGACGGGGGCGACGAGCTCGTTCGCTTCGGCCGGGGCGGTGAGCCACTCGGGCACGAGCGCGGAGTGCGAGGCGGACACGGAGGAACCTATCGGGTTTGGCGGCGACGCGACGGCCGCGGATCACGGCTCCCACCCCCGCGGAGAGTCACGCGGCGGGCAGTCCGATCAGTCTAGAGCACGGCGTATGCCGCTCCCTTCCCGCGGGTGCGCCACTCCTACCGCGAAGATCGGCGGGGTCGCGTCTGCCGCTGTGAGCAGACGGGACCCCGCCAACCTGGTGTGTCGCTATTCGCACATCCTCATGGCTCGGGATGGGAGGGGCGCGCACACCGAGAGCGGATGATGTCACCGATCATTTCTCGACGCTCGGTCAGGCCGTAACGATGGCGACACGTTGCGCGGCGGGGTTGGCCGCGAGCCATGTCACCGTGCGACCCGCCAGTGCTGTCATCGCCACAGGGGTGGACCGGTCTGTCTGAGTCCCATCGCCGAGCTGACCGCCGTCGTTCTTACCCCAGGCGAGCATCGAACCGTCGGACCGCTGCACATAGAACTGCGTTCCGTTGGACGACACCATCCGCGCCCCGCTGATGTTCGGTACGGTCGCCGTCGCCGCACCCGTACCGAAGGTCTTCACGGTTCCGTCGGGCATCAGAGCAAGGCCACCACTGATCGAAGCGACCCCCGAGAGACCCGATACCTGTACGGCCGTCGTCTGCGGCCCACCCCAGTGCCACACGGTCTGATCATTTCGGAGAACCGCAGCACCCCACATGTACGGATGCATGTCGACGACATTCGAGACCCCGGACACGGGCTTGAAGCTCGGCGAAGAGGTGGTTGTTCCATCTCCGATCGAGTGGTTGCCGTTGAAGCCGGCGGCCCGCACCGTACCGTCCTGCATTCGGATGAAGATCGCCGCGCGATCCGCGATGACCTGCTGGACCCCCGAGATGTTAGGGAGAGGGCGCGGCGACTTCACTTCTTGCCCCTCGGAAAGGGAGGGGTCGCCCATGATGCCGTAATGGTTGGTACCCCACGTCACCAACGTCCCGTCCGCGAGAAGAGCAGTCGTGCAGTAGTCACCGATGGCGACGTCCCTCACGTTGCTGACCCCCGGAACCTGAATCCAGTTCTGGAGCGGCTGGTCGGTGGCTCCGGTCACCGTGTAGTAGCCGTTGTTGCCGATTCCCCAGACGGAACCGTCCGCCAACAAGGCGATCGACGTCGAGTTGTTGTTGCTGACGATCTTGACGATGGGGGACGAGAAGATCGGCCAGACCTGTGTCGGAGTCGCGAGCGTCGTGGGCCAGCCGTACTTCGGCCGGTCCAGTCCCAACGCTCCCCACTGACCCCATCCGCATGCCAGGGCGTTGGCGCCGAGGACCACGTAGCGATCGGTTGCGCTGCTTGATCCGCTCGAGGCCGTCACACTGAGAGATGTACCCGGTCGTGTCCACGCATCCGGCGTCACCGTCGTCTGCAACTGACCCGAGGCATCGGATTGACCCGACGTCGTCGCCAGCACCGCACCGCCGCTCGCGGCCAGGGTGAGCGCTGCTCCGGCGACGGGCCTGGGCCCGGCCATGACCTTCGCCGTCACTGCGCTCGTGCTCCCGGCGGCGACCGACGTCGCCACCTCGACCGAAACAGATGCCGTGCCGTAGACGAAGAATCCGCTGTAGACGCCGCGAGGGCTACGGACCGGGAGGTCGGTGACCGGATGCCCGTTCATCGCGGAGGTCGCAGTGACCGGCGACAGACGGTTCGTCGTGGAGCCGTCGCAGAGCTGCCCCCAGTTGTTCTGACCCCAGGCCTTCACCGTTCCGTCAGCGAGCAACGCGTAGCCGTTCGCGTCCAGCCCCGAGACCTTCACCACGTTCGACAGACCGCTGATGGCGACGGGAGTGGTCCGATTCGTCGCCGTGCCATCTCCGACCGCACCATCTGCGTTCGTCCCCCACGCCATCACGGTCTTGTCCGACAGCACGGCGTAGGCGGCCTGTCCGCCGCCGGAGATCTGCGTCACGCCCGACAACGACGTGAGCTTCACCGGCGTCGCCTGGTTCTGCGAACTCCCATCACCCACGAGACCCCAGGCGCTGTTGTTCGAGGCCGGAGTCGCCGTGGAGTTGTTCCCCCACGACCAGACCGTACCGTCGGACCGAAGAGCGACGCCGGTGTGCCGCGTCGCGGCGAGCTGACGCACGTTCGTGAGATTTGAGACGGACTCGGGGCTGAGCACCGGGTTGGTGAACGTGCCGTTCCCGACCTCACCGCTGTCGTTTTGACCCCACGCCTTGACCGTCCCATCGGTGAGGAGCGCGTAGCCGGTGCGGTCGCCAACGGTGATCGCGGCGACATTCGAGAGATTCGGGATCTCTACCGGAGATGAGGGGACGTTCGTCGACCCGATCCCCAGCTGGCCCTGCCAGTTCGCGCCCCACGCCATGACCTTCCCCGATTCGAGGAGAGCGAAACCGGAGCCGTACATGATCGCGATCTGCTTTACATTCGACAGCGACGGGACCTTGCCCCATTTCAGGGTGCTGTCGCCCGACCCACCACCGGCCATCTGGTTGAACGGATTGTCGTACCCGCGGGTCCACACCGTTCCGTCGGCGAGCAGAGCCATCCACCATGTATCACCGGCCGAATCGCCGCAGGCCGATGCGATCTGGACGATCGGCGACGGGAACACCCGGTCGGTGAGAACGACCGCCTGGTTGTCACCGCCGAACCCCGCCCCCTGCCCAGCGACGTTCGCACCGATCGTCTGGAAGGTGTCCTGCGCAGAACTCGCCCCCGACGAAGCAGTCACACGAACCACTTCGCCAGGCGCCGTCCACAAGTCCGGCGTGACCGTCGTCTGGAACACCCCGGATGCGTTCGTCGTGCCGCTCGACGCTCCGAGAGCCGCGTTGTCGGTAGCCGTCAATGCGACGGTCGCCCCCGCCACAGCGGAGGACCCGGCGGCGACCTTCGCGAGAACTGCGGACGCGACACCCGCTGTCACCTGTCCGTCGGCGATGTCGACGGAAACCGACGAATCTGCGGTGATGAGCGCCACGCGCTGTCCCGCGGGGTTTGCGGCCATCCACGTGACGACTCGTCCCTCCAGACCGGTCATGGTGACCGGCGTCGAGCGATCGGTCTGCGTGCCGTCCCCGAGTTGCCCACCGTCGTTCTTACCCCAGGCGATGATCGAGCCATCAGCCTGCTGCACGTAGAACGACGTGCCGTTGGCGGAAACCATCCGTGCCCCGGTGACGTTGGGCACCGTCGTAGTCGCCGCACCGGTACCGAATTGCTTGACCGTGCCATCCGGCATCAACGCCAGCCCACCGCTGATGGAGGACACACCGGAGAGATTCGTGACCTGAGCCGCCGTCGTCTGCGACCCGCCCCAGTGAACGACCGTCTTGTCGCTGCGCAGGACGGCAGCACCCCACATGTACGGATGGATATCCGCGGCCCCGGCCACGCCCTGGACCTGAACGAAACTGGGCGCCGAATTCGTCGTTCCGTCACCGATGGAGTGGTTGCCGTTGAAGCCCGCAGCCCGGATCGTCCCGTCAGTCATCCTGATGAAAATTGCCGCTCGGTCAGCCACCACCTGCTGAACCCCAGAGATGTTCGGAATGGCGTGAGGGGTCTTGACCTCCTGCCCATCCGCGAGTGCGGGGTCGCCCATGATGCCGTAGTGGTTCGTGCCCCACGTCATCAGCGTGCCGTCGGACAGCAGAACCGTTGTGCAGTAGTCACCGATCGCGACATCTTTCACATTGCTGACGCCCGCTACCTGCACCCAGTCCTGCAACGCCTGATCCGTCGAGCCCGTCACCGTGTAATAACCGTTGTTACCGATGCCCCACACCGTGCCATCGGCCAGGAGCGCGATCGACGTCGAGTTGTTGTTGCTCACGATCTTCACGATCCGAGAGGAGAAGATCGGCCACACCTGCGTCGGCGTCGACCAGACGGTCGGCCACCCATACCTGGGCCGATCCAGCCCCAACGCACCCCACTGTCCCCACCCACATGCCAGGGCATTGGCGCCGAGAGCGGTGAAGGTGTCGGCGCTCACCGCAGCGTCCGTGGACGCGCGAACGGTCACCTGCGTTCCGGGCATTGTCCACTGATCGGGAGTGACGGTCGTCACGAGATCCCCGTTGCCGTTCGTTTGACCGAGCGTCGATCCCAAGACGGCGTTGTTGGTCGCGGTCAGAGAGACCTCCGCACCCGACACCCCTGCCGAACCCGACGAAACCTTCGCCTGCACCGTACCGGCTGAACCGGCTGAGATCTGATTGTCGACGACGTCGACATTCACCGTCAGCTCACCGGTGATCGCGTATCGCGCGTTCGCGCCGGCGCTCCCGCCAATCGCCTGGACCGGGGTGCCCGCCGGAAGCGCCACTGCGACGGGCACGTTGCTGCCCGAGCCGTTGTTACCGTCGCCGAGCTGACCCGAGTCGTTCGGCCCCCACGCATACACGGCGCCGCTCTCGGTCAGCGCGTAGCCAGCGCCGATCTGGACCACGTCGGTCAGTCCTTGCACGGCGACAGGGGTGGGCGAAGCCGCCGACGCGCCGTTACCCAGCTCACCGTTCTCGCCATTGCCCCAGGCGACAACCGTCTTATCCGCGAGGAGCGCATAGCCGGCCTCACCGGCCGCCGCGATGCTCGTCGCGGTCGAAATGCCCGAGACGGCAGCCGGGGTGTAACGGTTGCCCGACGTGGTCGACCCGTCGCCCTGCTGCCCCTTCCAGTTCCCGCCCCACGCCATGATCGTGCCGTCGGAACGTAACGCGTACCCGGCGACCGAGGTCGCTGCGATGTCGGTCACGTTCGACACACCGGACGCCGTCGTCGCCGTGGCGCGGTCACCGTTTGTCGTGTCGCCCAGCTGGCCGAACCCGTTGCGTCCCCAGCCGGCAACCGTGCCATTCGACAGCAAGGCGAGGCCGAACCACGACCCGCCCGCGACTTTCACCGCGCCCGAGACCCCCTGAACCGTCACGACCGACGTCGAGTACCCCTTCGCCGAGTACGTCGTTCCATCACCGAGAGCGGAATAGGCGTTCACGCCCCACGAGCGCACCGATCCGTCTTGGAGCACGGCGTACGCGGTCTGATATCCGGCGGCGACGTCCACGACGTTCGACAGGCCGGGCACGCGCTGCGGCGGCCAATACACGTCATTGGTCGTCCCGTCGGCAAGCTGCCCCTGACCATTGCGACCGACACCCCACACGGTGCCATCGGCAAGGCGGAACAACGTGAAGTAGTCGCCACCCTGCGAGATCTGCACCACGGGCGACGGGAAGACCTGCATGAGCTGCGACGGTGTCGAGGTGTTGTTGACGTTTCCGAGGCCCGTGACACCGAACGTGCCCGAACCCCACCCGAGGACGTTCGCGCCGAGAACAGCGAACGACTGAGACGTGTTACCGGAACCCGACACCGCCGTCACGCTGATCGTGCCGCCCGGCTTGGCCCACGGCTTGTTCAGGTTGAAGTTCGCCGTGTACTGGCCCGCACCGTTGGTCACGCCGTCCGCCGCGTCAAAGCTCGAACCGTCCGGCCCGCTGAACGACACGGGCTGACCGGCCTGCGGCTGACCCTGCGCGTCCTTCACGGTCACGGTCATCGGCACCGCGCCAGAGGCCGGCACGCCCGAGGCGGGGCCCGCGATCGTCATGTTCGACGCGTGCGACGTGTTCGCGAACGCGGGCGTCGCCGACGCGATCGAAATCGCCGGAACGCTCCAGGCCGCCGCGGCGACCACCGTTCTGCGGGCAACGGGCTTCTGGAGGTTCCCCGCCGCTCCGTCTGTGGGAGCAGGGGGCAAGGTGCGAGCAGACGACACGGGCAGACTCCTCAGGTCTCAGGTGATTGTGCGGGCAGCGTTCCACCTCCGCAGGCCCGAAAGTACGGGCGCCGCACCTCCTCGACGACGCCGTCTCACCGCGCGCCCAGCGGGTGATCACCCCCGGCGGAACGCTGCGCGGGCATGTAGACGTGACGGACGAGGGCATCCACGCGGGTCACCTCGCGGCGCTCGAGAGTGCCCCCTCGCACATGGCTTCACCTATCTGCCGAGTACCTTCACCCCACCCTTCGCGGGTGGCGCCGACCGTCCCGCCCGCGGGGGTCAGAACTGGAACCGCCCCCCGCGGATCGTCAGCGTCCGCGGAGACGAAGGGAGCTGTCCGACGCGCTGGCTGTCGGTCCACTCGTGCACGCGCCAGGGCTCAGCCGCCTGCACGCGCACCCGATAGCCCTCGCCACACGCCACACCGTTCAGGGCGTTGACGACCTTGTCGTGCGTTTCGTCCCCGTTCACGGTGACGTCGACCAGGGTCGTTCCGCGGGGATCAAGCAGGGTGAGCCTGTAGTAGAGCTTGCCTCGGAAGTAGTAGTCGTGGGGGGCGAAGCCGGTCGACGTGGCGACGAGGTGGCTCCCGTCCCTGCTGATCCCCAGCCAGCCGGCACGGATGTCGTAGATGCCGACGAATTCCAACGCGGAAGTCACGGTCACATCCACCGTGCGCGACAGCAGCTCGGGGGTGCGGTCATCGGCCTCGAGGACCGCGAACATCCGCCCCTCCCCCGGCCCCACGTTGATCGCGGTCGATCCGCGGGACACCACCCGACTCGGCGTCCCCGCGAGGCTGGTCAGCCCCGTGACCGTGCCCTGCGTCGAGTGAGAATCGCCGAGGTCGAGGGTCACCCCGGGGATCGAGAAGTCCGCGACCGGCACGTTGTACCCCACCGCCCTCTCGACGACCGCGTCACGCGAGTCGATCGCCGCGGAGATCCGGTGCGTCAGCGCCGGATGGGAGCTCGTCGATGACACGGTGGACGCGGACAACGCGAGCCCCCAGTCGGCGAAGAACGGGGAGAGATCGCGGTCGGCAGCGTCGGAGGCGACCAGCGCGAACGTGTCGATCTTCTCCTGGTCGGTCGACGGCATCCACGCCCCCTGCCCACGACGCACCCGGTATCTCTGGTCGACGGCGGGGTAGAACCCCTCTCCGAACGCCTGGCGGAGCTGGTCGAAGAAGAACAGCGGCCAGAAGGGGTTCTCGTTGACGAGATCGGAGAAGTGACGGTCGCCGATCGGCTGATCGAAGTATCGGCGGATGCGGTCCTTCGCCTCGGGCCAGTCGTCGAGCCGATGCTG
>Ga0065721_10052672_pt1 | contig 11427 bp, 10 predicted proteins | sample Mesricmetagenome_FD_59108 | JGI IMG/M metagenome (GOLD analysis project Ga0065721, IMG submission 59108) | Mesophilic microbial community from rice straw/compost enrichment Sample: eDNA_1 v2 (version 2) | ecosystem: Engineered > Solid waste > Grass > Composting > Bioreactor | place: USA: Davis...
TGCAGATCTGGATCTGTCGCGATCCACGCGCAGCCGCCTGCCACGGCCGATCGGCAGGACGCCCGAGTTCGCTTACGATGCGGCAGTCGGGCGCGTAGCCGACCAAATCGGTGCGGATGCGTTATTCACCGGCAATGGCGGCGACAACGTATTCGGCTATTCTCAATCCGCCGGCGCGATCGCGGACAGGCTGCGAACCAACGGTATTTCCGCGGAACTATGGTCCACCACGCGGGACATTTGCCTTCTGACGGGCTGCAACATGTTTCAGGCAGTGCGGGCGGGCCTGCGGATGCTGCGCGGCGGCGGTTGCTACCGGTGGAGGCCAGACCATCGCTTGCTGGCCGCAGACCTCATCGCGCAGTGCGACGCCGACACATTGATGCATCCCTGGCTCGATGCACCCCCGGATGCGCTCCCGGGAAAGATGGCCCATATAGCGGCACTCCTGCGCATCCAGCAGCATCTCGACGGAACCGGCCGGTTCCATGGGACTGTCGTCGTCAATCCCTTGATGTCGCAGCCGATCGTTGAAGCCTGTCTCGCAATCCCGAGCTGGATGTGGTGCCATGGGGGACGAAACCGGGCGGTCGCGCGCCAGGCTTTCTCGAATGCAATGCCGGCTTCGATCGTGGACCGAACCTCCAAGGGTGGGCCGGATGGCTTCGGGACACGCATCCTCTCCTGTTATCGGGACCGGATCGCAGAGCGGGTTCTCGATGGCCATCTTGCCAGACAGCGACTGATCGACCGGGCGGCGATTGAAGCCATGCTTTTCACGCAGCGCCCTGATCTCGGCCCCGAACAACTGCGCCTGCTCGAATTGCTCGACACCGAAGCCTGGATCGATCATTGGCTCAGCGCGGGTTAGCTGTCTGCGCCAGTTCCGCGTGCAGCTTTTTCCAATGCGCGAGCTCTTCGCGGTCCCAGTCGGCCGGTTCCCGGTCGCGAAGCCAGAAGTCGAACCAGGCGAGGCTGCGCCCGTAGATTGCCAGGCGATGCGCCGGTTGCCATTTGACGTGGGTTTCCTGCGGGAACACATACATGTCGACCGGAGCCTTGGCTTGCCTGAGTGCCGTATATGCGGTGAGTGCTCCGAGATACTCCGTATCCGCAAGTTGCAGGAGCATCGGTGTCCCAACGGTTGCGGCGTTCTTGGCAATCGAAATCCTGTCCCAGAAGGGTTCTGCATCGCTCATTGCGCCGGGATAGCCCATGGCGGCAAAGTCGCGCATCGAGCCCGGTCCCACGCGCATGGCGAGCGATGAGTCCCAGAAGCCCGAGCTCATCGCGGCAGCGCGGAAGAGTCGGCTGTTGAGGAGCGCGAACTGCGCGGTTGAAGCGCCATCGCTAAGACCGGTGATGCCGATACGTTGGGGATCGGCGATGCCGCGTTCGACCAGCAGGGAAACGCCGGCTTCCAGGGCCGATTGAACGCTTTTTCGGTCAGCAAGATCCTCAAGGTTCGCGCGTTCCGCTTCCTCCAGCTTGCGCGCGCCCGCAAACAGCCCGATGTCGGGCGGACGGTTGAAGCTGAGGACCGCATAGCCGTTCGCGGCAAAGGCCTGGATAGGATATTCGTCTCCGGTGCCCCCGCGCAAGAAACCGCGCGATTCATACTGGACCACGACGAGCGGATAGCGGCGCCCGGGCCGATAGCCCACAGGCAAGACGAGATCGCCAAAGACTTCGAGTCCTTGCGTGTTCTTCCAATGAAGGCGCTCGACGCTTCCGAGTGAGAGTCGCGAGAATTCGGGATTGGGATCGTAGAGGATCGCTTCGCGTCCGCTGGGCAGCTCGATCCTCGCTATATGGCGCGGCTTCGTGCTGGCCTCTCGGAGGCAGAGGAGACCTTCGTCAATCGCTTGGCAGCTCGACAGGACATCGCGTGTCGAGAACAGCTTCCGCGGCATGACGTCGCTTGGTTCCCACTCATAAATGGCTGTTGTTTCTTTGCCCCATCCCTCACGGCGCAGGAAACGCAGCTTGCCGTCCGGCGTCCACCAGAGGTTCGAGATGTAGCGGTCGCAGAGCCTTTGCAGACATGTCACAAGCCTTGCGTCGCGCAGGCGGACGTGAAGCGTGCGGGAGGGCGGAAACACGCTGGCGTCCGACGTCATCCGGGCCGAAATACCCTCGGGAGCGCCAGCAATCGCTTCGGATATGCCGATATCGTCCATGAACAGGGCTTTTTCGGCCGGCGTCGCCGCACGGGTCTTGCTGTCGCGTGAAAGCGGCTGCGCCAGGAACAGCGCTCGCGCCGGGGACGGCACGAACGGCCGATTGCTGGTCATCGGCGAGAACCGGTCATCATAGTGGAACCCCGAGAGTCCTTCATGCGCGATGGCGTCGAGCCCCTCGCGCAAACCGGGTTGGGTTCGGAAGACTATGGCGTCGCCGGTTTCCGCAAGCCGGAAGTCCAACACGTCGTCGATACTGTGTGTTACCAGCGCGCTACCGCTGCCATCGGCTTGCGCGCGCCAGACTTGCGTCACGCCTGCGTCGCGCTTGAGGAACAGGATGGCCTTTCCATCGGGCGTCCAGCGCGGTGTGATTGTCGCAGCAATGCCGGTCGCGAACCCGGCCTTTCCGCGAAAATCATAGCTGACCCGGATCAGTTCTCCGCCAATATCGACGGCGCGGCTGCGACCTGCTGGCTCAAAGGAAAGAACGAACATGCCCAGGCAATAATTATTGGTGCGCGGATCGGCACGGCGAAGCTGAAACGCCAGATGTCTGTGGTCGGGCGACAAGGCCAGCGCACTGACGCCAGGCCCGAAATCGCCGTTGGAGCCAATGTCGCGCAAGCGCACCAGATCTTCGGCCGAGACGGCGCGCCGTCCCCCCTTTACCGCGTCGGAAGAAAGATATTTCGCGCAATCCACCGGCGCGGCTTGAGCAGGACAGGAAAGCGCTCCGGCGGCCAAGGCCAGTGCTGCTCCCAAACAACGCGGGCGCCACATCAGAACGCCTTGGAGATCGCGAGCGATATGACCCGGCCGGCGACCGGGTAGTTGGTGGAATCGTAGGGCGGATCCGTGGCGATCGGATTGCGGATGGTGGCGGGCTTGGTGTTGAAGAGGTTCAGAATCGATGCGGTCAGATCGAAACCGGCAAATACGCCCGTGCTGGCTTTCGATCGGATGATGCCGACCAAATCGAGGCTTGTGAATGAACCGACATGTTCGGCCGGCGTGAAGCGCGTATCGCGCGTGCCACCGATATAGTTGAGATTGGCGGATAGGGTCACATTGTCCTGTTTCCACGTACCGCCAAGGCGGCCCCGCCAGTGCGGCGGGTTGAAGATCGTTCCGGCCAATTGCAGGAAGGGATTGCCGGAGCTGAGCTGCTGGTTGCTGTCCAAATAGCTTGCCGAGGCGTCCAGCTGGAGCGCGTTGCCGGCGGGTAGATCCATCCGATAGCGGGCAACAATGTCGACACCCTGCAGATTCTGCCGGGCAGCATTCTGGAGCGAGCCATCGACGAGCGCGCCGACCGCTGCGGGATCGAAAGGTGCACCCGTGCTGTTGCTCAACCCTTGCGGGAGAGAGGCAACCGCCGCCGCAACCTCTGCCTGTGATGGAGAAAGCTCCACGAAATCGCGGTAGATCGGGTTGGTGAAGATATCGACGAGGCTGGTAAGCGGCGATACCACCCGATCGCGGTAGCGAATGCGGAAATATGTGCCCTCGATCTCGAGTCCGGAGACCGGCCTGATCGACAGTCCGGCGCTCCACGTTTCTGCCTTCTCGGGTTTGAGGTTCGTATTGCCGCCAGCCAGAATGAGGACGGGTGAGGAGGTCGGCGGAGACTGGAAAATGAACGCCGGAAGCAGGACGCCCTGCCGCGCCTGAAATTGCTGATACAGGGTCTGCGTCTTGAACGATCGGCCCCAGTTGGCGCGGATCGTGACGGCGGAGTCCGGCTCGTAAACCACACCGACCTTGGGGGTCACCAGCCGCGAATTGCCTGGGTAGTTCTCATATCGCGCGGCGAGATTGAGCTGGAGGCGGTGCAGGAACGGCGTGGCATTGGCATCGCCGACGATAGGCAGTGAAAGCTCGCCAAACCCATAATAGACGTCCCGGCCGCTTCGGATGTCGGTGGTGACCGCCGGATTTGTTGCGCTTCCCTGTCTGATCAGAACATCGAGGCCGGTGTGCCGATATCCCCCGCCCAGTGCCAAGCGTGCACGGCCGCCAGGCAAATCGAACAATGCCCCTTCGGCGTTCAGTTCGGCGACCGTGATTTCATTGTCGTAGTTCAGAAACGAGCGCAGCGTCTCGGCACCGCCGCTGAACCGCCGCGAATAGATATGATTGTTGCTGACGCCGTAGGTTCCGGTTGCCGCAAGAGTCCAGGAACCGCCGATGTCCCAGCGCAGTGCCGCATTGAACGTCGCGGAGGTCACCGTCGGTCGTGCCAGAAGGCCGCTCGTGCGCACATCGGCGGTGGTCAGCGAGGGGGCGGCGCGTTCGGATATTCTCCGGTTGAAGCTGGCGTCGAACTCAAGACTCAGCTTCTCGCCGAGTTTCTGATGGCCGGCAGCGAGCAGGCTATACTGGCGCTGCCAGGGGACGAGTGTCGATGAGTCATCCAGATTTGCCGCATAATCGCGCTGTCGCGCGGTGATCGCGGTGATGTTCGAGAAGCTGGCGGCGAGCAGCGCTCCACCCGACGACCAGCGTCCACCTCCCAGCAGGTCATATTGCTGCTGCGTGTTGCCCCCATCCGTTGACCCGGCGAGGCGCGCGCTTGCGAGCAGGCCGTCATAGTCGCGCCGCAGGATGATGTTGGCGACCCCGCCGACCGCGTCGGAGCCGTAAAGCGCCGATGAGCCATCGGTCACGATTTCGACGCGGTCGATCGCATTCAGAGGAATTTGCGAGATATCGACGCCCTGGCCGATCGTGTCATAGGCTAGGCGGTGGCCGTTGAGCAGCGTCAAGGTGGCAGCAGGCCCGAGACCCCGCAGATTGAGCGCCGAGGACGAGCTCGAATTTTCGTTGCCGACGCCTTGGTTTCCTCCGCCTGCGACGCCGGGGTTCTGCCCGCCGTTGAAATTCTGCGGAATGCTGCGGGCAAGATCGCCTAGATCGCGAAAGCCCTGCTCTTCGATCCTTTCGCGGCTGAATGTGCGGACGGGCGCCGTGGGGATCGCGCCCCGGATATGCGTGCCGGTCACGACGATTTCGGCGTTGCCTTCGTCGTTTGACACCGCCTCCGCGGCTTGCGATCGCCCCCGGATGATCACTCCTTGTTTGGTGAAGCGGGCGGTGAGGTTCGTTCCCGCCAGCAGTCGCTCGATGGCCTGACGTGCCGTCAACCTGCCTTCGAGGCGCGGTGCCGCGATGCCGTTGATGGCATCGGCGGGCGCATAAAGTTCCCATCCGGCACGGGCTGCGACGCTGCGCAGCGCATCTCCCAGATCCTGGGCGGGCAGGTCGAACTGATAGACCCGATTGTCCTGGGCTTGCGCCAGCGCTGGCGTCATCGCGCTCGCAACGCCCGCGTGCAGCGCCGCCATCATGCGGATGTTTCTTGTGGTCATGCAGTCCCCCTTCGTGACCCTGATTGGTCTTCGATGGAGGGCGTTGACGCAGCGTCTGGCGCGACCTTAGCCGGCCGCGGAAAAAATTATTGTCGCGCGAGATATGTCCCGTCGGATCGCCGACTGATCGCAAGGTCGAATAACTCGGCGGTTCGGCTGACGAAGGTCTCGGTATCGGTCAGCTTGAACCGGCCCGAAACCTTCAGTGCGCCGGTCTCGGGATCATCGAGCCTGACGGGACGGACGGCATAACGGTTGGCTTCGGCAACAAGCGCGGCCAGCGAAATCTCGCGATATTCCACCCACCCGCTCGGCCAGTCGCGATCGTCGGCGATCTGTCCCGCGACGGGGTATGGGCGGAAGCTGCCCGCAGAATAGGCCATTGGCCTGCCCCTCATCAGTGGCTGGCTCGCCCTGTAATAGGCGGCAGGTTGCACCAATCCACGCATGGCGGCCTTGCCGGAGACGAGGCTTACCAGGATACTGTTCGGCCGGTTGAAGCCGATGTCGAACAAGGCTTCTTCGGTCTCGACCTCGCCGGCTCCGGCTTCCACGACGAACGGACGGCGCTCACGCGCGACCGCAACGCGTGCCTTTCCGCCAAGCAGCCGCAATCGGCGTTCGGTATCGTTCATGGCCACTTCGATACGGCTATCGCTGTCGAGCGTCACGCTCGACCCGTCGGTCAGCCGGAAGATGCGGATTTCGCCATGGGCCGTCGCAAGCGACGATCCCGGCTGTATTGCTGCGGGACTATTGTTCGCGACGGGCGCCTGAAAGGGCGCATTGAGGTTGATTGCTAGAAGGACGGCCGCCGCTGCCGCCGCGCCCGCTGCAAGCCATCCCAAGTGCTTTCGCGGCTGGCTGACATGGGTCCGCTTCGGGGTTTTGAGAATTTCGGAAGCGCTGAAATGCCGCGCCGCCCAATCATATGCTCGACGGTGTTCTGGCGAGGCATTCACCCAGGCATCGAATTCGGGGCGCAGTTGATTGGCTTCCTCCCCGCGCATCCTGACGAACCAGCCGACCGCCTCATCCTCGATTCCTCCCCGGCGATCGGCGGCATCCGCTTGCCTGTCGTTCATCGGCCGGCGTCCACCCTTCGCGCGATATGGGCGAGCGCCTTCATCATATGATATTCCACGGTCGCGATGCTGATCCCCAGTTCCTCGTGAATCTCGCGATAGCTGAATTCATCGATCCGGTGCATCAGAAACACGCGCCGCGTCTTCTCCGGCAGGCTGTCGACAGCCTCCTGGTAGAGCCTCAGCAAGTCTTCGGCCTCCAATCCCCATTCCTGCTGCGGCGGTGAGGCTGCATCGCGCTGCTCCTCGAGCGGAAAGACGATCACATTGTTCGCCGCCCGGCGCCTTGCCCGGTCGATCAGCAGATTGCGCGCGATCCGCCGCAAGAAGGCAGCCGGATTGGCGAGCCGCGAGGCCTGTGCGCTTCCGGCAGCGCGCGCGAACACTTCCTGAACCAGATCCGGTGCCGCGTCATGGCCGGCCCTGCGGCCGAGATAGCTCAGCAGCTTGTCGCGTTCCGCACGGAAGCTTGCTTCGAGGCTCGCATGGGCCGTGTGTTGGCCATCCGGGGCCCGGTCGGCGGCAGCCGGGCTGTTATGGCATGCCGACGACACCGACAGGCGGTGGCGCTCGGCCGAAAGCGGCGGGAATGATGACGCGGGCACGACGGGCAACCTTGGATGGCAGCGCACAAAGGCCGGCAAAGCCGGCCTGGCGCATATCCACTGCTGTGCCGCCGTCGGCGCTCCTTGCGGGAGCCCTTGTCCGGTACGGCCGCCTGTCCCTCATGGACCGGCGTGCTTGATGCCTGGCGGATGGTTGAGCGCTGCCTTCGCCAGAACAAGGCGGCGCGGACTGGAACATGACGGGAATGAAACTGTAACGCAAGTCTTCGAGGTTGCAGGCCGCTGGCGTCGTCGCGGAGCGATCGTTCGCAGATCTGGGCGTTGGCTGGCGATCCATGACCGGTCCCGGCAAGTGTCGATGCGCTGCGTTTCCGTCCGCCATTTTATGACTGGCGGTTCGCCCCCTGTCCGGCTCGTCACGGTCAGCCGTAATTTCGCTCATCGTCCGGCACAACGCTGTCGCGGTAAAGTTGCTCGATCTGCGCCGTCTCTTCGGGCGTTAACGCAGCGAATTCGCGCGTGCGGGCACGCTGCGAAAGCTGTCCGTCATTCTGTTGCAGGAACTTCTGCAGCAGTTCGATACGATCGGCCGGCATGTCGACGATCTCCTGGACGCCCAGGCTGAAGCGATCGAATGCTTCGAGAAAGGCGACCTCGGCAGGCAGGTCCTCCTCGATGGTCTGTTCCACGCAGGCGTACAGGAACTCTGCGTGCGCCGTGGCATCGAAAAAGCGGTAATAGGCTACGGTATCGTTCAGCACTTCCACGTTGCCGCTTGGCGTGCGCCGCCATTCGATCTCCGGCAGCAGCGGCCGGGAATAGGTTTCGAGTACGGCGCGATAAGCATCGAGGTGCCGAAGGATCGCCGCGCTAACAGGAAAGACAAGCCCGGGCGGATTGTAATTCGCTGCCGCGAGGACGTGGTGGATCAGCCAGCGATGGAGACGGCCGTTCCCATCGACATAGGGATGGATATAGACGAAACCGAAGGCGAGCGCCGCCGCTGCTGCAACCGGATCATAACCACCGTGGAGTGTGCGGTTGGCATAATCGACGAGTCCGGTGAGAAGATCCTCAAGATCCTGGGCGCGAGCACTGATATGATCGGGAATTGGGTCGCCCGTCTCGCGATCATGAACGCCCACGAACCCGCCTTCATCGCGCAGGCCAAGCTGCACGAACCGCGCATCGCCAATGACGATGCGTTGCAGGCGATTGAACTCAGGCAGGCTTAGCTGGGTGTGTCCAGCTTCGGCGATCGCCTGGCCCCATCGGATGGCGCGTGTGCCCGACGGTCGCTCCCCTTCAATCGCAAAGGATGACTTTGAGTCATTCAGCAGCATGAAGGCCGCGGCGCGCGCGACCAGGTCAGGGCGGACGCGGCCGATTTGCGCGCGCGCACGCTGATCCAGATTCCTGGCTTCGACTGCGACGAGCGCGGGCGATCGACGAACTATGGGGCAGAAGCGCGGCGTGCCCGGAAGGTTGTTCATGACGCGGTGCCGTGTGGAAACCTCGCCGCCGGCAAGAGCGAATTGCTGGGCGGGATCGACGGCCTCGACGAGCCTCACCTTGCCGGCGTCAGGCAGATCCAGCGTGTCGCCCGTCATCCATTAGAAGAGAAACCAGATGCGGCGGGCGAATGCGCCGGTCGGGGTCGCGCGGACAAGATCGGCAATGACCTCGGGCGCCAGCACGCGGAAGAGCTGCGCGAGTACCGAAAGGTCGATCCCTTCCCACTTGATGGCGAACGTCAGTTGCGCGGCCAGTGTCGAGGCCGGGCGATGACGCGGCGTGAGCATGTTCCAGGCGGCGGTGGCAACGGGATGGTGGCGCTCGGCGATCGCGGTGAGCCGCGGCGGCAGCGGGAGGGCGAGGTCATAGGCAGCGATAAGCGCGGCGTAGCCGACTGGCATTGCCGTTTCCGGAAGCGCTCTTCCGCGAAAATTGTTCACCGGCTGCGAAGGCCATTCACCCATGACTGCCCCTGTGAAAAATCATCACCGGGGCCAAGACCAACTGCGAATCTCGTTCACCGGCTGCGAATTTCTATCACTGTGATGAAGGTTTGTGAATATCAATCACCTCAAAAGGAGATTCTGCCATGCTTCTTCCTGACCAGGCAGATTTGGGGGGCGGACGGCCTTGCGGCCGTCTGGCTCTATCGCCGCAGTCGCGGCGACCGGGCTGCATATGCGTCCCGGCCGGGGGTTACGATCCCTCCCGCGCGACGTCCTGTTCGAGGACGGTGAGGCGTTCGGTGCAGATCGCATGAACGACCGCGCCCAGTTCCTCGACGCGCGCGGCGAGCCATTCGAGTTGCTCGGTGCTGATCCGATAGTGTTTCGAGTAGCGGGCCTTCACATAGGCTTCCTTGAGCTTCTCGAAGAGCGTCCGGTCGGCTTTGCGTTCGCGCGGCCAGGCGTCCACCAGCCGGAGGTCGAGGCGCTCGGCCTGGGTACGGAGGAAGCCGAGATTATGGACGTGGGGCGTGTAGAAGGTCACGACCAGCAGGACGCAGTGGTAAAGGCGCTCTGTCGCTTGATGCAATAGGAACGCAGCGAGCTTATTGTCGCCATCCCGGATCGCATATCCCGCGTTCCGCTTGAAGCCCACCGCGGTCGGCATCCATTCCTCGAAATATTCCTTCGCCATGGCCAACGCCTGTTCAGACGTTTTCGGCTTCGGCGTGAGCAGTTCGCCATTGTCGAACTCGTACAGCGCGATGCCGTCGCGGCGCACATCCATGAAGAAATAGCGGCCATGCGCGAGACCGTCGTTCACTTCCTGCAGCGTATGGACGATGAAATTGACCGGCGTCTTGAGCGTCTTGGTGATCGACAATTCGCGGTTGAGGCGATCCTCGAGCTTCAGCCAGTAATCGACCCGGTCGGTCAGCCTCTTGTCGTTGACGATGATGAGCAGGTCGAAATCTGACTGATAGCCTTTGGCGGTGTGCGGCTCATCGACCCAGCCGCCGCGCGCATAGCTGCCATAGAGGATGATCTTCTCGATCCGGCCCTTTTTCTTCCACTGATGCGTGGCAAGCGCCAGTGCATCCTCGAACTCTTCGAAGATGATCTGCACGACGCGTTCGAGTTCGCGTCTTTTCTGTGCTGGAAGATGATCGAGACCGCTACGCATTGAAGACAGCCTAACAGCACAGGGCGCGCTTTGCACCCAGGAAACCAGATGTGCCTTAAAAATTCATTCGGGACATGATTTGAGAATTGTGCCATAAGATGGCCATTGGATCACGAGGTCAATGGAGTTGGAATCGGACGATGACGGTTCAGGTGACGATCACCCCGAACGGCCGAATGAGCCTGCCGGCCGATATCCGTAAGCGTCTCGGCCTGTCCGGCGGTGGTTCGCTGCTCGTCGAAGAAACACCTGATGGCGTGATCCTGCGAACCGTTGCCCAGTCGATCGCGCATGCGCAGGCGCTGGCGAAGAAATATACCGCCGGAAAACCCGAGGCGTCGGTGGATGCGTTCCTCGCGGGCCGCCGCGAGGACGCCGGCGAGTGAGCGAGGTCATCCTCGATGCCTCCGCGCTGCTGGCATTGCTGAAGGAAGAAGCCGGAGCCGGAAAGGTCGCCGATGCGATTGCCATGTCGCGAATGACTTCGGTCAACTACGCCGAAGTGGTGAGCCATTTCATCCATGCGGGAATGCCTGCGGGAGAAGTGGACGCCATGCTGCATCCCTTGCCGATGACGATCGTCGAAGCGGATCAGGCGCTCGCGACCCTTGCAGGAAGGCTGCGGACCGTGACGGCGAAGGCGGGCCTGTCGCTGGGCGACAGATTTTGCCTGGCGCTGGCGCTGCGCGACGGATTACCCGCGCTCACCGCAGACAAGACATGGCGGACGATCGCGGACGCTGCTGGCGTGAAAGTCTCGGTCATCCGGTAGCCGCAACAATCAGCGGCCCCTGAAACGCCTGAAACGCTCCTTCGCATCGGCTTCCGCGACGGCCATGCCGGCATTTGTGCACTCTTCTCCGCGCACGGTCCCGTCACGGCAGCCGCTCACGACCTCGCGGGCCTCGTCCAGATGCTCGGCGAAATATTCGCTGCTGCGCGGAGCGGCTTGCGCGCAGGCCGTCAGGCTCAATGGGCCTGTAAGCATCGCCAGGATGACCTTCTTCATCATCTTCCTCTCTGTGGTCCTGTCCATCGCGCGAACGTCGTCCGTGATACGGCTTCACGCCTCTGAAGATCC
>Ga0065721_10007463_pt1 | contig 11426 bp, 11 predicted proteins | sample Mesricmetagenome_FD_59108 | JGI IMG/M metagenome (GOLD analysis project Ga0065721, IMG submission 59108) | Mesophilic microbial community from rice straw/compost enrichment Sample: eDNA_1 v2 (version 2) | ecosystem: Engineered > Solid waste > Grass > Composting > Bioreactor | place: USA: Davis...
CCAGCCGAACAGCATGTGCTCATAGGAGAAGGCGAAGGCGAGATCGCGCGCGACCGCGATGCGCTGGCCCGGCGGCGGCAGGCGCGGAATGTTGGCAGGCGCAGCAAACGGCACGACCTGCCGCGAGACGCGGAGGATCGCGTCGAGATCGAGACCGGCCTCCACCTTGTCTGCAACGCGATCGATCTCCTCGTCGATTGCGGGATTCTCGCGAGCCTGGACGAGACCGAGATGGCGTTCGGGAAGCACCATGTCGTCCTTCTTCGGCAGCACGCCGAGGACCGCGACATTGGCCTTCGTCAGCGCATCGCGCAGCATCGCTTCGTGGCGCTCGCTGCCGACGCGGTTGAGGATGACGCCGGCGACGAGCACCTTCGGCGAGAACTGGGCAAAACCCTTCGCGAGCGCCGCCACCGAATGCGACATGCGCGCGCAGTCGATGACGAGAACCACCGGCAAGCCGAGAAGCGCGGCGAGGTCGCCCGACGAGCCCTTGCCGTCCGCAGCCCCGTCGAAGAGCCCCATCATCGCCTCGATCACGAGGGTGCGGTCGCCCTGCGCGGCGAGTGTGGCATTGGCGAGGATCAGCTCGTCGCGCATCGCCCACGGATCGTAGTTGAAGCAGGTCTCACCCGCGGCGATCTCGTGGAAGACCGGGTCGATGTAGTCCGGCCCGGCCTTGCCAGGCGCGAGCGGAACGCGACGCCGCCTCAGCGCGCGCAGGAGCCCGAGCGTGACCGTGGTCTTGCCCGAGCCCGATTGCGGCGCGGCGACGATCAGCCCCTTCATGCCGTGTCCTTCCGGCCTCCGCGCAGGCCGAGCGGGTCGGGGGTGAGCACGCGGCCCGAAGTAGCGCCGAGCCAGTCGAGTGCGGCGCGGAAGCGCACGACTTCGCCGACGACGACGATGGCCGGCGGCTCGAGACCGGCCGCGGCGAGATCGGCGACGGCGCGGCCGAGCGTGGTCTCGAGCACCGCCTGGTCCGGCATCGTGGCATTGGTGACGAAGGCGACCGGCTCGTCGGCGCTGCGGCCCGCCGCGATCAGCCGTTCGGTGATCAAGGCGATGTGCTTCATCGCCATGTACATGACGATGACCTGGCTGCCGCGCGCAACGCCCGCCCAGTCGATCCGGTCGGGAACGAGGCCGGAGGCATCATGGCCCGTAAGGAAGGTGACGGTGTGGTTGATGTCGCGGTGCGTCGCCGGGATGCCCGCATAGGCGAGTCCGCCGATCCCCGCAGTCACCCCGGGGACGATGCGGAACGGTACGCCGTGTTCGACAAGCGTCAGCGCCTCCTCGCCGCCGCGGCCGAAGACGAAGGGATCGCCCCCCTTGAGGCGAAGCACGCGCCTGCCCTCGCGGGCAAGCTCGATGAGGCGAAGAGAGATGTCGCGCTGCTTCGGTGAGGGCTTGCCGCCGCGCTTTCCCGCGAACTCGATCAGCGCGTCGGGACGCGCGAGCCCGAGGCAGGCATCGCTGACGAGCGCGTCGTGGACGATGGCGTCAGCCGTCTCGAGAGCGTTGACGGCGTGCAGCGTCAGGAGACCCGGATCGCCCGGGCCGGCGCCGACGAGCCAGACCTCCCCGGGCTTCATCTCCGGCAGACCGGAGGTGATGTCTCTGCGTCTCTCGCTCATTGCCCCTCGGCCACGCAACTGGACTTACGCCTCTATCCCGACACCACTATAACGGCAATCTGGATGCCCGGACAAAGTATCGCGACATGGCGCTGGCCGAAAACGAAATCGCAGCGGAAAATCGAAGTCGGCACGCATGTGGCGCGGGCTTGAATCACGATCTGAAGACACTGAATCCGCCTGCCAGCAGGATGAGCGAAATCACTGATTTCGCTTCTGAAAGCACACCTGCCACCTTCTGGAGGACTCTGCGTCGTGCCGTCTGAGACGATCCTGGTCCTCGGCGGCACGCGCGAGGCTGCGGAACTGGCTGACAGGTTGGTGGCGGCCCGGCCAGACGCGCGCATCGTCACCTCGCTTGCAGGCCGTACGCGGGATCCGGCCGCGATTGCGGGCGAGGTTCGCAGCGGTGGCTTCGGCGGCGCCAACGGGCTTGCGGCATGGATGCGGGAGAACGCGGTCACGACCCTCATCGACGCCAGCCACCCCTTCGCGACGGCGATCTCGGCCAATGCCGCGCGCGCAGCCGAGATCGCCTCGGTGCCGCGCCTGCGTCTCGTTCGCCCGGCCTGGACGGCTGAGGCCGGCGACCTCTGGAAGCCGGTCCCCACGCTGGACGCGGCGGCCGCCGCCCTCCCCTCCGGCGCCGTCGCGCTGCTCGCCCTCGGCCGCCAGCACCTCGCGCCCTTCGCGGCACGGACCGACTGCCGCTTCGTCGTGCGCTCGGTCGACGCGCCGCAGCCACCGCTCCCCTTCGCGGCCGGGCTCCTCCTCGGAAAGCCGTCGACCGACCCCGACGAGGAAGCGGCCTTGTTCCAGCGCCTCGACGTGTCGCATCTCGTCTGCCGCAATTCCGGCGGCGCGGGCGCCCATGCCAAGATCGTCGCCGCGCGGAGGCTTGCCCTTCCGGTCGTCATGATCGAGCGTCCGCCTCTACCGGAAGGCGCGGTTCATGGTACGGTCGAGCAGGTGCTCGCCGCGATCGGCATTCCGGACGACGAAAGGAAGGGGCCATGAGCAGGGAAACGGTCAACGCCATCTGCGCCACCTTCGCCGGCGCTGAAGTCTCCGACCCATGGGGCGGCGGCCACGATGCGTGGAAGGTCGGCGGCAAGATGTTCGCCACCATCGGCGCGATCACGCCGGGCGTCGCCGTGAAGACCGACAGCATCGAGACGGCGACCGTGCTGATCGAGATGGGGATCGGCGCGCGGGCGCGCTATCTCCATCGCTCCTGGGTGCTCCTCTCGTGGGACATGGACGAGGCGGAGCTGCGCGCCCGGCTCCTCCAGTCCTATCGCCTTATCCGCGGCTCGCTGCCGAAGAAGGTGCTGGCCGCGCTGGCGCCGATACCGGAGAGCTGAAGCTCACACCGCCTTCTTCTTCCCGCGATTTCTCAGGACGTGCGAGAAGGCCGAATCGTAGAGCGCGGAATCGCGGAAATTTTCCTGCCCGAACACGCGTCCCACCAGGATCAGCGCTGTGCGGGTGATCTTGTGGGCCCGCACCTCGTCCTTCATGCCGGCGAGCGTGGTGCGGATATAGAGTTCGTCCGGCCAGGTGGCGCGATAGGCGATCACCACGGGGCAGTCCGCGCCATAATAGGGCTCGAGCGCGCGACGGACATAGTCGAGGTTCCGGATCGAGAGGTGGATGGCGAGCGTGGCGCGGGACTGGCCGAGGATTTCGAGCCGCTCGCCCTCCGGCATGGCCGAGGCCTTCATGCCCGTCCGGGTGACGATGATCGTCTGGGCGATCTCCGGCAGCGTCAGTTCGGTCGCAAGCCGCGCCGCGGCGCCGGCGAAGGCCGGCACGCCGGGCACCACCTCGTAGGGGATCGAAAGATCATCGAGCCTGCGCATCTGTTCGGCCACTGCACCGTAGATCGACGGGTCGCCCGAATGAACGCGTGCCACGTCGTGATCGGCAGCATGGGCGAGCCGCATCTCCTCGATAATCTCATCGAGATGCATCGGCGCCGTGTCGATGACGCGCGCGCCCGCAGGCGCAGCCCTCACGATCTCCTCGGGCACGAGCGAGCCGGCATAGAGGCAGACCGGGCAGCGCTCGATCAGCCGCAGGCCTCGCACGGTGATCAGATCGGCCGCGCCGGGACCGGCGCCGATGAAATAGACGGTCATTCCAGCAGTCCCGGCACCAGTTCGGCCATGGCGCTCCCTTCCTTTCGCGCATAGCCGCGCGGCGTATAGACCCAGTCCCGCCCGTCGCCNGTCCTGACGACGCGCGTGTTCGAAGANCCCACAACGACCACGGTGAGCATGTCGACGTCATCNACGNCGAGGTCCGCGAGCGGGACGATGCGCACCGTCTCGCCCACGCGGCCGAGATTGGTCGCAAGAACGACNGGNGTGACGGCGGGGCGATGCTTCAGCAATTCGTCGCGGGCAAANGCGAGCTGCGTGCGCCGCTTGCGCGAGGCCGGGTTGTAGAAGGCGATGACGAAATCTCCTTCCGCCGCCGCCCGGACCCGGCGCACGATGTCGTCCCAGGGCGTCAGGAGGTCGGACAAGGAGATGGTGCAGAAATCGTGGCCGAGCGGCGCGCCGGCGCGGGCGGCAGCCGCCTGCAAGGCCGAGATGCCCGGCGAGACGGCGATGCCGATCCGGCGCGCGGCGGGCGACAGTCCCTCCGGCCCGCCGGCCTTGTCGAGAAGCTCGAAGACGAGCGTCGCCATCGCGTAGATGCCGGCATCGCCCGAGCAGACGAGTGCCACCGACCGCCCCTCGCCAGCGAGCTCCATCGCGCGGCGCACCCGCGCCTCCTCGCGGCCGAGATCGAAATCGTGGCGCCTCTTGCCGTGCGCGAGCGGCCCGAGGAGATCGAGATAGAGCGAATAGCCGACGAGGTCGTCCGAGGCCTCGATCATCGCCGTCACCTCGGGCGAGCGCCAGCCGTCCGCACCGGGNCCGATNCCGACAACGTGGAGCATGCCGCGACCCCGCCCNGGCAACGCGTCGCGGNTGAAGGGTTCCGGCGCCCGCGCGATCGCCGCCGTCGCCCGCGCGCTCTTCTCCTTCGGCACGATGAGCACGCCTTCGGGGCCCGCGGCGGCGAGCGCTGCGCCTTCCGCCACGCCGTGACAGCCGACCTCGGCGAAGACAACGTCCGACGGATTGACGAGCCGCGGCGTCTCGGCTTCGAGCCGCGCCGCATCGAAGAACCGCGCCGGACAACCGAGCGTACGCGCCACGTGATGGATCGCCGGCTCGTCGGCCTTCACGTCGATCGAGGCAACGAGGCCGACGGCGTCGGGCGAAAGGCCTGCATCGGCGAGCGTCGCCAACGCAAGCTGAAGGACTTCGTCCGGATCGGCGCCGCGCTCGCAGCCGAGCCCGAGCGCGAGGCGTCGCGGATGGTAGAGAAGTCCGCCCGGAACCGGCGGGTCGGCACGGTCGGTAACGGTGATCCACACCTTGCCCGCTTCCGAAAAAGTCAGCCGACTCATCTCGAGCCACGCCGCCTCCCCCTGGAGCCTGACGGCCTCGCCGGCGAGAAGATCGGCCATGACGCGCTTGGCATCCTCGGGATTTGCGAGCCGATATCCCGGCGGCGGCTGGTCGAGCGCGATCCCGAATCGGAGATCGCCCGCCGTCGTGATCGCGGCGACCCCGCCCGTCACGGCCGCGATCCGCCGGGCAAGCGCGTTGCCGCCGTGATGGCCCCCGAGAAGCGGCACCACCGCCGATCCGTCTTCAGCGAGCGCCACCACGGGCGGCTCCGCCATCTTGTCGGCGAGTTCCGGCGCGAGGATGCGGATCACCGCGCCCGCCGCCATCATCGCGACGATCGGCGTGCCGGCGGCAAACAGCCGGCGGAGATGCGCGCCGGTGTCGGTGAAGACGACATCGACATCGTTGTCGCTCACACGTCCCGACAGGCCGTGTATCGCGCCGCCGATCTCGCCCGAGACGGCACGCGCCAGCGGCAGGGTCTGCGGCGAGAGGAGGAGGATGGCGGGGCGGTCGGTCACAGTCGGCTCCCTCGGGCGGCGCCGGCCAGTCCGGCCCAGTCCTCTCCACCCTTGTAGATGAGGATAATCGAGAAATAGGGGGCATCGTTCCCGGCCACATCGGCGAGCGGCAGGCACCTGCCCTCGGTTAGCGTGGCGCGCTCGACGTACATTGCCTGAGGCAGGAGATTCAATTTCTCGATCAGTGCCCGCAAGCGGCTGAAATGCTTGCCGATCTTGATAATCGCCACCGCGCCCGCCGCTTCGATCCTTGCTTGAAGATCGCCGTCCGGCAGCGGACCCGGCAGCACGGTCAGCACGTCGTTGCGCGCGGCGAGCGGCCGGGCCGCGGCCGCTGCGGCGGCCATGATCGAGGAGACGCCGGGGACGATTTCGGTCGGGTATTTCCCGGCGAGACGCTCGAACAGGTACATGAACGAGCCGTAGAAGAACGGGTCGCCCTCGCAGAGCACGGCGACGTCACGGCCGGCATCGAGATGCGCCGCGATCTCGCCCGCCGCCGCGTCGTAGACCTCCCTTGCCGGGAAGCGCTCGGCACGCATCGGCACGACGATCGGGATCTCCATCTGCCCGCCAGGCAGGTGCGATGCGGCAATCGCCCGCGCAAAACTCGGCCCGGTGTCGGGGGCCGGCCAGGCGATGACCGGGACGGCCTTCAAGATCCGCGCCGCCTTCAGGGTGACGAGTTCGGGATCGCCCGGGCCGAGGCCGAGGCCGTAGAGCGTACCCGTCATCACGCCCCCTTTACTGACGACCAAAGCGTCACCGGCATCATCGGCTTCCAGCCGCGATAGCGTCCGACGGCTTCCGCACGGCTGACCTGCAGCCGCACCATCTCGCCGCCGTGGCGGGCGGAGAGCGCGGCAAGCCGCGCCTCGCCCTCGACCGTGACCGCATTGGCGACGAGTCGGCCCCCGGGTCTCAGCGCCGCCCAGCAGGCCTCGAATAAGCCGTCCGTCGAAATCCCGCCGCCGATGAAGACGGCGTCGGGCGCGGGAAGGCCGGCAAGCGCGCCGGGCGCCGCGCCGCCGACGATCTCGAGCCCCGGCGTGCCGAGGGAAAGCGCGTTGGCGCCGATCATGGCGCGGCGTGCCTCATGCTCCTCGATCGCGATGGCGCGGGCGCCGCGCGCCGCGCGCATCCACTCAATGGCGACCGAGCCGCAGCCGGCGCCGACGTCCCAGAGAAGCGCGCCGGGCACGGGGGCAAGGCGCGAGAGCGTGACGGCGCGCACCTCGCGTTTCGTCAGTTGCCCGTCATGCTCGAAGGCGTCGTCCGGAAGGCCCGGAACCGATCCGAGCAGCGCAGTCCCCTCGCCTGCCGCGCAGTCGACGGCGAGCGTGTTGAAATCGGCGAAGATCGGCAGCTCGGCGACGATCGCGTCGGCCTCCATCTCGATCTGTCGTTCGCCGCGCCCGCCCATGTGCTCAAGCACTATCATCCGCGACGCGCCATAGCCGCGAGCCACAAGGATGTCGGCCGCCTCGCCGATGGTGCGCCCAGTCGAGGTCAGAGCGATGATGCGGTTGCCCGGCGTGAGGTGCGCGGCGAGGAGATGCACGGAGCGGCCGTGCAGCGAGATCGTCGCCACCTCCTGCAGCGCCCAGCCGAGCCGGGCCGCGGCGAGCGAAAAGGCCGACGGCGTCGGGATCACCCGCATCTCGGCGGCCTCGATGTGGCGCATCAGCGTCGCGCCGATGCCGTAGTGCATCGGGTCTCCGGTGGCGAGTATAGTGACCGGCGTGCCGCGCCGCGCCTTCAGCAGAGAGATGGTCTGACGGACCCCGAATGTCCATGGGATGACCTCGCGGTCGCCAACATCGATCTCGGCAAGCACGCGCTCGGGCGCAATCACCGTGCGCGACGCTTCGAACAGCGCGCGCGCCGGTGGTGTCAGGCTGTTGAGCCCGTTGTCGCCGATGCCGAGCAGCGTGAGCCAGGGCGCTTCAACCATAAGATTCGAGCCCTCCGGCAAGCGCGTTGATCGCGGCGGAGGCAATGGCGCTGCCGCCGCGCCGCCCCTGCACCGCGATGAAAGGCAGGCCGCGCGGATCGGCGACGAGCTCGGCCTTGGATTCGGCCGCTCCCACGAAGCCGACCGGCGCGGCGACGACCGCCGCCGGCCGCGGCCCACCGGCATCGATCACTTCGAGGAGCCGGAACAAGGCCGTCGGCGCATTGCCGATGGCGACGACGGCTCCGTCGAGCCTGTCTGCCCAGAAATCGACCTGCGCCGCCGAGCGTGTGGTGCCGAGCGCGCGGGCGCGTTCGGAGACCGCTTCCTCGCCGATCAGGCAAACCACCTCATTCTCCCGTGGCAGGAGCCGTGCGATCACGCCGTGGCGGATCATCTCGGCGTCGCAAAATATCGGCGCTCCCGCGCGCAGCGCCGCCCGTCCGGCCGCCGCGAATCCGGGCGAGACGACAATGTCGTCAGCGAGGTCGACCATGCCGCACGCATGGATCATCCGGATCGCGATCCCCGCCGTCGCCGCGTCGAAGCGCGTGAGGTCGGCCTCCGCGCGGATGGTGGCGAAGGACTGCCGGTAGATCTCGTCGGGATCGCGGATGTAACCCGTCAGCATGGCTCAGCCTTTCGGCTTCTCCATGCTCAGCGGCCCGAGCGGATGGTCGGCATGGGGATAGGGATGATGGTGGTGGCCGTGCCCGTGCTCGTGACCGTGATCGTGATCGTGGCGGTGACCGGGATGATGGCCATGGTGGTGGTCATGATGATGGTCGTGGCCGTGCCCATGGTGATGGTCATCATCGTGGTGATGATGCTCGTGGTCATGGCCGTGCCGGTGGTCGCGCACCGGTTGAAGCGGGCCGGGATGGGCGTGGCTGTGCACCGGCGTCCACGGCAGGCCGTGCTTGCGGCAGAATTCCTCGTCGCGGCAGGAGGCGTCGCAATCCCCGCCGCAAGGGCAGTTCTCGAGGCCGCCGCCGATCCCCTCGACGTGATGGTGATGGCTCTCCTGCGGGAGGCCGACCTCGGCCTCGAAGCCGAGCACCTGCTCGCGGTACTTGCACATCTGGCAGTTCATCAGCGCCTGCCCGTCGACGATCTCCTGCACCCGGTCCTGGAAGGCGTCGAGCACAAGCGGATGGTCGTTGAGATAGGGCGCNTTGACGAACTCGATCCCGGGATGGCGCGCCGCNACCTCGTCGGTCTGGGCGTAGATGCGCTTGACCAGNACGCCGGTGAACAGGAAGTACGGGAAGACGACNATGCGGCGNTAGCCGAGCTTCGCCGCATGCTCCAGCGCCGGGGCCACCAGCGGGAAGGTCACGCCCGAATANGCGGTTTCGCCCCAGCCGAAGCCGAAGCCTTCCCACAGCATGCGCATCACCTTGGCGACGTTNGAGTTCGCNTCCGGNTCGGAGGCGCCGCGGCCCACCACCATCAGCAGGGTGTCGTGCTTGTCGATCGGGCCGCTCGCGGCATCGGCCGCGGCGATCGCCTCGGCGATCCGCTCGCCGGCGGCGCGGATCATCTTCAGGTCGATGCCGAGCTCGCGGCCATAGTTGATCACGATATCGGGATGCTGGGCCTGGTAAGTGTTGAGCACGGAGGGGATGTCGTTCTTCGCGTGGCCGGCGGCAAACAGCATGCCGGGCACGGCAAGCACCCGGTCCACCCCCTGCGCCCGCAGCCGGTCGAGCCCCTCGGAGATCACCGGATTGCAGAATTCGAGATAGCCGTATTCGACCGGGAGATCGGGATAACGCGCCCGGAGCCCTTCGGCGACAGCGGCGAATTCCCGGGCGGCGTTCTGGTTGCGGCTGCCGTGGCCGCAGACCATGATTCCGGTGCGGGTCATCGGCGGACCTCACGCACAGGCGCGGCCTTTGCAGGCGGGAACGATCGGGTCATGCAAGCCTCCGGGCAACGTGTCGAATGTGCACGAGACGCCGGACGGCGCGCCCGAGGCAGGCGTGCGTCGTTCCGAACCGGACAGCCCCGGAATTGGCCCTTTGGATAAGTCAGCCGCACCGGGATTTCTCTCAGCCTGTCGTCAGGCGCCGTCGTACAAGTCCGGTGACTTTAGGGAGCCGCCACGTGCCGGTCAAATCCAATTGCGGCATCGGCCGCCCGATCAGCGCCTATTTCAGGCCGAGGCGTCTCGCCGTGGCGTTGAACAGCGCACGCTCGCGGGGATCGACCGTGCCGTCCGCCCGCGCCATGGCGGCGAGATGCTCCATGATTTGCCGGCGCCGCGCCTCCGGCAGCTCTGCGAGAACGGCCGCGGCCTGCTGATCGGTGGTTTCGTAGCCGAAGGCGTCGATGAAGCGCATCACCTCGCCGAGCTCGTCGCCCTCGAGGCCGAGAACGCGCGTGCAGATGGCGCGGAAGGCATCGGCCTCCTCGGGGCTCACCTTGCGGTCGGCAAAGCTCATCCGCACGACGAGCAGGAGCTCGGCCATCAGTGTCGGGTCGCCGGCAATCCGCGCGGCCGAATTTCCCTCCACCATGCGGCGCAGGCGCGCGGCGATCCCGGGCAAAGTCGAATTTTCGCTCACGTCTCACTCCTCGGATGGCCGCGATTCGGGGTCGAGCAGCCGGGCCGTGCGGCGGACGAGCCGTTCGGCGACGTCCGGCGCCTCGGTGCCGGACTCTGCCAGCCGCGTCATCAGGCCCAGAAGGACCCTGCGCTCGGCGCTGTCAAGCGTGGTGATGAGCGTTGTCATGTCGGCTTCCGCCGCATGGCCCGCGGGCGATTCGAGCAATGCGTGCAGCGCCGGCATGTCGGCCGTGTCGATGCCGAAATGCGCCCTGCAGATGCGCTCGAACATGGCGAGCTCGCCCGCCTCGACCACGCCGTCCGCCAGCACCACCCGGAAGAGGAGCAGGATCCGCGCCAGCGTCACCGGATCGTCCGAAAGACGGTCGATCGCCGGCACGGCTTCGCGGCGACGGCCGATCAGCTCTGCAATGGCTTCGATCGAGGTCACGCGCCGCCTCCCCCGAAGAGCGCGATTTGCGGATATGGAGAAAGTCTAGCGCACAACCTTTTGACTCGGAAGTCATTTAAGGAACGCCATATACGCGCGCAGCGGCGAGACGCCAACAAGCCGGTTGTCGCGAAGCCGGCGGCGTGCGATAGCCGGCATGTGCCCGCTCGCCAGGACGCCGTTCGATGGCGTCTCCTTCCTCCGGACCTTCGCGATGCCCGACCTTTCGCTGATGATGATCCTGCTGCTCCTCGGCGCGGCCTTCCTTGCCGGCTTCATCGACGCGATCGCCGGCGGCGGCGGGCTGATCACCATTCCGGCGCTGCTTCTCGCCGGTTATCCGCCGGTCGCTGCGCTCGGCACGAACAAGGTTCAGGGCCTGTTCGGCTCCGGCTCGGCGACGATCGCCTATGCGCGCGGCGGCCATGTGAACGTGCGCAAGCAGATCGGCGCCGCGGTCCTTGCGGGCGGAGGCTCGGCGCTTGGCGCACTGCTGGCGACGGTCTTGCCTGGCCAGGTCTTTGCCGCCGTGCTGCCGCCGCTCCTGATCGCCATCGCGCTCTATTTCGCTCTGAAGCCGAACATGACGGACGTCGACAAGGTCGAGCGCCTGTCGCCCTTCATCTTTACTCTGACGTTCGTGCCGCTGATCGGCGCCTATGACGGGCTGTTCGGTCCCGGCGCCGGCTCGTTTTACATGCTCGCCTTCGTGGCGGTCGCCGGCTACGGACTGCTCAAGGCGACGGCGCACACGAAGCTTCTGAACTTCTCCTCCAATGTCGGCGCCTTCCTCGTCTTCGCCGTCGTCGGCGTGATCGACTGGAAGATCGGGCTGTCGA
>Ga0065721_10052673_pt1 | contig 11426 bp, 13 predicted proteins | sample Mesricmetagenome_FD_59108 | JGI IMG/M metagenome (GOLD analysis project Ga0065721, IMG submission 59108) | Mesophilic microbial community from rice straw/compost enrichment Sample: eDNA_1 v2 (version 2) | ecosystem: Engineered > Solid waste > Grass > Composting > Bioreactor | place: USA: Davis...
ACCGCCGCCACATTGGTCATCGATATTGCCACGTCATTCGAAGCGTTCGACCGTGTGGACGGCGACATCGAGGCGCGGCTCCTGGCGCGGCGGCAGGCGATCCTGGGCAAGAGCTTTGCGGCGCTGCGGGACGACCACGAGGCTGCGCATCGGGCGCTGTTCGCAAGGTTCTCCCTTGACCTGGGCCCGGGTCGGGATGACCTGCCCACCGATGAGCGGATCGCCGGCTTCGCCAGTGGCGGCGATCCGGGGCTTGCCGCGCTTTATGCGCAATATGGCCGCTACCTCATGATGGCATCGAGCCGGCCCGGCGGGCAGCCTGCCAATCTGCAGGGTTTGTGGAACCGGTCCACCCGGTCGCCCTGGGGCAGTAAATATACGGCCAATATCAATCTCGAAATGAACTATTGGCTGGCTGACCCGGCAAACCTGCCGGAATGCTTCGCGCCATTTCTCGACCTCCTCGAGAACGTGGCGGTGGCCGGGCAGGAGATGGCTCGCAGACACTATGGCGCCGGGGGCTGGGTGTTGCATCACAATACCGATCTCTGGCGCGCTACCGGACCTATCGATGGCGCGCGATGGGGCCTGTGGCCGCTGGGCGGTGCGTGGCTGTGCACCCAGGCTTGGGACCACGCCGCCTATGCCGGTTATCCCGAGGCGCTGGTGGGCCGACTGCTGCCGATCATGGAGGGTGCGTGCCGGTTCTTTCTCGACACGCTGCAGACCCTGCCGGACACTGACCTGCTGGTGACCTTGCCCAGCCTCTCGCCGGAAAACATGCATCCGAACGGGGTGGCCATCTGCGCCGGCCCGGCCATGGACAGCCAGCTGCTGCGCGACCTGTTCAGTGCCTATCTGGCGGCCTGTGCGCAAATAGCGCCGCACGCCTCTCTTGTGTCAGAGGTGCAGGCGGCGTTGCTGCGCCTGCCAGGACATCGCGTGGGCCGAGCGGGGCAATTGCAAGAATGGCTCGAGGACTGGGACAATGCCGCGCCCGAACGGGATCATCGGCACGTCTCACATCTTTACGGTCTTTATCCAGGCCAGCAGATTTCGCCCGATCAGACCCCTGAACTGGCGGCAGCAGCCCGAACTTCGCTCGGAATGCGCGGTGACGACGCGACCGGCTGGGCCATTGCCTGGCGCCTCAATCTCTGGGCGAGGCTGCGTGAGCCCGAGCGCGCCCATGGCTTGCTTGAACGGCTGCTGAGCCCCGAGCGCAGCTACCCAAATCTCTTTGACGCCCACCCGCCCTTCCAGATCGACGGCAATTTTGGCGGGGCGGCCGGGATCCTGGAAATGTTGGTGCAGTCGCGCCGGGGCGAGATTTTCCTGCTGCCGGCCTTGCCCACCCATTGGCCTTCAGGCTCCATCCGCCGCCTGCGCGCCCGGGGCGGGATCACCCTTTCAATGGAATGGGCGGCCGGCCAGGTGACGCGGCTGGACCTTGCCGCCTCGGTGGCCGGCGTCTGGACCGTGCATTCGAGCGGCCAGCAGAGGGACGTCACCCTCGCGGCGGGCGAGACCCGGCGGCTGATCTGAGGGCAGGGCGCGCTGCAAGCGCGGCGCAAAAACAAACCCCGACGTCCGAGAACGCCGGGGTTGATTGGTCGGAGTAGCGTGATTCGAACACGCGACCCCCTGCTCCCGAAGCAGGTGCGCTACCAGGCTGCGCTATACTCCGTCAGGCACGCGACATTCGGGAAAGCGGGCAGAAACGGGTTCGCCCGGTCGCGATGTGGCGGCTTTATAGCCGCGGTCCCGGCGCTGTTCAAGCGGTTACCACAACCTTTTATTGCCCTTTCGAGGACGTTGCACAGCGCCAGCGAACCGTGTAGGAACCGCCCCCAGTTGGGGTGTCGCCAAGTGGTAAGGCATCGGTTTTTGGTACCGACATTCCTAGGTTCGAATCCTAGCGCCCCAGCCATGATTCTCCGCGTCTGTCAATATCCATTGCGTTACGGGCTTCGAGTTATCCAGAACAATCGTGTTCTGGGGGTCGAGTCGCAGTAACTGGGGTACATGCCTGTGATACATAAGGCAGGTACATATGGCACGCGGACCCCATCTTCTTCGTCGAGGCGCCGTCTATTACTGGCAGCGGCGGTTGCCGACTCACATCGCAACACGCTTGCGAATCTCTCATGTCAAGGTGAACCTCAGAACCAAGGACGTGGCCGTTGCCCGTCGCCTGGTCCCGCCACTCGATGCGCGGGCAATGGAGGTTTTTGTGGACACAAGCGCACAAATCAGCCGGGAGCAGCTCGGCTCCCTCTTCAAATCGGTGCTGGTCGAGCACCAACAAAAGCTCGGCCTGCTGGCTGACATTGAACGGGCGAACCCGACGGCGAAGCGGGCGGAATTGCTGGAGACAGAGCTGGCCCAGGGTCTAGCCTATAGGCTTCTGTCCGAGCAGGGTGTCCAGGCACGTGTCGATGAGGACGAACGGCGTCGTTTACTGGACGAGGGGCGGGATGCTGATTTCATCGCCAAGGTGATCGATCACATCGCCCGCCTTCATGAAGGAGATGGTATCAAGATTTCCCGGCAGCGCCTGGCTCGGCATATTGAGAAGACAGGCGCCGAGGTGAATGCGGTCAGTCTGACCCGGGCGCAGCCGGTTTATCTCCGGGCTTTGGGCGAAGCTCTGCTGGGCGCCGAAACCGGCCGGTTTCCGAGCTCGATTTCGCCGCGCTGATGGAGGAGGCGAGGGGAGAGCCGTCGCCAACCCCCGCGCCGACCGATGCTATTGCTGGCAAAGATTTGGCCACCAGGGACGTTGCTACTGTGCGACCAAAGCCGCAGAGCAGAGCAGGTGGCATCGCCGAGATGGCAAAGGCGCTGGAAAGCAAGCGCGTTCAGGACGGTGAGTGGGACGAAAAGACAGCTCGACAGGCCAAGTTCATTTTCGACCTGTTTGGTCGCTACATGGCAGAAGTGTTCGGCATTGCCGATCTGTCCAGTGTGCACCAAGACCACCTAGCTGATTTCGACGGTTTCCTCCGTTCGTTGCATATGAGTTTTGGCAAAAGCCCCGAGGACAAGAAGCGCTCCATTGCCGAAATCCGTATAATCGCCCAAGACAAGGTACCCGAGTGCGGAGCGCTACAAGGTGCAACGCGCAACCGCCACCTCACATTCCTGGGACAGCTTCTCAAATATGCCCGCAGCGGTCTTGGTGTTGCTCTCGATCCGGAGCTGTCGACCACGGCGTTTCGCGCCAAGAAGAACAAGCGTGGCCGCGATCAGCGGTCAATCCCGGACAAGGCGGATGTGCAGAGACTGTTCCAAAGGCCGGTCTTCATCGGCTATGCGCATTGGGACGATATCGACACGCCCGGGACAGAGTTCTTCCACCGCGCCGAATATTACTGCACCATTCTGGCCGCCTATGAGGGAGCGCGCCGCGAGGAGTATTGCGGGCTGGCGGTGGACGATGTCATCCAGGATAATGGCGACATTCCCTATATCCATATCGCGCCCAATGCATTCCGCCGCATCAAGAATCTGCAATCGGTGCGTAACCTGGCGCTCCATCCCGAAATCATCCGGCTCGGTTTTCTTGATTATGTCGAAGCCATCAGGGCCCTGGGCTACCAGCGCCTGTTTCCAGATCTCTATTCGCCGTCCTCGCGCTCGCTATTGGGGGATCGTCTTTACAAGCAGATGCTTTCATCGCTGCGCGCGGTTGGTTTCACGCCGCATCAGGTGCGTCACTTCTTCGGCGACGAGCTCAAGCAGAACGAAGTCATGAAGGAGTTCCGAGCAGATTTGCTTGGCCATGGAGGGGATTCCGGGACGACCGAGCGCTATTGCAGCCCAATCAGCATCGCCAAGCAAATGGAGCATTTGCTGAAGCTGCCGGTGGTGACGGCGCATCTTGAGCCGAAGCCGATCCGGTTGGTGCCCTGGGTGGAAGCCAGGCAGGTTGCGCCCTGGTCGAAGGCAGCCAAGGCCGCGCCGCGTCCATAGAGATGGCCGGAAGATATCGTGATGGGCCGCAACGCTAAGGCGGTGACGCGTTCGTGATGCCTTGCCTTTCAGGGTTTGGCTCGATCATTCGCGACGTGTTCATTCACTAACACATTGGAGCATGGCATGCAGATGGTTGAATTGCCCGGTGTGAGTTTCGGCGGCGTGTCGAGAGGCGACGGACAGTAAGCTCGGTGCGGCTTGGGCGGAGCGAGCAATTGAAGTTGTGCTGTCCGCGATCTCAGTCAGACCGGCTTGGACGTTCGCCCCGCTTGTTAGAGCTCCGGCGTGCTTGGCAGCGGATTCGGATTGATGATCCTTGCCGCCGTCGCTGGCATCGCGGAGGGCGTAGTAAAACTGGTCCGGATCAAACGCGTGTTCTTCATCGCCACCTCACGGTGTTATCTGAGCTTCACCGCAACACCGGGGCGCATGACGGCCCAAATCCGACGCAAAAAGCGGGTAAGGCTACGAGGCGCCCGCGGCCTCGGACGCTAAACCGCGCCACCCAATATCTAAAACTTTAGCGATTTCCCAATGACCGCGTTAACGCTAGCGCCGGGAAAGGTTTGCCTTGCGCCGCGTCCTGGGGCAGGGTGCGCGACGCTGCATTGCATGAGTTGCGTGCGGCGGCCGCGCGGCGGAGCTTTCGGGCTCTTTCCCGCGAAAAGCGGCCGATGAGGTGGCGGCAACCACCACACCGGCCTGGCCACATCCCAACGTCCTGAAGGTACCAGGAGCTGAAACATGGTTATCCATAGCCATAGCGCGCCCATGCGCGCGGTCAAGCCGGCAAACCGGCGCTTTCCCCTTTTCCCGTCCTCTCTTTCCCGTTCGGCCGATCCGAACCGCCGGCGTTTGCGCGCCCGCGGCCCGGTTCCGAACTAGGCGCGAAGGGGAGGCCAGAGATGAAATCGATCTGCGTCCTTTGCGACGCGCAAGGAAATTTGCGCGCCGTTCTGAGCCGAAACGGGGATCTGGTGCGGCGTGAGCTCTCCACCCCGTCGGCGCCCGTGCATCTCGTCTGGATGAGTCTTGCGCCCGAGGGTGTTGCGCCGCGCGAAATCCTCGATGAGCTTCAATCCAATGTGCTGCCCCGCCATGCGGGCCGGGTTGAGCCCGGGCACATCTCCTTGTCCTTTTATCTCGACATGATCGTTGCGGCCCATCTCGCTCCGCTGATCGTCCGCGCCTGGATTCGTGCTCGGGGCAGGATGCGCAAGCCGTTCGCCCGCGCCTGGCACAGGGTCTTTGGAGGTGCGTCATGAAATGGCAGCATCTGATCGACAAGCTCGAAGGCGCCTATGCGGACAAGACGATTGCCGGCTATCGCGCCGACTTCGCCGATTTTGCCGCTTGGGCGCGCCGCAAACGTCTGGCGGCGCTCCCTGCCGAACCAGCAACCCTGGCGCGCTATGTCGATGAAATCGGCGAGAGCCTCAAGCCATCGAGCGTGCGGCGCAAGCTCGCCGCGATTCGCAAGGTGCATCGGCTGGCCGGGTTCGAGAACGTCGCGGCCGCAGAAGAGGTGGTCCTGGCGCTACGGCGCGTGCGGCGCAGCAAGCCCGGACGCCCCGAGCAGGCGCTGGGCGTCACGATCGAGCGGCGCGACCGGCTGGTGGGGGCATGCGCGGACGATCTTGCCGGGTTGCGCGACCGCGTGCTCGTGCTGGTCGGGTTCGAGACGCTCTGCCGGCGCTCCGAACTCGTGGCGCTGCGGGTGCAGGACATCACCCGCAACGCCAATGGCACGATGTCGCTTCTGGTCCGGCGCGCGAAAAACGATCCGGACGGCCTCGGCCGGACGGCGCATTTGTCACCGGCGACCAGCGCCACTCTCGAGGAATGGCTCAGGGCGGCCGAACTCGATATCGGCCCGCTCCTGCGGCCCGTCTATAAAAATCGCGTCGGGCGGCGCTCGCTCAATCCCGCCACTGTCGGGCGCATTCTCAAGCAGCTTGCAAAAGCGGCGGGCCTGGGCGCGGATGAAGTGAGGAAAGTGAGCGGGCACTCGCTGCGGGTGGGTGCTGCCCAAAGCTTGACCGCGCGCGGGGTGGGGATACTCCCAATCATGTCTGCAGGCGGCTGGCGTTCGATGAACGTGGTCGCGCGATATGTCGAGAACGTCGAAACCAATCTGTGGGTCTGATTGCCGCGCGACAAACAAGATCTTGGTGCGGCCCGTGCGTTTGCGAACGCTCATAAGATCGCTCCCGCGTTTGCACGAAGCCAGTCGGCGAGTCCCGCTTCCGTTAGCGAGCCATCAGCCAGCGCCAGCCATGTCATCACGCAGTCAGCATCGCTTGCTCGCAAATCGTGGCCGTTGAGCATCAGGAATAGTTCGGCCGCCACAAAGGACGTGCGCTTGTTGCCATCGACAAAGGCATGGCCTTTGGCAAGCCCGAAGGCATAGGCTGCGGCAAGATCGAAGATGTCAGGTTCACCATAAGAGAGCAGATTCTGCGGCCTGTCGAGAGCAGCATCAAGCCTGGCTTCATCGCGAATACCCGGGAATCCGCCGTGTTCGGCCAGTTGCTCGGCATGAATAGCCAGCAGGACGGATTTCAGGAGCCAGACAGGGCGCACTATTTCGCAAGCTCACGCAGTACGTTGCGCCGGCGCTTCATAATCGAGCTGGCCGCGTCCATCTGTCGTTCGAACTCGGGATCGTAAGGCGTGATCAGATATCCGCCCGGTGCCTCGGTCAGAAACAGGCTATCGCCCTCTTTGACATTGAGACGCGCTGCTATGTCCTGCGGGATCGTGGCCCCGAGGGAATTGCCCACTTTGCGGATTTTGAGAGCGACCATTGCTTCCCTCGCATGTTAAAACGTAAGTTATAACTTACTGGACGCTGGCGCTTGATGCAAGGAAGAAACTAGGTTTTGAAAGCCTACGGACCTCGTTGCGTACTTAGTTCGCCCTGAAAAACTCCCGAACCCCGTGTTTTTCGGGGATTCCCATGGCGTCTGAAGTATTGGAGTTTTGCCCGCACAACGTGTCCCATCACGCGATGGAGGCGGGGCCCGGCAAAGGCGATTGGCCAATCTTTGAACAAGGAACTTTGGCTTTTGCGCGCGAAAAAGAAAGCTTGAGCGCGATATTTGCCCCTCGCAACCTTCGCTGTTCTCCTTTCCACCGGGGTGCGCGTGTCTGGTCGGGACGACACGGCCAGGCTGCGGTTGGCAAGAAAGATTCGACATTCGCCCTTTTGGCACGTTTGTGCACAACAGCCTGGCAACCCAAGCTGTCGAGGGTTCTGCTTTATGGATCCCTCGCGCAAGCGCGATGGCCCCCGGCCGGGTCAAAGATCAACCGGAACCAGACATCGGTCAGGGCGGGACGGGGGCTCGAACGGGCAGCCCCAGCCGCGTATTGCGACTCCCCAGTTGGTGCCGGCATCCTTCAGTGTTCGGGATTGGTTCCGCGTCTCCGCTTTTTCTCCCTTGCCGAAACCAGCCGGGTGGCAACCGCGATCAGGCGGGCAAGCCCAGTGGTGGCGGGTGGGGCGGCATGGGCTCGATCCCGCATCTTATGGCGCTGGCGTTCGGAAGCGAGGACAGAACGATCATATTGCCGGAAAGCCAGGTCTAGGCTAGGGCTGAGCGACACTCCGCGCTCGCCGGATTTCCCATTCCCGCGCTCCCTGAGAAGCCGCACGAGCGCATTTTCGACCTCTGCCCGGATCGCCTGGGCGACTCCCGGTTCGTCTCCGCCGGCGGGGAACAGGCTGATCATCTCGAGGTGGGTCCTGATCTTGAGACGCCCGTGTTCACCAAGACTGTAGCGGATCAGCTGTCGCCGATGAGCGGGGCCGAGCCAGTCAATGATATCGGCGAAGACTTCAATCGCCGCCTCGTCTGAACGCCCCAAGCCGCGCGCAAGGTGGGAGACAAGCTTGTTGGCCAGCGCGGTGTCGTCAGGCCTGGGCGCAAGCGCCCCTACCGAAAACCCAGGCTTTCGGCCTGCGGCTTGAGCCCCGTCAGGATCTTCTGGCATGTGCCGACAAGCAGGGTAGCGCGTGCGGCGCTGGTGCCCAACTCGGCGGCCAGGCCCGAGATCGCGGCGCTACCTTCGAGCGCCACAACGTCGTGCAGCGTACGATCCATGCGCTCGAACAACAACGCGGACTGCTTGTTGATGGCCGGAAATTCCAGAACGCCGTTCTTGGCGGATTTGAGGGCCTGATGAAAGGGGTGATCTGGGCCCAGGTCGGCTGGGCTGCCATCACGATAATTGATGATCGGCATCACGAGGTGATCGGCGAGCGCCCCCTGGAACTGATTTATGGTGAAAAGTGCCGCATCTGCGATGTCGGCGCGCGCCGTCACGGGGACGATCACGAGCGCGGTTTCCCCGATTTCGAGAAGACGCTCATTAATCGCGAGTTCGTCGAAGATATCGGCCAGTCGGCCCACCGAACCGGCCGCCATATCGTAGACGATCAAAAGTTCGGGGTTGTCCTTGAGCTCGTCGATCAGCTCGAGCAGCTTTTCATGGCGGTCGATGTCCGACATCTCGTTTTCCATCACTTCCGTCGTGCCCGCGAGCCGGATCGTTTCGACCTGTCCGTAACGCATGAGACGGGTCTGTTCGTCGTTTTGAAGGATGAAGGGCTTGTATCCGGCGTAGACGGAAAAGCTCAGCATTGCCTGACCCGACAGGGTTTTTCCACTGCTGCGGTCTTGGGCGAACATCAGCAGGCGAGGGGGCTTTTCGAGGTTGATCTTGGTCACTTGAAAACTCCTGGAGCGCGATCGGGTTAACAGTTTGGCCGCTCCGCCCGAAAGACTGGAGGGGCCTGTTTCTCAAAGGTCAGCGATTGGCCTTTTTGCGGGCGTCGGTGCGGTCCTGACGGGCCTGCGCCTTCTCAAGCCAGTCAGGACCGGGCCGAGAAGGGCTGGTCGTGGTGCCAGGCACGCTTGGCCGCGTGGAGCCGGGACCTACCGCAAGACCCGATTTGCAGCCGGACCACAGCGAGCGCACCTTGTGCGCGGTCAGCGGGCGCGCGTCTTGGCGGATCGCGTTGAGCCTGCGTGTGATCCAGGTCCAAGAAACCCCGTCCTGACGCAACGCCTCGATTTCTTGGGCGAGCCGGCGCAGATGGTCAGTTGGTCCGCGCTTCCCTTCCGCATTGTGCATCGTTTCCGAAATCCGACGCTCGAAGCCTAACACATCCATCGTGCACCCAACCCAAAAAGCATCACACTCAAAGTAAGTGTAGTCATCTGCGGTGGAGTTGGCAAGTGGGTGACTTTGTGAGACTTGTTGGAGCATGATGACCGGCACGCCCACCTCCCGACAGTGGCTCGACACCGCACAGCAGGCGCGCTCGATGCTTGAAGGCAATAGCCAAGCCGGGCGGACACTTATCAATCAGCGGGAAGCGGCAGCTAGGCTTGGGGTGAGCTTTAACACCCTGCGCAGCTATCTCGATGCTCTGGCCGTCATCGAAGACATGGATCGAGCCGACAAAGGCGTCGGCTCGATCCTTCGTTCACGGTCGGTCGATGCAGTCCGGGCGTTCGGGCGCTGGAGTCGCTTCGATCGCCTGGGCGCGGTGGAATTTGTCCGCGAGCATCCTGAATTTTCGTCGGTTGCGGTCAGGAAAGCCGAGCGACTGGCGCGTCAAAAGATTTTTGCCCCGCAACCCAATCTGTGGAGCGCTCTGCTCGCTTCCGCAAAAAAAAGGTCCTTCCGAACGGTACGCATTCGTCGTGACATTGTCGCAGCATGGCGCTCGCGTTGGCAGACCTTTGACCCGCCGCGCATGCTCGATGAACTTTCCGGGATGGTCTGGGACTTTCGGTTTCATCCCGTGGCAGGAGAATATGAAAGGCAGCTTGGCCTTGAAGGCGCCGCCTATCTCCCTGGCGCGCCGTCGTGGATGAAGAAGGATCGGGAGCTTTTCACAGAGCGATTGCGTCGGTTGCCCGGCTATGTCGAACAACGTGGGGCGGGCGTCGTTGCCCTCATGCGAATGCCCCGCTTCGCTTTGCCGGAGATCTTTCGCCGCGAGTCCAGAAATTTCCAGTTTCGGTCAATGCTCCTGGCTGAACGCTATCCACTTGTGTTGTTGCCCTTGCCCGACCCAGCCGCCCGCGACGCATTCCAAGAGGGCATGGTCGAAGTGCCCTGCTCAGATGAAGGAGAAAAAATGGCGCTTTCCCTCCGAGACCATCAGAGGGAGTGGGAATCTTCCAACGAGGGGACCGACCCCCCCGCAACGCTGCTGCTTACCGGCCCGCAGCGCGGCGTCATCTTGCTCACCACCCCCGACACGCTATTCGCCGACCTTTTTGAGGTCCTGTGATTATTCTGCAGCCGTTTGCCCGTCAGATGCCCCGCACTCGCATGTTCGCGCAATTGTTCGCAATCATGTGCATGCGAGTGCTAGCGAAGGCAAGAGATGGAAAGAAAGCGCAATAAAAACAATAGTCTAGTCGGTCTAGACTGTCTTCTGTAAGCTATGGGTCGAACCAGGAGACACGACGATGCAAGCACAGTTCATCCATCTTTCGGCCTATGGACGTTCTCCCCGACGTGGGGCCAAACGCCATGAGACCTGCGCCGGTATACTCGGCGAGGCGTCGCGCATGGCGTCCTCGAGCGCGCACATTGCCGACCCTCGGAAGCCGCGCCTCCTGTTCGGTTGCGATCCGATCAGTCTCAAACCCGAAACTGAACGTCTCGGGAGGGCAGCGCGTGACGGCAGGGGGCGCCGGTTGCGTTCGGACGCTGGCCTCATGGTTGCGGCCGTTATCTCCTATCCGCTGCCGCGTGACGCGTTCGTTGACGAGAACGATTGGCTGACCTATGTCGAATGGCGGACGGCAGCCATTGACTGGCTCACCCGGCAATTTGGCGAGTGCCTCAAATCTATTGTCGAACACCAGGACGAGGCATATCGGCATCTGCACGCTTTCGTGCTTCCCGAGCAGGCACCAGACGGACAGTTGGATTGGTCAATCGCTCACCCTGGCCGCCACGCCCGGGTCTCCGCTGCGCGAAAGGGTGGGAACAAGACAAGGCAAAACGCTGCCTACGTCGCTGCCATGAAGGCGCTCGCCGATGACTTCCATGAAAATGTATCGGCCCGTTTTGGCCATGCCCGCGTCACCGTGCGCCGGGACAGGCGGTCGAGGGAACATCATCTAGAAATCCAATCTTATCGGCAGCGTCTTGACGACGCTATCAGGAGAATCGCGAAACTGACCCGAGAACGAGACGAACTCCTTGCTGTCCTGTCCGAGCGCGCGACGGACCTCGGTGCGCGGATGTGATCGGCAAAACGGCTGATTGAGGCTCCGGCGCGAGGAGGTGAGCTGCTCCCCGAAAATGGGACGCTGACGTAAGCTACAAATTGTTGTCTGCTGGTCTTCGACGATGGAGATCAGAGATGTCGAAACGCAAGCAGCATTCGCCCGAGTTCAAGGCGAAGGTCGCCCTGG
>Ga0065721_10052674_pt1 | contig 11424 bp, 12 predicted proteins | sample Mesricmetagenome_FD_59108 | JGI IMG/M metagenome (GOLD analysis project Ga0065721, IMG submission 59108) | Mesophilic microbial community from rice straw/compost enrichment Sample: eDNA_1 v2 (version 2) | ecosystem: Engineered > Solid waste > Grass > Composting > Bioreactor | place: USA: Davis...
GGCTCCGCGGTGGGCTGCGGAGCGGCTTTGGCTGCGCCGCCAAAGATTGCGTTCTTGATCTTGTCGAAGATGCCCATTCTACTCTCCTCAGGTTGTCTAGGAGAGACTTGTGCAAGTTTGGAAAAAACTCAAGGGGCGGCCGCAGCAAGATCGGCTGCGGCCACCAGATTTCCGTCAGGCCGTGCCCCAGATGGTCTCGGCGGTCTTCACGACGAGCTCCAGCTTGCGCTTCTGATCGTCCTCGGTGATCGAGTTGCCTTCCTCGGTCGAGGCGAAGCCGCATTGCGGCGCGATGCCGAGCTGATCGAGATCGACATATTTGGAGGCTTCGTCGAAATGGCGGCGGAGCGAATCGAGGCTTTCCAGCTCACCGGTCTTGGTGGTGATGAAGCCCGGATAGACGCGCTGCTTCGAACCCTTCTGGAGCAGGCTCAGCGGCTGCAGGCCGCCGGCGCGATCCGTGTCGTATTCCATGAAGAACATGTCGACGCCGGTCTTGTTGAAGATCGCATCGGCCGCCGCATCGTAACCGCCTTCGGCAGCCCAGGTGGAGCGGAAGTTGCCGCGGCACATATGCATGCCGATCAGCATGTCCTTCGGACGATCCTTGATCGCCTCATGCATCGTGAGCGCGTATTTCTCGATCAGCCAGTCGGGATCGTAACCTTCTTCACGCTTCATGGCGCGCTGCTTCTCGTCGCCGAGATAGGCGAAATAGATGTCGTCCATCTGGAGGTAACGGCAGCCGGCTTCGTAGAACTTCTGCACCGCCTTGGCATAGGTGCGGGCGAGAGCTGCGAACAGCGCTTCCTGGTCCTGGTATTCCGGATAGGTCACGTCGGCGCGGGCCGTGCGGTAATGCGCGACGCTCGGGCCGGGGATGGAGATCTTCGGCGTCACCTTGGTGTTGGCGGCGAGGAACTTGAAGTGCTCGAGGTGCGGGTGGTCGTCCGGGAAGTCGAGCCTGCCGTTGATGGTCGGAAAGGTCGGCGGCAGCTTGACGCCGTGGAAGGTGACGCCCTTGTGCGCTTCGCGCGTGACGAATTCCATGCCGTCGAGTTCGCCGAGGAAGTCGTAGTGCCAGAAATGACGGCGGGCTTCGCCGTCGGTGACGACCTTGAGGCCGACGCTTTCCTGCAGCTTGACGAGCTCCCTGATGCCTTCGTCTTCGACGGCCTTCAGTTCATCGGCGGAAATGCTCTTCTCTTCGTAGAACTTCCTGCGGGCTTCCTTGATGGAAGCGGGACGCAGGAGCGAACCGACGTGATCGGCTCTGTAGGGCGGGGTTGGCATGGAATCCTCCATATTACTTGTACAAGCTGCCGGAACCCGGCAACGGCGAAGGCGTGTATACAGATTGGGCCTCTCCAGCCGAAACAGCATATTTCACGCACTGATTCAACGTCTTCTCAATCCGATTCCGTATGCATGTGCAACTTGTTGTTACGGAATCGCTTTTCGTCAGAGGCCGAGGACCGTCAGCATCACGAAGGTCGCGAACAGGACGAAGTGGGTCATCCCTTCGATCGCGTTCGTCTGACCGTCATTGAGATTGATCGCCGCGGCGATCAGCGTGACCGCGACCATCACGGTCTGCACCGGCGTCATGGCCATGACGAAGGGCTGGCCGCTGTAGAGCGCGATGCTTTCCATCACCGGCACGGTGAGGATGACGGTCGAGAGCGACGCTCCCATGGCGATGTTGACCACGGACTGCATGCGGTTCCTGAGGGCCGCGCGCAACGCCGTCAGGATTTCCGGCGCTGCGGAGATGGTCGCCACGACGACGGCCATCAGGGCCGGCGGGGCGCCGATACCCTCTATTCCGGCATTCATGAAAGCGGACATGAATTCGGCGAGGAAGCCGATGACCAGGACGCCGAAGAGGATGATGCCGATGGAGACCGCGGCCGACTCTTCCTTGGCCTCCTCCCGGGGCGCCGCTCCGCCCGTTGCCGCCTTGGCGCGGGGGTAGCTGTAGCTGAAGAAATAGCTGTGCGGGCCGACCTGCATCTTGAGGAAGACCGCGTAGAGCGCGATCATCGCCGCGATGGTGAAAGCGGAGTAATAATGCCATCGGTCGGAAGGGATGAATTCCGGCACGATCATGGAAATGCCCATGGCCGTCAGGATCATCACGCTGTAGGTGCGGCTGGAATCGTCGTTGTAGGGCTGCTCGCCGTGGCGGAGGCCGCCAAGCAGGGCCGCCAGGCCCAGGATGCCGTTGATGTCCAGCATGACGGCCGCATAGATCGTGTCGCGCACCAGGGTGGGGGAGGTCGTGTTGCCCATCATGATCGCCAGGATCAGCACTTCGACGGCGACGGCCGACAGCGTCAGGATCATCGTGCCGTAGGGGTCGCCGACCTTGTGGGCGAGCACTTCCGCATGATGGGCGACGCGGGTCGAGGCGAGAATGATGATGGCGATCAGGGCGACGGCAGCGATCACCGAGGCCGTCTGGCCCGCCTCCAGGACGGAATGTTCCACCGCGTAGGCGATGAAGGCGGCCCCGAGCGCTACGATGAGAAATCTTTCCTGTTTCAGAAGAGAGAGAACTCTCACCGGCCGCTCCTGATGTTCATCGGCACAATCTAACGCGGCAACCTGCGGCATCAAGGATGGGCCGGCTTCGGCTCGAGGATTTGCGACAAGCAGGCTTTGATGACATAATTCCGGAGGTGGCCTGGAACTTGCGGCGCACTTCCTGCTTTTTCAATGCTGTGCCGCGTCTGGAGACCGATCCGGAGGATCGATGCGGCCATGAAAGAAGAACAAGGAGGGAGTATGACCAAGATTGTCTACAAGGTCGTGCCGCATGATGGCGGTTGGGCTTATCGCCAGGGCGACGTCTATTCGGAAACTTTTCCTACCCATTCCGATGCCTTGCAGGCAGCGCGCATCGTCGCGGCCGAGCAACAGGTGGGCGGCGACCCGGAAGAGATCAGCTGGCAGGACGAGAAGGGCGTCTGGCACACCGAATACAGCGATGGCGGCGATCGTCCGGAAGCCGAAGTCGAGGACGGCGACCAGGGAGCGACCACGCATTGAGGTCAGCTGCGGCCATGGTCCGGGGATACCTCTGACAAGCCCGTTGAGGGCGGCCGCCGGCGCGAAGATTTGAAGTTTCGTGCACAGCGACCCCAGGTGCCGATCGACAGGTCGTCTCGCTTCCGGCCAAGAGAAAAGGGCCGCCCGTCGCGGCCCCTTCGATGTCTCGTCAGGCAACGGCTTCGAGTGCCGGGTAATCGGTATAACCCCTGGCGCCGCCGCCATAGAAGGTGGCCTTGTCCGGCTGGTTGAGCGGCGCGTCGTTCCTGAGGCGCTGCACGAGGTCCGGATTGGCGAGGAAGAGCTTGCCGAAGGCGACGGCATCGGCATAGCCGCTTTCGACGGCCTCGATGGCGCTTTCACGGTCGTAGCCGTTGTTGACCAGCCAGCCGCCCGTGCCTCCGGCCTTGCGGTAGATGCTCTTGAGTTCCTGGTAGTCGAAGGGCCTGTCGCCCTGGAAGAAGCTGCGGTCGCCGCCGGTGGCGCCTTCGATCACATGGATGAAGGCGAGGCCGCGCGGACCGAGCTGCTCGACCACGTAATTGAAGAGGGGCTGCGGATCGGCTTCGGTGATGCCGTTGCCGGGCGTGACCGGCGACAGGCGGATGCCGACGCGGCCGGCACCGATCTCCCCGGTGACCGCATCGACGACTTCCAGGAGGAAGCGGGCGCGGTTTTCGATCGAACCGCCGTATTCGTCGGTGCGCTTGTTGGCGCCGGATTTCAGGAACTGGTCGATCAGGTAGCCGTTGGCGCCGTGCAGTTCCACGCCATCGAAGCCGGCATCGATCGCCGCGCGGGCACCCTTGCGGAAATCATCGACGATGCCGGCGATTTCGGCATGCTCAAGCGCGCGAGGCGCAGAGGTGTCGACGAAGGCACCGGAACCGTCAGGGTTGATGACATAGGTCTTGCTGCCGGCGGGAATGGCAGAAGGCGCGACCGGCGCGCCGCCATTCGGCTGCAGGGAGGTGTGGGAAACGCGGCCGACATGCCAGATCTGGGTGACGATCCTGCCGCCTTTCCCATGCACGGCGTCCGTCACTTTCTTCCAGCCTTCGACCGCCTGAGGCAGGTAGAGCCCGGGTACGTCGGCATAACCCTGGCCCTGCTGGGTCACCGGGGTGCCTTCGGTGATGATCAGGCCGGCCGAGGCGCGCTGTTCGTAATAGGTGACGTTGAGGTCGTTCGGAACCGCCCTCGGCGAGCGGTTGCGCGTCAGCGGCGCCATGACGATGCGATTGGCGAGATCGATATCGCCGAATTTGGTCGGATCAAAAAGGCTGGCCATCGGAAATTCCTTTATCTCTAGTTGGGGGAGCATCAGAGCGACGAACTGAGCTCGTCGAGGAAGGCCGCAATGGTTTCCTCATTGCGGCGGTAGAACGCCCATTGGCCGACGCGGTCGATCTTCAGCAACCCGGCCTTTTCGAGCGTCGAAAGATGCGCCGAGACCGTGGACTGGGAGAGGCCGCAGCGCTTTTCGAACTGGTTGGCGCAGATACCCATTTCGAGCGGATGCGCCTGATTGGAGAAATGGCGCTCGGGTTCCTTCATCCATTCCAGGAATTCGACCCGGACCGGATGCGCCAGCGCCTTGAGAATTTCCGTCTTGTCCATGCCAGAATCCAGATATCGGATTTTCCCGATATGTAGATCGTCCAGTGACGATTTAAAGAAAGCCGTTTGCGCAGAAACGAAGGTTCGTAAAAAAAATGGGCCGCCGGATTTCTCCAGGGCCCTTTCAGGTGTGAAGGTCAAAACCTCCAGAGGGGAACAGCCGACGCGGACGACGGGGGACGTCGTCAAGAGCGGCCGGCTGACATGAATATGGGGATGGGCGGCCGGTCCGACAAGGGTGCGGATGGAATATTGAACAGAAGTTTTAATGGGCGGAGGCAGGCCAGGCGCCGCGCAGGCAAAAAAAGAGGGCCACCGGATCGCTCCAGGGCCCTATAAGTGTGAAGGTCAAAAAACCTCCAGAGGGGAACAGCTGCTGCGGTGGAACTGGGAGGAAAAAGCCACCATGTGCATCAGCTGTGTGCGATATGGTGGTTTTTTGTGCAGTGAACAATGGCATTTTGTGCAAGTCAGCCATGCATGACGCGCAATGCTTGGTCTTCAAGGTTCACCGACGGGAATAGCAGGCGGCCGCAGACCGCTGGAATCCTTCAGGTTTGAAGGGTTTCCAGCTCCGGCGTTCTTTCCGTACGGGGGCCTAGAAATTCCAGTTGCGCGCCTTGCCGACGATGAAATCGCGGAAGACTTTGAGCTTCGCCGCGTTCTTCATTTCATCCGGATAGCAGAAATAGGTGTCGAAGGAGGGGATGTCGGCGTTGATCGCGAGCTGAATCAGTCCCGGGTCGCGGCCGACGATATAGTCCGGCAGGCAGGCGATCCCGATACCGAGCAGGCAGGCCCGCTTGATCGAGGTCTGGCTGTTGATCTGCAGATGTGGTGTGCGCGTGTTGTCCGAGGAGCGTCCGGCATATTCCAGCCAGTTGACGTCGAGCAGGTAGTTCGGCGCCGGCTCCCCGAAGGTGATGATGCGATGATTGTCGAGATCCTCGATCGACTGCGGCTCCCCGTAGCGGTTGATATAGGAGGGGGCCGCATAGACGTGCATATGCACGGTGAAGAGCTTGCGCTGGATGAGGTCGGACTGCTGCGGCTGCCGGAGGCGGATCGCACAATCCGCATGGCGCATGTTCACGTCCACCTCCTCGTTGTCGAGGATGAGCTGGATCGACATTTCCGGATAGAGCTGCAGGAATTCCTGCACCTTGTCGGTCAGCCAGCCCTGGCCGAGCCCGACCGTCGTCGTGACGCGCAGCTTGCCGGAGGGTTTTTCCGTCGTCTCGGTGAGCTGCACCTTCACCGTCTCGAGCTTCAAGAGCACGTCGTGGGCGGTGCGGTAAAGAAGCTCGCCCTGTTCGGTGAGGATGAGGCCGCGCGCATGGCGATGGAAGAGCTTTACGCCGACATCCTGTTCCAGCGCGCTGACCTGGCGGCTGATGGCCGACTGGGAAAGATGAAGCTTGTCCGCCGCGTGGGTGAAGGAACCCGCCTCCGCCGCCGCGTGAAAAATGCGCAATTTATCCCAGTCGAGAGGCACACCCATTGCTGAACGTCACTCCGCGGCCACGGCGACCGGCTGGATGCCGGCGAGAAAGCGTTCGGCTTCGAGCGCGGCCATGCAGCCCAGGCCGGCTGCGGTGATCGCCTGGCGGAAAGTGTCGTCGGTCACGTCGCCGGCGGCGAAGACGCCCGGCACGTCGGTGGCGGTCGAATCCGGGGCCGTCCAGAGATAGCCGTTCGGCTTCATCTTCAGCTTGCCCCTGAAGAGTTCGGTCGCCGGTGCGTGCCCGATCGCCACGAAGACGCCGTCGATCGGTCGCTCGGTAACCGCGCCCGTCTCGGTGTTGCGCAGCTTCACGCCCTCGACGGACGGCGGCAGCGGCGCCTTGGCGGGCTTGCCGGTGATCTCGGCCACTTCCGTGTTCCACAGCACGCTGACGTTCGAGCGCTGGAAGAGGCGCTCCTGCAGGATCTTTTCGGAGCGGAAACTGTCGCGGCGGTGCACGACGGTGACCGATTTGGCGATGTTGGAGAGGTAGAGCGCCTCCTCGACGGCGGAATTGCCGCCGCCGACCACGATCACGTCCTTGTTGCGGTAGAAGAAGCCGTCGCAAGTGGCGCAGGCGGAAACGCCGAAGCCCTGGAAATGCTGCTCGCTTTCGAGCCCCAGCCATTTCGCCTTGGCGCCGGTGGCGATGATCAGCGTATCGGCCATCCAGACCTGGCCGGAATCGGTGCGCACGGTGAAGGGGCGATGGTTGAGCTCGACCTCCGTCACGAGGTCGTTGACGATCTCGGCGCCCACATGGGTCGCCTGCTTGAGCATCTGCTCCATCAGCCAGGGGCCCTGGATCGGATCGCCGAAGCCCGGATAGTTCTCCACGTCCGTGGTGATCATCAGCTGGCCGCCCTGTTCGAGGCCGGCGATCAGCACCGGTTTCAGCATGGCGCGGGCGGCATAGATCGCCGCAGTATAACCGGCGGGGCCGGAACCAATGATCAGAACCTCGGTATGACGGGCGGACATATGCTGTTTCCTTTCCAAGACCGGCGGAGGCGCGTTTCCTCGCTCCTCATATAGGTGGTCGATTTCCGGTCTGCCGCTTTAAAGCGCCATGTAAGATTGATCCATGCATCAATGCAAGGGCAGCCTTGCATTAACAACAGATCAGTTGGCATGGAAGGCATGATCCTTGCGTTAAATCCCGTTTCCGCTAAAAGCCATTCCGACAAAAGGGGAAAGCCGTGTTTCGCGCCGATCTGGACGCCATCGACATTAAAATCCTCCGGGAACTCCAGCGCGACGGGCGAATGACGAATGTCGAGCTCGCGGAGCGCGTGGGGATATCCGCGCCACCATGCCTGCGCCGCGTGCGCAAGCTGGAGGAGGCCGGAATCATCGAAGGTTACCATGCAGTTCTCAACGGGACGAAACTCGGGTTTGATCTCGTCGCATTCTGCATGGTCGGATTGAAGCGCCAGTCGGATGCGGACCTCAAGGCGTTCGCGGCCAAAGTTCAGCAATGGCCGCTGGTGCGCGAGGCCTGGATGGTCAACGGCGACAGCGATTTCCTTCTTCGTTGCGCCGCCCAGAACCTTACCGTCTTTCAGGATTTCGTCATCGAGGTCCTGACCGCCGACGAGCATGTGGACACCGTTCGCACCATGCTGACGATCCGCCCGGTCAAACAGCTTGGACTGGTGGAGATCTGAGCGGCTGCCCAATGGTCGGAAATGAGGGGCGAATGCCTAAAATTATCTATCCTTCGCCCGGAATGAAAGGCGAGTTGTGGCGCCGTTCTCCCATCGAGCGGATGTTGGCGTGGCATGGAACGAGGAGATCGAGAAAGCGTATCGGCGTATTTACCAAGGAGCGTTCGCTGCAACTCTTTTCACCGCAGCAGTTTCGCCCGTTGGCCGGCTCTGACATTCCCCTGATCTTCCTTTCTCGCAACGATCAGCGCCTTCTCCCGTCGTTCCTTTCGCACTATCGCAAGCTTGGTGTGACGCGGTTCATTTGCGTGGATGATCAATCGACGGATGGGACGGCGGAATACCTGTCGTCCCAGGCGGATCTGGATCTCTGGACGTCGCGGCTTCGCTATAAGGATGCCAGGCGGGGAAAAGCCTGGCGGCAGGAGCTTTTCCAGATCTACGGATCCAATCACTGGTATCTCAACGTCGATTCCGATGAGTTTCTTATATACGATCGATGCTTCGAAATGCCTCTCGGAGCGCTGATCGGGCGTCTCGAGGCGCTTTCAATCCGTAGATTGGCAGCGCCCATGATCGACATGTATCCGTCCGGGGATATCGCCGCTGCGGAATTCACCGGTGAAAACGATCTGATGCCATGGCAGGTCGCTGATTGTTACGATCGGGATGGATATAGTGTTATAAGGAACTCCCGCTTTTTGCGGATTCGGGGAGGCGCAAGAAAGCGCCTGTTTGGGTCAGATGTCGACCTGATGAAGTATCCCTTGATATTCTGGGATGACGAGTGCTCTCTGGGCGAGAACATTCATCAGCCCTTGCCGTACCAGCGCAATTTTTCCCCGATTTTTGGCGTCCTATTGCACTTCAAGTTCTTTTCCGACTATCAGGAACGCGTTCAGGCTGCGATCGACGGCGGGCAGCATTTCGGCGGCGCCCGGGAATATGTGAAGATGATGCAACGAATTACTGCTGATAGTGAGGTCGCCTTCGCTTATCCAGGCAGCGTACGCTTCAAAGAACCTCGTCAACTTGTCGACCAGGGTTTCATCGTATCTCCTTTCGATGGCACGGAGGTGTGAACGATGCGATTGCCTTCGATGATTACTATATGGTGCCGCGTGAAATCTCTTTTCGTTCCCGGCAAGATTTCCATTGGGGCACGATCGAAGATTTCTCCCCGTGCGACGATTATCTTCAAGAAGGGTGAAGTACGCATCGGCAGGAAGATAAAATTGCATCCCGGCGTGGTAATCGATGCCCAAAAGGGCAAGATCGTAATTGGCAACAATGTTTCTATGAATAACTATTCTATCCTGTATGGTGCTGGGAATATTACGATTGGCGATAACGTCCGGATAGCAGCGCATACCGTGATTGTGTCTTTTGATCACAATTTCAAAGAGATCGATCGTCCGATCACTTCCCAGGACATCACGCGTAAACCAATCGAGATAGGCGACGATGTCTGGATCGGCGCCGGCGCGAAAATTCTGGGGGGCTCACAGATAGCGAAGGGCTGCGTTATTGGGGCGAACGCTGTCGTCAAAGGAAAGACCGAGCCCTACGGTATCTATGTTGGCAACCCGGCTAGATTGATCAAGCGTCGAGGCGAAAAAGTTCCGCCGACGCACGAAGTCGGGGTCGGACAACCCCACCAGTAAAAGAGATATTTATGAGGAAGTTTTGGCGCTCGCTGAAAAAGCGGATTTTCTACGTCCTGAATCCGAGCACAATCCGGATCAACGGCATAAGGCTTGCGGTCAGGAAAGGGGATATCCCTGCCGGAGTCCGCGAGGCGTTGTTTAAAGATCGGTATGAGGACGCCGAACGGAATTTGCTGTTACAAGTGCTGAAACCCGGCATGAAGACTCTCGAAATCGGTACCGGTGTGGGCTTCATCAGTCTTCTGGCGACGCGGATATGCGGGGAGGGTAACGTCCTCAGCTATGAGGCAAATGGCACGCTGGAGAAGATCATCAGGCGCAATTATGAGCTCAATGGCCTTAGGCCAAATCTACGCATGCGTGCGGTGACGCCCGACGGTCAGCCGGTTACGTTTTTCAGAAACGAGAATATTATTTCTTCCAGCGTGTATGATCGTAAGACGGAGGCGGAAAAGGTTACCGTCCAAAGCGATGCATTCGCTGCTATCATTTCCGAATTTGATCCCGTCGTCCTGATTATGGATGTGGAGGGCGCTGAGATCGAGCTTTTCCAGATTAGCGATTTCCGGAATTTGCGTCACATGATTGTGGAATTGCATCCGCATATTGTCGGCCAAGATAAGATCACAGCTCTTGTGGAGCGGTTGGACAAGGCTGGCTTTGCTATGCGCGCCAAAGATCGCAAGACGGTTTATTTCCAGCGCTCCGTCTAGGTAGGAATGGCCGCCGGCAGCCTACTTTCGCGTCTCCGTTCTCGAGAGTGAGAGGGAGCGTGCCGATATGAAAGAAGGCGGTTCCGGGTTTCAGGAATGGTGAGCAAAACCTTCTGAGATCATTTTTCAACCGGAACACGGAACAGCTTCCGACGGCTTCTGGCAATCAACTTATCTTCGAACAGGCGCTGCTGCTTGGCGAGGGCGTAATACCATTTCCTCTTGTTGGTCTTCCTGGCGCGTCCGGAGGCGGCGAGGATTTCGCTGGCGGCTTCGGTTGTCGTGACGGGAGCGGGCCAGAAGGAATAGCCGTGGCCTGTGCGCGTCAGCCAGTACCGGAAGTAATTGTCGACCGGTGCGAAAATCTTCCGGTGCTCCTCGATGAAAAGCCGGGCGCCCTCCCGAGACCAGACTATCGCGCTCGTCGTCATCGGAAAATAATGCGCCGCCACGAGCTCGCAATCATGTCCACCGATGTCGTAGCGCGCCAGCGGAGTGGCGATCTTCAGCTTGTTGTTTCCAATGTTGATCAGCCGCCAGTGCGGGTCGATCTTCTCCAGGTCAGGAAGCGCCTTTTCGAGCAGTTCGACCGGATTGCAGAGCGGCAGGGCGTCGTCTTCGAGAACCAGCGCATAGCGGGCATCGGAGCTGAGGAATTGCGCTGCCACCTTGAGATGGCTTCGATAGCAGCCGATTTCTCCGCCAACGAGGCTGCGGCCCATGTAGCGCTCGGCGCGGGCTGCCTCGTAGTCGGTCAATGCGGATAGATCGAGTTGGCGGCCATCGACTGCCGAGACCCGCTCGAAAGCGATGTCGAAAGCTGCAAGTCGCTGGCTGATGGTTTGTAGACGGTCGCGGCTGCCATCCAGATTAATGACGTAGACACCAAGCGAATGCATTTTTTCCTTTCTGACGAACAGCCGCCGTGAACTCTCGTGCCGACGGCCGCTCGCTGCCGCGACCCTGCGGTGATCCGCTAACGTGGTTGAAGACATCCTTACATGCAAGTCAAGCCGTTTGAGCGGCACCGGGATTCCAAGGCGGGCAAAAGAGTTTCCTGCGGATGCTTCCACTATTACATGGAGATGACCTTGCCCACAGTTGTCGTTCGGCATACACGCAGCGGAAAGAAACGGCAGGGCAAAACCAATGCGGGTTCATCAGTATATTTTTGGCAAGGATGGCGGAGCGGAGAAGTTCTT
>Ga0065721_10005831_pt1 | contig 11423 bp, 10 predicted proteins | sample Mesricmetagenome_FD_59108 | JGI IMG/M metagenome (GOLD analysis project Ga0065721, IMG submission 59108) | Mesophilic microbial community from rice straw/compost enrichment Sample: eDNA_1 v2 (version 2) | ecosystem: Engineered > Solid waste > Grass > Composting > Bioreactor | place: USA: Davis...
AACTGAAGCCGGGTCTCGTAAGTGAAGCCGGAATTAAATACAGACATGAAGAAGAACTTCTGAAAAAACAGGTAGACCCTTTAAGGTATAATGATGAGGTCCTCTTTCCGGATAAAGTAAAAATGAATCTCGAATATTATCATAATCTCTCGTTTAAAAAAGATTTTTTGATCTTAATAAAGACTTTTTCAATTTTTAGAACCCGTGCAGTTAGAAAAATAGTATAAGATGGGAAATTATTAGCCAAAACTCTACTTTTGAGTGTTCCTAAGTAAGTAAGATTACAGCGTACCAATGCTAACTTCTAAGATAGAATAGCGATATAAAGAAAGCATTATTTACATTATGATAGATTTTCTGAGAATATGATAACTGAAAAGTTATTTACGTTCAATTTAAATAAAAGAATACTGTGGGGATTACCCAAAATATAATATATTTGCAGAGCTTTAATAAAAATAAAACTCAACTTGTCTTAATCCTTAAAAATGGATAAAAATTACAGTAAAGAAACTGATTTAAAAAAAATAATAAGCCCATACCTTAATAAATGGAGATACTTTGCAGTATTTGTTCTGCTAATGATTACATTGGCTGTTTACTATATAAAGTCTACTGCACCTGTTTATCAAGTTCAAACTTCGGTCTTAATAAAAGATGCAAAAAAAATGTCTTCAGCTTCAGGAGATTTTGGAGTGCTTCAAAGTTTAGGTGCTTTTAGTGGTATGGGAACTAATAGTATAGAAAATGAATTAAAGATATTTGAGTCTAAAACTATTATAGAGGATGTGCTAAAAAACCAAAATTTTCAAACATCCTTATATGCTAAACAATCACTATATGATCTGGAGCTTTATGGGATTACCTCTCCATATATTATTAATGTGATAAAAGAAAAAAAAGATATAGAGCTTCCTAAAAAACCAATTTTTATTCGAACAAAAGGAAATCAAATTATTTTATCTTCAAAAGAGTGGGAACAAGATGTTGTAACTTCTTTTAACAAAACTATTAGTTTACCCTTTGCTAATATTATGATTTCTAAAAATCCTTCTTTTGAAGCACCTAAAAAAACAAAAATGGATCGGCTTTATTTCAATTATATGGATTTTGAAACCGCGATTCATGATTTCCAAGAAGCTTTGAAGGTTGATTTGCTGGATAAAGACGGAACAGTAATTGGGCTTTCTGTGGACTTTCAAAATAAAGATAAAGCAAAAGATTTCCTTAATGAATTAGTGAATCAATATAACATGTATGCTATTAATGATAAAAATATAGAATCTAAAAAAACAAAAGATTTTATAGATGAAAGAATTGATATCATATCCAATGAATTGGGAAATGTAGAAGCTCAAAAAGAAAATTATAAATCAGATAATGATATTGTAGACATACCAACTGAAGCCAGGATCAATCTTCAATTAAAAGAGCAAAGTAAAGTTAGAATTTTAGATATTGATACTCAGATAGAATTAAATAATATTGTAAAAAAATTTCTGGATAAAAAGCAAATTGGTGATGTTCTTCCATTGAATATAGGGCTAGAAAATGAAACAGCTATTAAGACTATTCAAGAATATAATACATTAGTACTACAAAGAAATAAATATTTGGAGAATGCAACTCCAGATAACCCTATCNTTAAGGAATTGGATAAACAAATTACAGAAATAAAGTCTTCTTTAAAAGAATCGTTGCAAAAGAATAGTACTTCTTTACAATTAGCTAAAAATAATGTTTTGAATCAATTGAATGCTTCAGAAAATATGATAGGCAAAGTTCCTAAACAGGAGAGACTTTTTAGAAGTATTGAAAGGCAGCAACAAATAAAGGAAAATTTATATTTATTACTGCTGCAGAAAAGAGAAGAAGCGGCTATAACAATGGCAATAACGGCTGAAAAAGCACGGATAATAGATAAGGCATATGTAAGTAAAAAACCTGTTGCTCCCAAAAAGATTATAATATTGGCTTCTGCAATGTTTTTAGGATTAGCTATTCCGTTCTTTTCTATATACATACGTGAGTTGTTGAACAAAAAGATTGTGACACGAAAAGATATAGAAAAATATTCTGATATTCCTATTGTCGGAGAAATTCCTAAGCTAAAGAAAAATGAGACTGAATTAAGTAGGTGTTCAAAATTTATCGCCAGTAGCGGAAGCATTTAGAATTTTAGCCACTAATCTTAAGTATTTAATACATCATAAAGAAACAGCTAAAAAGATACTAGTTACTTCTTCTGTAAAAGGTGAAGGAAAGACATTTGTATCTGTTAATTTAGCTTTAGTACTTTCTTCTTCTGGAAGTAAAGTATTGGTAATAGGTTCCGATATAAGAAATCCACAATTGCAACGATATAATACTGCTATGAAAAATGCTGCTGGGGTGACTGAGTATTTATATGGAGAGATTACTGATGTATCCCAGATAATCCATCCAAGTAACTTCCATCCAAACTGTGATTTTATATACTCAGGTACAATTCCTCCTAATCCAACGGACTTACTTGAAAATGGAAAGTATCAGGAATTAGTCTCTTTATTAGAAGATAAATATAAATATATTGTCTTAGATACGGCACCATTAATGTTAGTAACCGATTCATTGTTAATTTCTCAGGTAGCAGATGCTACAGTATATATAACCCGTTCTGAATATTCTGAAAAAGACTATATTCATTTTGCTAACAATTTATTGGAAACTGGGAAAATCAAGAATGTAAGTTTCATATTGAATGGTTTGGATAAGCAAAATTTTGGATATGGTAATACATATGGATATGGATATAATGCTGAAACCAAACCTTGGTGGAAAAAAATATTTAGCTAAATAAAAAGCTGAGTCTTGAAAGCTAAAAGTATAAAGAAAAACTATATTTTAAATGTTGTAAGAGTCATTTCTGGTGCAGCTGTTGGTCTTATTACAATGCCATATATTAATAGAGTACTAGGAGTAGAAGCTGTAGGTAAAGTTGAATATGTAAATACGATTGTTAATTACTTTTTATTATTTACTGCATTAGGGATTCCTATGTATGGGATCAGAGAAATTTCAAAAGTTCGAGATAAGCCATTTGCTAAAGCCAAAACTCTTGCTGAATTATTAATTATTCTTGCTATTACTTCATTTGTAGGATATATATTATTATTCGGAGTATTATATAATTTAGAATATTTTAAAGTTTATAGAGCTATTATTCTAATAATGAGCTCTATGATATTTTTGAGTAACATTGGTGCAGAATGGTATTTTCAAGGAATAGAAGATCAATTATATATTACTATTAGATATATTGGGGTAAGGTTGATTATGGTTGTTCTGATGCTCCTATACATTCATTCTCCTCAGGATGAACAATTTTATGCATTATGTATTGTTCTTACAACTTGCGGTGCAAATGTTCTTAATCTTTTTGTATTTTCTAAAATTTTGTATAAACAGAAAAGGGGATTACTAAGAAGTCTAAATATTAAAAGACATATAAGACCTGTTTTAACAATTTTTGTGGCAACTATTTCTGTTAATATCTATTTACAATTAGATTATGTACTTATAGGAACTTTGATTGGTGATAAATATGTAGGATATTATTCAGTTGCGAATAAGTTAGTGAGATTTATAATAAGCTTTATTACTATTATTGGTTCTGTGATGTTACCAAGATTATCCTTTCTTTTTCAGGAAAATAAAGATCAATATTCAGATTATCTCAAAAGAAGTTTTACATTATTGATACTAATTTCCTTTCCTTTTTCTGTTTATTTTTTAGTATTTGCAGAGCCTTTGATAAGGATAATTGCCGGCAATCAATTTTATCCGGCGATATTAACAATGAGAATTATTTCACCCTTATGTATAATTGTGAGCATAGCCTATTTTATGGGATTTTTAATATTATATCCCCAAAACAAAGAAAAAATCTATACTCAAGCAGTGTTATGTTCTGCTATTTTTAGTATAGTTGTGAATTTCTTTGCTATTAAGAATTTTTTGCATAATGGAGCTGCTGTAGTAGGTATATTATCAGAATTATTAGCCATAATAATTATGTATATAATTTTGAGGAAACAAAAATCGTTGCCCAAAATATTTGATATAGACTTTTATAAGATATTGCTTGCTGCTGTTAGTATGTTTTTATTTTCATGTATTTTTATATATTCTAACGGAGGTTGGATGATGTTTACTATTTTTACTTTCCTTTCTTGGCTGATCTATGGATTGATCTTATTAATGCTAAAAGAAAATGAAGTTTATACATTATTTCTTAAAATTAAAGAATATATTAAAATGATTTATTTGTTAATAGCTATATTTATATTGTTTGGAGTAGTACATTTTGATATTCTTAATAATAATATTGGGAGAAAGGGTTATTGGATATTAACCTTTATTATATTAGTTTTGCTTCTGGGCTTTAGATATAGGGTTGGAGGAGATTCTCTCTCTTATGAAGATGCTTATCCTGGTATGCCGGATTTCAGAGATATTAAGCTTTATGGATTTTATTATACTGAAAGACTATTTGCGTATCAGCCTTTTTGGATTATATTAGTTGCTTTCGCAAAGTTAATTGGGAAGGATTATTATATTTTTCAGTTTCTTCATGCTATATTAGTAAATATAGTCTTATCCTATTTTCTATTTAAGAATTCTAAAACACCTTTTTCTGTATTATTATTCCTATTTATTACACATTATTATTTTTATCTTACTATTGAAGTTGAACGAGAAATATTAGCTATATGCGTATTTTTATTGAATTTAAAAAATTTAGAAGAGAAAAAATGGCTTAAATATTATTGTTTAGCATTTATTTCTTTTATGTTCCATATGTCTGCAATTTTTATTTTTATTTTGCCGATTTTTAGAGTTATAACTTTTACGAAAAAAACTATTGTAACTATTATTCTACTATTAACTCCATTAATCTTTTTTAAAAATTTTTTCATAGAAATTCTTAAACCCATCTTATTTTTAGAGTCAATGGAAAGTAAGTTTAAGGGATATCAAGAAATTGAATTTAGTATAACAGGAACCATAGCTTATTATACTGTAAGAGTAATCTGCTTTATTCCTATTCTATTTTATGGAATTAACAAGAATTATAAATCTAATTGGATGTTAAATGCTTATATCATTGTATCCGTTTTATCTCTTGCACTAGTAGGATTTGAAAGATTTTTAAACTATCTCATTATTCCATATATTATATTGTTTATTGATATTCTTTACAGTCTTAATATCCAATTTAGAAATATATTTTTTAGGTATATATTTGTTTTTTTAGTATTCTGTAACATATTTTTTAGTATACCTTGGAGATTGTTCACTACAAGTATGACCGGGGATAAATATTATTATTTGTTTTTTCCGTATGTTTCTGTATTTGATAAGCATATCATAAAAGAAAGAGAAAAATATATGGTTAATCAATGGGATTTATAATATGAAAAGGAGTATCTTATTTGGAATTGTTTGCTTTCGGGAAAAGTATTATGAATCAGAAACATTCAAAAATCTTTTTTATTCTTTTTTGAATAATAATGAAAATGAAAAGTTAAATATTTATGTTTATGATAATACAGATATTGCAGATTGGCATATTTCAGATTACAAATATGAATCTAATATCAACTTAAACTATCTCCATAACTTTCAGAATCCGGGAATTTCTCATGCGTATAATGAAATAGCATATTTTGCTAAAAAAAATGGATATGAATATATTGTATTTTTAGATCAGGATACAGAATTACCCATTAACTTTTATAAAGAATACAAGACATACATTCAAAATAGTGAAGTAGATATAGCAATTCCTATAGTAAAAACTGGGCAAATTATTTTTTCACCATCAAAATATAGTAATTTCAGATCGGTAAATCTAAAGAATTTGCAACAAATATATATAAGTTCTAAGGATCATACATGTATTAATTCCGGAATTTTAATAAAGACTGATTTTTTTTTCAAGGTGGGAGGCTATGACAAAAGATTACGACTAGATTTTTGTGATCATGAGTTTATTAGAAGAGTTTCAAAATATAAAGAACAAATTAAGGTAATTCCTATAATATTGAATCAAATGTTTTCCACAGAAATTAATTCATTAGAGAAAGCGCTTTTTAGATATAAATTTTTTTTAAGGGATTTAAGTTCTTTTAAGAAAATAAATAATAATGACATTCGTATATTTTTTTTTATAGATTTGCTTCATTTAATAAGACTTACTATACAATATAATACTTTGAAGTTCATCAAAATAAGAATGTTTAACTAAATAATGAGAGCAAATATATCCGTTTGTATGGCATCATATAATGGAAGCCTATATATAACAGAGCAAATTAGTTCTATTCTGGAACAGCTTATTCCAGGAGATGAATTAGTAATTGTCGATGACTGTTCGACAGATGATACTATAGATATTGTTAAAAGTTTTAAGAGTGAATATATTAAATTGGCTATCAATACAAAAAATATAGGTCACGTAAAAACGTTTGAAAAGGCATTAATGCTTGCAAAGAGGGATTATATTTGTTTTACTGATCAGGACGATATTTGGATTGACAATAGACTAGAAAATTTATATAACTCTCTTAAAAACGAAAAAGTATTATTAGTAGCTTCTAATTTTAGAGTCAATAATGAATCTGAAAGTGAAATAAAGTTTCTAAAATTAAAAAATGAGAATTCGGCTGATCTTTTTGGGAATATTTTGAGGATTTTTGAAGGAAAATCTGCCTATTATGGATGTACAATGATGATGGATAAGAAACTAAAAAAATATATATTACCTTTTCCTTCTTATATTGAAGCTCATGATTTATGGATTGCAATATGTGCTAATTTCCTGAAATCTATTCATCATCTTGATGANGATACTCTAATATATAGAGTACATCATAACAATGCAAGCTTNAAAAAAAGAAATTTTACCCAAAAATTAATAGCAAGATATTAGTTTTTGTAAAAATATATTAACTATATTAAAAAGAATAAATGATTGATAGCCAGTTTTTATTCGAAAAAAAAACTATGAAAAAAATTGTGATATTAGGTGGCGGAGGTTTTATAGGAGGTCACCTTGGAAAAAGACTCAAAAGCGAAGGAAATCATGTAAGAATTTGCGATAATAAAAAAACATGAATATTTTGATCATGCTGAAATTTGTGATGAATTCATTGTTGGTGATCTAACTGATCCAAACGTTGTGAAGCTAGTGATTGAAGAAGGGGTAGATGAAGTATATCAACTTGCTGCGGACATGGGAGGCGCTTTATATATTTTCACCGGTGAACATGATGCAGATGTTATGCATAACTCAGCTATCATTAATTTGAATGTAGCAAGAGAATGTATATTAAAGAAAGTAAGAAAAGTGTTTTATTCCTCATCAGCATGTATGTATCCGGAACACAATCAGCTTGATCCAGATAATCCTAATTGTGAAGAAAGTTCTGCATATCCTGCCAATCCGGATTCTGAATATGGGTGGGAAAAGTTATTTTCAGAACGATTATATCTTGCATACAATAGAAATTATAATTTGAATGTAAGAATTGCAAGATTTCATAATATTTTTGGACCTCAGGGAACTTGGATGGGAGGAAAAGAAAAATCACCTGCAGCCATGTGCAGAAAAGTTGCAGAGGAAAGTAATGGTGGAAGCATCGAAGTATGGGGAAATGGAAAACAAACACGATCTTTTCTTTATATAGATGAATGTGTTGAGGCGGTATTAAGACTTATGGAATCTGATTTTGCAGGACCGGTTAATATTGGAAGTGAAGAAATGGTGTCCATAAATGAATTAGCTCAAATGGCAATAGATATTTCCCAAAAAGATTTAAAAATAAAAAATTTAGAAGGTCAGGAATTTTTCGATAAATATGGTTTTAAATGCCCATTAGGCGTGAAGGGAAGAAATTCACATAATAAATTGTATAAAGAAAAGATTGGTTGGGAAGTTTCACAACCATTAAGAATTGGAATGGAAAAGACGTACCAATGGATTTCTGAGCAGGTTCAAAAAAGAAAAGTTGAACATTCTATTTAATAATAAATGAAAATAAGTATTATTACAGTCTGTTGGAATAGTGAAAAATATTTGAAAACTGCCATTGAGTCGGTTCTTAACCAAACTTATGATGATATAGAATATATTATTATAGATGGTGGTTCATCAGATAACACTTTGAATATTATTAAATCTTATGAACCGTTGTTCAATGGAAGAATGCGTTGGATAAGCGAGAGAGATAATGGTATTTATGATGCAATGAATAAAGGAATTGAACTAGCCGGCGGAGATGTTATAGGACTACTTAATTCTGATGATTTTTATATATCTGAAAACTCATTAAAAGAAATTGCGAACTGTTTTCTGCAGAATAATGTTGATTCTGTTTTTGCAGATCTTTACTATGTTAAAGAGAATAATGTAGATAAAATAGTTCGGAAATGGAAGACAGGAAAAAGAAAATCATTCGTAAAAGGATGGCATCCCGCTCATCCTACTTTTTTTGTGAAAAAAAGTGTATATGATAAATATGGACTTTTTGATCTGAATTATAGAATTGCAGCTGACTTTGAAATTATGCTAAGATTTTTAGAAAAAAATGAAATTTCTTCATTTTATTTTAATAATTTCATCTTGNAAATGAGGTTGGGCGGAGAGTCAAATAAAAATTTTTCAAATATAAAAAAGGGAAAGAACGAAATTTTGCATGCTTTTAAAAAACATGATATAAAAATATCATTTTATTATCCATATAAAAGATGGATGCTTAAACTATTTCAACATTTTTAATTTATTTATTCTTTGATTTGACCTCAATTTATATATTTGTATTTTAGTGCATCTGAAATGTGAAATAGATTTTTGAGAACCACAATAACATGAAAAAATATTTAAATCTTTCGAATTATCATGAAAGATACCTTTTTATCAATATAAGTAATATAACATTAAAAATTTTAAAAGAAGGAAATTTTAAAAAATCTCACAAATCTGTTTTTTTTAATTCAGAAAATAATCATAAAAGTATTTTTGAATATATTAAAAAACTAAATATAAAAACTATAATTATCGAAACCTCAGATCTAAATCATCTTCCTGAAAAGATTACTAGTGAAATTATCGAAGCTAAACTTCAAGGTATTAAAGTATTCGAAGTTCATGAGTTTTATGAAAGAATTAACGGAAGAATCCCTCTTGTAAAGCTAAATGCCAATGAGTATTTAGCAGATGATGTGTTTTCTATCGGTTTGGAGGATAATGATTTTCTTTTAAAGAGAATTATTGATTTGTTTGTCTCAATATTACTATTGCCGATTGCATTACCTGTTATCCTCTTTGGAGCTCTGCTTGTGTTTATAAATTCACCAGGAAATGTTTTTTTCTCTCAGGAAAGAGTCGGAAAAAATTCCAAGATATTTAAAATTTATAAGTTGAGAACTATGAAGAATAATCACGATGGTGATTTTACTAAAAACAATGATGATAGGCTATTGGCTGTGGGTAAATTTTTGAGAATGACAAAAATTGATGAACTCCCTCAGCTTTTTAATGTGTTAAATGGGAATATGAGCCTGATCGGACCCAGACCAGAACAACAAAAATATGTGGAAGAATCCGTATGTGAAAACTCATATTTTGATTTAAGACATTTGGTAAAACCGGGTATTACTGGATGGGCACAGGTAAACTTACCTAAAGCTACACCCAAAGACAATCTAAAGAAATTGGAATATGATTTATATTACATTAAAAATTACTCTCCGGCACTAGATATTAAGATTTTATTTAAAACAATTCAGGTTGTTCTTACATTGAATAGTAATTAAATTTCTTCATAAACATAGTTCTTAGTATGTTCAAGAAGTTTGGAATTCTTGTTTTTTTTGTGTGTTTTATGCTACATTGTTCTCTCAGGACAAGCGTATTCCTATTTTTGCATTCCATGGTGTACCACCCGGCGAATATTCAACCAAAGAGAGTTTTCTGACAATGAAAAATGCTGGTATTGATATTTGCTATACACTTTTTAATAACAATGAAGAAGTATTACGGGCATTGGATGCTGCTCAGGCAGCAGGTACTAAACTCGTAATTAAAGTCCAGTCTTTATTTTCGGATACAGAAAACACTGTAAATCTTTTTAAAAATCATCCTGCATTATATGGCTATTGCCTGTTTGATGAACCATCACCAAAACAATTTTCAAATCTAAAAGAAACTATCAAAAAAATCAGAAAATATGATCTGACTCATATTATCTATATTAATTTACATCCTAATTATGTTCCTCAGAATATAATAAATGGAATGACATATGAGAATTATATTGATTCTTTCATTGAAGAAGTGCCTATAGATTTTATTNCTTTTGATCATTATCCATTGGTAGGAAATGAAATAAGAAAAGAATGGTATGCTAATCTTGAAATAATAAGAAATGCCAGCCATAAATATAAGCTTCCTTTTTGGGCTTTTGCATGCTCAACGATTCATTATAACTATTTACAACCAACAGTTGCAGGAATAAAACTCCAACAGTTCAGTAATTTATTATATGGAGCTAAAGGATTACAATACTTTGCATATTGGACGCTCACTTATGAATATAATTGGGTAAAGGAAAAATATGGATATTCCATTGTAGATGACAAAGGTAATCCAACTCCAACCTATAATATTGTTAAGACTATTAACCAGCAAATTCAAAGATTAGCGTGGGTCTTTTCAGGAGCAAAATCGGATTCAGTGTTCCATATGGGTAATGATATACCAAAAGGAACTACAGAATTAAAAACTATTCCTAAACAGTTTTCGTCACTTTCAATCAACAATAATAGTAATGCTTTGGTTTCTTTCATGTCTAATAATGATAAGAAGTTTATTATAATACAAAATAAATCATTAGATGAAAATCTCACACTATCATATAAACTGAAATTACCACTTAGCAAAGTAAATAATAGTACAGGCAAAATACTATCATTAGCTAGAGCCAAAAAATATGCTAATGTCATCTTACCCGGAGATATCTTGATATTTACTTATAATAAATAGATCCGATTCAGTATTTTTACGCATAATTAGTTATATAAAATGAAAATCAAAGAAACTCCACTTAAGGATTGCTATATCATCGAACCCACTGTTTTTGAAGATGACAGAGGGTATTTTTTTGAAAAATATAATGAAAAAAGATTTGAAGAACTTACGGGAATGAATGGACATTTCGTTCAGGATAACATCTCCAAATCGTCGTATGGAGTTCTTAGAGGTTTGCATCTGCAAAAAGGTGAACACGCACAGGCTAAACTGGTTTCCTGTCTGGAAGGTAAAGTTTGGGATATTGCAGTGGATTTACGTGAAGACTCTCCAACATTTGGAAAATGGTTCG
>Ga0065721_10052675_pt1 | contig 11422 bp, 11 predicted proteins | sample Mesricmetagenome_FD_59108 | JGI IMG/M metagenome (GOLD analysis project Ga0065721, IMG submission 59108) | Mesophilic microbial community from rice straw/compost enrichment Sample: eDNA_1 v2 (version 2) | ecosystem: Engineered > Solid waste > Grass > Composting > Bioreactor | place: USA: Davis...
GCCCAGGGTCCCTGCGGCCGGCACGCGGCTGGCCTCATGCGAGCCATTGCCGCAGCGTCTCGAGCTGGGCGCGATGGGTCAGATCCAGCTGCAGCGGCGTCAGCGAAACGAAGCCCTCCGCGGTCGCGTGGAAATCGGTGCCTTCGCTGGCATCGAGCGCATCGCCGGCCGGGCCGATCCAGTAGTTGGTCTCGCCGCGCGGATTGACCTGCGAGATCACCGGCTGCGAAGGATGGCGCTTGCCCAGCCGCGTGGCGCGCAGCCCGCGGATATGTTCGTACGGCAGATTGGGGATATTGACGTTGAGCAGGAACGGTTCGCGCGGCGGCGTCGCGATGGCGCGCTCGACGATGCCGCGCGCGATGCGGGCCGCGGCATCCAGATGTTCCCAGCCCTTGTCGACCTGCGAGAAGGCGATCGACGGGATGCCGAGCAGAAAACCCTCGATCGCGGCGGCGACGGTGCCGGAGTACAGCACGTCCTCGCCCATGTTCTGGCCCTGGTTGATGCCCGACACCACCAGGTCAGGCTTTTCGTCGAGCAGGCCGGTCAGCGCGATATGCACGCAGTCGGTCGGGGTGCCATTGACGAAGCGAAATCCCTTCTGCACGCCCTCGCGCGCCTCGAACACCGTCAGCGGGCGCTGCAGCGTCAGCGAATTCGATGCGCCGCTATGATTCTGCTCGGGGGCGATCACGGTGATACGGCCCAGCGGCGCCAGCGCGGCATGCAGCATGGCAAGTCCCGGCGCGAGGTAACCGTCGTCGTTGGCGAGAAGGATGTGCATGGCCGCGATTGTACCCGAGGCGATTGCGATGGCGTCGCGTCGCGGGGCCGCTTCGCCGAGCGATTTGCACCCAAATCGGAGCCACAGCCCCCGCCAACGCCGGGGCCAATACCGCAGCCACCACCGTGACCACCACCGTGACCACCACCGTGACCACCACCGTGACCACCACCGTGACCATCACTGCGACCACCACCGGCCCCGCCGAACTGAACGACCGTACTATTTCTGCGCTACACTAGCCCGGGCCGCGTGGCCGCGCGGTCCAGATCGAGGCATCAAGACATTCAATGGAGACACGATGAAAGCCGTACTGTGCAAAGCCTGGGGCCCGCCCGAATCGCTGGTGCTCGAAACCCTGCCCGACCTGGTCGCCGGTCCCGGCGAAGTGGTGATCGACGTCAAGGCCGCCGGCGTCAATTTCCCGGACGTGCTGATCATCCAGAACAAGTACCAGGCCAAGCCGCAGCTGCCCTTCTCGCCGGGATCGGAACTGGCCGGCATCGTGAACTCGGTCGGCGAAGGCGTCAGCCACGTCAAGCCCGGCGACAAGGTGATCGCCTATCTGGGCAACGGCGCCTTCGCGACGCAGGCCAAGGCGCCCGCCGCCGCGGTCGTGCCGATGCCGCCCGGCATCGATTTCGAGACCGCCGCCGCCTTCACGCTGACCTATGGCACCTCGCACCACGCGGTGGTCGATCGTGGCGAACTGAAGGCGGGCGAGACCATGCTGGTGCTAGGCGCGGCCGGCGGCGTCGGCCTGGCCGCGATCGAGATCGGCAAGGCGATCGGCGCGCGCGTGATCGCGGCCGCGTCGACCGACGAGAAGCTGGCCGTCTGCAAGGAACATGGCGCCGACGCGCTGATCAACTACAGCACCGAGGACCTGCGCGAGCGCATCAAGGCGCTGACCGACGGCAAGGGTCCGGACGTCATCTATGACCCGGTCGGCGGCATCTATGCGGAACCCGCATTCCGCTCGATCGGCTGGCGCGGCCGCTATCTGGTGGTGGGCTTCGCCAACGGCGAGATTCCCAAGATGCCGCTGAACCTGGCGCTGCTCAAGGGCGCCTCGCTGGTCGGCGTGTTCTGGGGCGAATTCACGCGCCGCGAGCCGCGCGCGAACCAGGCCAACATGGCGCAGATGCTGGGCTGGATGAGGGAAGGCAAGATCCGCCCGCACATCTCGGCGCGCTATCCGCTGGAACAGGCCCCGCAGGCGCTCAAGGACATGGAGGCGCGCAAGGTCACCGGCAAGATCGTGATCACGCCCTAAGGTCCCGCCGAATCCCCAGGACCATCCCTCTCCCGCGCACGGGAGAGGGAAAAATCCCTCCTACAGCTTCTCCGTCTCCCCGCTCTTCGGCTGCCACTTCATCAGCCGGCGCTCCACCACCCCCACCATCCAGTCCAGCACCAGCGCGAACGCGGTCAGCACCACGATGCCCGCGAACACCGTGTTGATGTCGAAGGTCCCCTCCGCCTGCAGGATCAGGTAGCCGACGCCGCGCGCCGAGCCCAGATATTCGCCGACGACAGCGCCGACGAAGGCCAGGCCCACCGAGGTATGCAGCGACGAGAACACCCAGCTGGTCGCGCTCGGCAGATAGACATGGCGCAGCAGCTGCTGCCGGTTCGCGCCCAGCATGCGCGCGTTGGCCAGCACCACGGGGCTGACTTCCTTGACGCCCTGGTAGACGTTGAAGAAGACGATGAAGAACACCAGCGTCACCGCCAGCGCGACCTTGGACCAGATCCCGAGCCCGAACCACACCGCGAAGATCGGCGCCAGGATCACGCGGGGCATCGAGTTCATCGCCTTGATATATGGGTCGAGAATGGCCGAGGCGACCGGGCTCAGCGCCAGCCACAGGCCCACGCCCAGGCCGGCGACGGTGCCGATGCCGAAGGCCAGCACCGTCTCGAGCAGCGTCACGCCCAGGTGCAGGTAGATGTCGCGCTCGACGAAGAACCAGCTCCAGACGCGCTGCGCCACCAGCCACGGCTCGCCGAAGAAGAACGCCACCTGTTGCGAGCGCGTGGCCAGGTGCCAGGCGCCGAGAATGACCACGAGGACGAGCAGCTGCCAGACGCGCAGCATGCTGGGGGAATCGGTACGGAATGCCATGGATCGTTTTTGCTTGTGAGTTCCAGGATCGTCGGTATCAGTGCGGACTGGTGCGGACTGGTGCGGGCCAGTGCGGGCCAGTGCGGGCTGGTGCAGGTTGGTGAGGTCCGCCTCAGGCAACCTTGCGCTGCTGCGCATAGCCCTTGAGCACTTCCTCGCGCAACACGTCCCAGATCGCCGCGTGCAGTTCGACGAAGCGCAGATGGTTGCGGATCTCGGCCACGTCGCGCGGCCGCGGCAGATCGATGTCGAATTCGCCGATCGGATGCGTGGCGGGTCCCGCCGACAGCACCACCACGCGATCGCTCATCGCGATCGCCTCGTCCAGGTCGTGCGTGATGAACAGCACCGCCTTTCGCTTGGCGGCCCACAGCTCCAGCACCTCGTTTTCCATCAGCTGGCGCGTCTGCACGTCCAGCGCCGAGAACGGTTCGTCCATCAGGATGATGTCCGGGTCGAGCACCAGCGTCTGCGCCAGCGCGACGCGCTTGCGCATGCCGCCCGACAGCTGATGCGGATAGCGGTCGCCGAAGCCGCCCAGGCCGATGCGGCGCAGCCATTCCTCCCCTTCCGCCACCGCCTGCGCGCGCGGCACGCCGCGGAATTCGAGCCCCGCGATCACGTTGTCGAGCGCGCTGCGCCAGGGCATCAGCGCCTCGGTCTGGAACATGTAGCCGGCACGCGCATTGATGCCGGTCAGCGGCTCGCCGAACACGCGCACCTGGCCGGACGACGGCGCCAGCAGGCCCGCGCCGACATTGAGCAAGGTCGACTTGCCGCAACCGGTCGGCCCGACCACCGAGACGAATTCGCCGGGCGCGATCGCCAGCGAGACGTCCTTGACGGCGGTGTAGCGCTGGCTGCGGTCCTCGCGCGAGATGAAGGTACAGGTGACGTTGTCGAGGGAAAGGGCCGGAATGCTCATGCGTTTCGCTGTGCTTGCGCCGCGCGTCGGCCGGGCCGGCGGCGGCGTGGTATTCGATGACGGATCGACGATGACCGGGCGTCGATGACGCGGCGGCGCCCTTTGTCTGATACAAGGCCGGCCCCGCGAAAGCAAAGGCCCGCTGCGGGCAGCGGGCCAGGCTTGCCGCGGCCGCCGATGCGCGCCGCGGTGCGGCTTACTTGTACTTGGCGTTGGCCTTCTGCACGAAGCTGTTGGTGAAGGTCTGGTCCAGCTTGATCGCCTTGCCCTTGAGCGCCGGATCGAACTGCTGCAGCGTCGCCAGCGCCGTGCGCGGGCCGTCGGCCGGCATCATGCCGTCCGGCGAGATCGCTTCCTTGACCTTTTCCCACGCCGACAGATACAGCGCGCGGTCGCCCAGCAGATAGCTCTCCGGCACCGTCTTGACGATGTCCGACGGGCCCGCCTTCTGCAGCCACTTCAGCGCGCGCACCATCGCATTGGTCAGCGCCTGCGTGGTGTTGGGGTTCTGCTCGATGAACGAGGCCGACGCATAGAGGCAGCCCGACGGCATGTTGCCGCCGAACACCGCCTGCGTGTCCTTCAGCGTGCGGGTATCGGCCACCACGCGCACCTCGTTCTTCTGCGTCAGCATCGAGATCACCGGGTCCAGGTTCGCCATCGCGTCGATCTGGCCCGAGCGCATCGCCGCCACGGCGCCGTTGCTGGCGCCCACGCCGATGAAGGACACGTCCGACGGCTTCAGCCCGGCCTTGGCCAGCACGAAGTTGGCCATCATGTTGGTCGACGAACCGGGCGCGGTGACGCCGATCTTCTTGCCTTTCAGGTCGGCGACCGACTTGAAGTCCGGCATCGTCTTGTTGGAAGTCACCAGCACGATCTGCGGCGCGCGGCCCTGCAGCACGAACTCGCGGTAGTTCTGGCCCTTGGCCTGCAGGTTGATGGTGTGCTCGTAGGCGCCCGAAACCACGTCGGCGCTGCCGCCGACCACGGCCTGCAGCGCCTTGGCGCCCCCGGCGAAGTCGACGATCTCGACGTCGAGCCCTTCGTCCTTGAAGTAGCCCTGGCGCTCGGCGATCGTCAGCGGCAGGTAGTAGAACAGGTTCTTGCCGCCGACCGCGATCGTGACCTTGGCCTTCTCCGGCTTGCCCTGCGCATGCGCGAAGCCGCCGAAGGTGAACCAGCCGGCCAGGAACAGCACCAGCGCGATCAGCACCTGTTTCCAGAATTTGCGGTTGTACATCTGTGTCTCCTGCTTATTGTGTTCCCGCGCGGTGTGATGACGCCACGCACGACGCCGAAGCGACCCGCCGGACGGCCTGACGGCATGCCGGGGCCGCCGCGCGGCTCCGTGCGATGCTATCCGAGGCCGGCGGGTCGCCCCAATCGGGAACACTACCTAGCGCGGGGAGGACCAGCGCATCATTCCGCCTGGATATTGGCCGACTGGATGACCTTGCCCCAGCGCGTCAGCTCGGCGCGCTGGTACTGGCCCAGCTGCGTCGGGTTCATGTACTTCGCCTCGGCGCCCAGCTCCTCGGCCTTCTTGCGGAAGGCCTCGGTCTTCATGATCTTGTCGATCTCGCCGGTCAGCTTGTCGACCACCGGCTTGGGCGTGCCGGCCGGCGCGTACATCGCGAACCACGACGACACGTCGAGATCGGCGTAGCCCGCCTCGGGCGCGGACGGCACGTCCTTCAGGCTGGGCAGGCGATTCTTGCTGGTGACCACCAGCGGGCGCAGCTTGCCGGCCTGGATATGCGGAATCAGCGGCGGCGGCGTGGTGATGGTCAGGTCGACCGAGCCGCCCAGCAGGTCGGTCATCGCCGGACCGGTGCCCTTGTACGGCACGTGCGTGATGCGGATGCCGGCCATCTGGTTCAGCAGCTCGGTGGACACATGCTGCAGCGAGCCGTTGCCCGACGAGGCGTAGTTCAGCTTGTTCGGATTGGCCTTGGCATAGGCCACCAGTTCCGCCAGCGACTTGACCGGCAGGCTCGGGCGCACCACCAGCACCTGCGGCGCCGACAGCAGGTTGGCGACCGGCGCGAAATCCTTGACCGGATCCCACGACAGGCCCTTCATCAGCAGCGGCGTGATCACGTGGAAGCCCGAGTACTGCACCAGCAGCGTGTAGCCGTCCGGCTTGGCGCGCGCCACCAGTTGCGCGGCGATGCCGCCGGCACCGCCGGGGCGGTTCTCGACCACCACCGGCTGGCCGAGCGCCTTGGCCAGCGGCTCGGAAATCATGCGCGCGGCGAGGTCGGTGGTACCGCCCGGCGCCGCGGACACGATCAGCGTGACCGAGCGGTTCGGATAGGCGCCGTCCTGCGCTTGCGCGCCCGTGGCCAGGCACGCCGCGGCGGCGCAAACGGCCGCGGCGAGCAGGCGACGGCGGCCGGGCATGGCCGCATCGAGGGAATGAAACGGTTGGGACGTACGGATCGACATGCTGTCTCCTCCAGGAATCGATGTTGTTGTTCGGGTTGTGGGTTGTGATTCGTAGGTGCGGACCAGGTCCGCGGGCTTGCTGATGGGGTTGTGCGTGTTGTGCGTGTTGTGCGTGCTGTCCCCTGGGCTTGCCGTTATCGGGCCTTACTGCGCCGCGAAATGCTCGGCCAGCCAGGCCGGCGGCTGATGCGTGCGCAGCCGCGGACCGGCGCGCAGCAGCTGGCTGCAGACCTCGCGCTCGACCACGGTGGGCAGCTCGCCGATGATGCCGAGCAGGCGCTGCAGGTCGACGCCAGTGTCCACGCCCATCGACGCGAACATGTGCACGAGTTCCTCGGTGGCGACGTTGCCGCTGGCACCGGGCGCATAGGGGCAGCCGCCCAGCCCGCCGGCCGCCGCATCGAAGCGCGACACGCCGGTCTCCCAGGCAGCCAGCGCATTGGCCAGCCCCATGCCGCGGGTGTTGTGCAGATGGATGGTCAGGCCGGTCGCCGGCAGTTCGCGCCGGAAGGTCTCGCACACCGCGCGCACCTGGGTCGGATAGGCCATGCCGGTGGTATCGCACAGCGTGATGCCGCCCGCGCCGGCCTCGGCGAAGCTGCGCGCCAGCGCCATCACGGCGTCGATCGCGACCTCGCCCTCGAACGGGCAGCCGAATACCGTCGACAGCGAGATATTGACCGGCACGCCGACCGCACGCGCGACCTCGATCATCGCCAGCAGCTGCGCCTGCGATTGCGCGCGCGTCATGCGCAGATTGGCGCGGTTGTGCGTCTCGCTGGCCGACATCACCAGATTGACCTCGTCGGGCCGGCACGACAGCGCGCGCTCGAGCCCGCGCAGGTTCGGCACCAGCACCGTGTAGCGCACGCCCTCGGCACGGCGCATGCGGTGCATCACCGCCTCGGCGTCGGCCAGCGCGGGGATCGCCTTGGCGGAGGTGAACGAGGTCGCCTCGATGCGGGCGAAGCCGCAGGCCGACAGCGCCTCCAGCAGCGCGACCTTGGCATCGGTCGGCACCACCACCGGTTCGATCTGCAGGCCGTCGCGCGGCGCGACCTCGTTGATCTCGATGCGGGCCGGGCCGCACAGCGGGAAGTTTGTCGTCGAATGCACGTTGGATGCGGTCGTGTTCATGCCACCACCCCGCGTGCGCGCAGGTCGGCGATGGTCGCGGCATCGAAGCCGGCCTGCGCCAGCACCGCGTCGGTGTGCTCGCCCAGCGTCGGCGCGCGATCGTGGATCGCGCCGGGACTGCCCGACAGCTTCGGCACGATGCCCGGCACCTCGACGGTCAGGCCGCTGGCCGCGGTGACCTGCTCGATCACGCCGCGAGCGCGGTAATGCGGATCCTCGGCGATGTCCTTGACCGTGTAGATGCGGCCGGACGGCACCTGGGCCTCGCGCAGCACGGCCAGCGCGCTGTCGATATCCTGCGTGCGGGTCCACGCGGCGATCGCGGCGTCGAGTTCCTCCACTCGTGCCACGCGGCCGTCGTTGCGCGCCAGCGCCGGATCGTCGGCGAGGTCGACGCGGCCGATCGCCTGCATCAGCCGCTTGAAGATGGCATCGCCGTTGGCGGCCACCAGCACGTATTCGCCGCTGGCGCACGGATAGGCGTTGGACGGCGCAATGCCGGGCAGCGCGCCGCCGGCCGGCTGGCGCACCGCGCCGAAGGCCGAATACTCGGGCAGCAGGCTCTCGCTCAGGTTGAACAGCGCCTCGTACAGCGCCACGTCGATGACCTGGCCGGTGCCGCCGCGCGCATCGCGCTCGTACAGCGCCAGCAGCACGCCCAGCGCGCCATGCAAGCCGGCGATGGTGTCGCCCAGCGACAGGCCCGCGCGCACCGGCGGGCGGCCCGGCTCGCCGGTCAGATGGCGCAGCCCGCTCATCGCCTCCGCGACCGCGGCAAAGCCGGGCTCGTCGCGCTTCGGCCCGGTCTGGCCGTAGCCCGATACACGCAGCATGATCAGCTTCGGATTGGCGGCGTGCAGTACGTCCCAGCCCAGGCCCCACTTCTCCATCGTGCCCGGGCGGAAGTTCTCGATCAGCACGTCGGCCTCGGCGGCCAGCTTGCGCACCAGCGCCTGCCCGTCAGCGCTGCGCAGGTCGATGCAGATCGATTCCTTGTTGCGCGACTGCGCCTCCCACCACACCGAGGTGTCCTGATACAGCATGCGCCATTTGCGCAGCGGATCGCCCTGTCCGGGCGGTTCGACCTTGATCACGTGGGCGCCGAAATCGGCCAGCGTCTTGGCGGCGAAGGGGCCGGCGATCAGCTGCCCGAGTTCGAGCACGCGGATGCCATCCAGAATCTGTCGCGGCATGCGGATTGTCTCCGGGGATCGGTGTGTGGCGATCGCCGTCTGGCGGTCGGTCGGTGGCGCTCCCTTGCGGCGGACGCCGGACCGTGCGATCGAATTTGGCCGCAGTGTGCCGCAGCCCCGGCGGGCGCGGAAGGCGTCAATCGGTGAAGCGGGCTTTCACCGAACGCGAAAGCCGGAGGGAGATGACGCGGGAGATGAAGCGGAGACGGTCGGCCGGAGCCCGGGGCTCAGAATGGCGCGCGATCGCCGCACAGATGGGTGATCAGGAGCCGGGCCGACACCGTCAGCGCGGCGGGATCGCGCATGCCGATCAGCAGCGAGCGCTGCGCCCAGGCGTCCTGCAGCTTGACCAGCGACAGGCCCATCGACTTGACGTGCGGCTCGGCCGCGATGCGCGGCAGCACGCCGACGCCGAGGCCGGCCATCACCATGCGGCACATCGCATCGAAGCTGCGCACCTGGATGCGCAGCCGGAACGGCCGCTCCAGCCGGCTGCTCTCCTCGAGCAGGCGCGCGGCCAGCGAGGTCACCTGCGGCAAGCTGACGAAGTCGTATTCGAGGGTATCGGCGTAGCGCACCGGCCCGCGCTGCGACAGCGGATGCCCCGGCGGCGTGACCAGCACCAGTTCGTCCTGGCGGTATTCGACGGTGACCAGGCCCGCGCTGGGCGTGCGGTCGGCAAAGATGCCGACGTCGGCGCGGTTCTCGACCAGCGCCGCGACGATATCGCCGCTGTTCTGCTCTTCCAGCTCGATGCGGATGGTCGGATGCAGCCGCATGAAACCGGCCAGGTCGTCCGGCAGGAACTGCGTGATCGCCGAGGTGTTGGCGCAGACGCGCACCTGCCCGCGCACGCCCGACGCATAGTCGGACATCACGCCCGCCATGCGCTCGACGTCCTGCAGCACGGTCAGCGCGTGATGGAAGCACGCCTGCCCCGCCTCGGTCAGCTGCACGCCAGCCGCATGGCGGAAGAACAGCGGCGCGCCCACGGCGGCCTCGAGATCGGAGATCCGTTTGCTGGCCGCGGCGACGGCCAGATGCGACTGGCGCGCGCCGGCCGAGATGCTGCCCTGCCGCGCGACGGCGACGAACAGTCCCAGCGTGACCAGATCGAAGCGGGCCAGGTTCATCGGGCGATCAGACCATGCCGGTCGATGCGAAGCGATACGGCGCCGCGCTTCACAGCGTGCGGCGGTCCATGACCGCGCGCGCGATGGTGCCGGCGTCGACGTATTCGAGCTCGCCGCCGACCGGCACGCCGCGCGCCAGCCGCGAGACCTTGAGCCCGCGCGCCTTCAGCATCTCGCCGATATAGTGCGCGGTGGCCTCGCCCTCGCTGGTGAAATTGGTGGCCACGATGACCTCGGCCACCGGGCCGCCCAGCGCGGGATCGGTGGCGCGCGCCAGCAGCCGGTCCAGATGGATCTCGCGCGGACCGACGCCGTCCAGCGGCGACAGCCGGCCCATCAGCACGAAATACTGGCCGCGATAGGTCAGCGTCTGCTCGATCATCACCTGGTCGGCCGGCGTCTCGACCACGCACAGCAGCGAGGCATCGCGGCGCGGGTCCAGGCAGGTCTCGCAGACCTCGGCCTCGGTGAAGGTGTTGCAGCGCGCGCAGTGGCGTACGCCATCCGCTGCGCCGCGCAGCGCGTCGCCGAGCCGGCGCGCGCCCTCGCGGTCATGCTGCAGCAGGTGATAGGCGATCCGCTGCGCCGACTTCGGGCCGACGCCGGGCAGCACCTTCAGTGCCTCGACCAGCGCCTGCAGCGAGGTGGGAGTGGATGCCTTCATCGTGAGTCCGCGTTCGGCAAGCCGGCACTCAGAACGGCAGCTTGAAGCCCGGGGGCAGCGGCAGGCCCGAGGTCATCGAGCCCATCTTCTCCTGCGTGGTGGCTTCGGCCTTGCGCACCGCGTCGTTGAAGGCCGCGGCGACCAGGTCTTCCAGCAGCTCCTTGTCCTCGCCTTCCGCGAGCAGGCTCGGATCGATGGTCACGCGCTTGACGTCGTTCTTGCAGGTCATCACCACCTTGACCAGGCCGGCGCCCGACTGGCCCTCGACCTCGATCAGGGCGAGCTGCTCCTGCATCTTCTTCATGTTTTCCTGCATCTGCTGGGCTTGCTTCATCAGCCCTGCGAGTTGGCCCTTCATCATGATGCTTCTCCTGATATCGATGGATTCGGTGGATTCGTGGGTCGGTGCGCGCCGCGCGGCTTCGATCGGCGAAAGGGGCGATAGGCGCGATAGGGTCGTATGCGCGGCGTACCGGTGTCAGAGCGCGCGCGGCTGGATCGAGCCCGGCACGATCTGGCCGCCGAACTCGCGCAACAGGCCCTGCACGAAAGGATCGTTCTCGATCGCCGCCTCCGCCGCGCGCTGGCGCTCGGCGCGCGCCTGCGCATCGGCCGCCGCGGCGGTCTCGCTGACCGCGCCGACCTCGCAGTGCACGCGCACCGCTTCGCCGAAATGGTCCGACAGCGCCTGCGCCAGGCGCTCGACCGCGTTGCCTTCGGCGATCGCGGCGACGGGCGCGCGCAGCACGAAGGTGCGGCCCTGCACGCGCGCCAGTTCGCTCTGATAGGCGAGCTGCTGGGCCAGGCCCTTCAGCGGCAGGCTGGCGGCCAGCGCGGGCCAGTCGCCGCTGAAGATCGCGGGCGTGCCGTCGTCGGGCGGCAGCGGCGCGGCGGGCGGCGGGGTCTTGCTCGGGCTCGCGGCGAAGGCTTCGTCCGATGCGGCCGCATCGGCCGCGGCCGGCACGGACGACACGGGCATGGCCGTGCGCGGCGGCTCGGGGCGG
>Ga0065721_10007606_pt1 | contig 11419 bp, 7 predicted proteins | sample Mesricmetagenome_FD_59108 | JGI IMG/M metagenome (GOLD analysis project Ga0065721, IMG submission 59108) | Mesophilic microbial community from rice straw/compost enrichment Sample: eDNA_1 v2 (version 2) | ecosystem: Engineered > Solid waste > Grass > Composting > Bioreactor | place: USA: Davis...
TACGTGCATAGGGTGTTTTCACGATTCGCCTGTTTTTTGCAGATGCACGTATAGCTACAGACGCCTGTGTTGTGAACGTGGATCAGGTGGGTTTCTTCTCGCCGGTCTTTCCACAACCATGGTGCCAGCATGCCTGCGAACTGCCGAGAGTATCGATGACGTACACGGAGCATCAAGGTAATGACTAACGCCGCATTAACTGCAGACTCGTCTGCTCCTATTGGCTGGCTTGACACCAAGCTGATTGACCTTATGCCTGCTGCTGTTTATGTCTGTGCAGCACCTTCCGGTATCATTCTGCGTTACAACCAGCGTGCTGTAGACCTGTGGGGCAGAAAGCCAAAACCGGGAGAACGTTTTTCCGGTGCCTGTAATCTGTTTGAAATGGATGGAACTCCCATTTCCTACGGTAAGANTCCCATGGTGCAGGTGTTGAAGACTGGNGAGCCGATTCNTGACAAGGAAATTATTGTCGAACGCCCGGATGGCAGCCGCAGCCTTGCATTATTGAACGTAGATGTCATTCGCGATGAGCAGGGCAATATGCTTGGTGCGCTGAATGTATTCAAAGACATCACCGAGCGCAAATACACCGAAACGCAACTGGTATATACGCGGCAGGAGTCGGAACGTCTGCGCCGTCTCTACGAAACCATCTTCTCCAATATTCCTGACTTTGTTTTTGTCTTTGATCTGCAATTCCGCTTTTCTTATGCTAACGATTCGTTATTAAAAGTGTGGGGCAAAACCTTCGAAGAAGCGATTGGCAAAAACTGTCTTGAGCTGGGCTATCCCGCCTGGCAGGCTGCCAAGCACGATCGCGAGTTGACGGAGGTGTTAAAGACAGGACGGACAGTCCAGGATGAAGTGCCTCATGTCGGCCCCGAAGGGCTGCGCATCTACGATTACATCTTCGTTCCTGTGTTTGGTGATAATGGTGAAATTGAAGCGATTGCCGGTACTACCCGTGATGTAACAGATCGTAAACTTATGGAGCAGGAACTCCAGACACGCGCCGAAAAGCTCGCTGAAGCAGATCGTAAAAAAGATGAGTTCATCGCCTTGCTCGCGCACGAGTTGCGCAATCCTCTTGCGCCTGTACGCAATGGATTACGCATTCTAGAGCTAGCCGGTGATGATCCGCAGACGCAGGCACAGGTGCGTACGATGATGGAGCGACAGCTGACCCACATGGTGCGCTTGATTGATGACCTGCTTGATGTATCGCGGATGAATCGCAACAAACTGCATCTGCAAAAACGGCGCGTTTCCCTCGTAGACGTGATCAGCAGCGCCGTAGAGGCTACACGTCCAGCCATTGAGTTTGCCGACCACTCCTTAGTGGTGAAACTGCCGGACTTTCCCATTTATCTGGATGCAGATCTGACCCGGCTGGCACAGGTGTTCAGTAACCTGTTGTCCAACAGCGCAAAATATACCAAGCGGGGCGGCAAGATATGGCTGACAGCTGAATTGTATGGAAACCACCTGGATGTCGAGGTGCGTGATAACGGCATAGGCATTCCCGAAACCTCGCTGTCAAATATCTTCGAAATGTTCTCGCAGGTGCCGGGCAATAACGACCACAGTGCGGATGGATTAGGCATAGGTCTGGCACTGGTCAAGGTGCTGGTGGAGATGCACAACGGCACGGTCAGTGCGCACAGTGATGGCCCCGGTAAGGGCAGCTCGTTTAAGGTGAAGCTGCCTGTGCTAGATCGGCTGGCAACCGATTCGCCCGATAGTCATATAGGAAATATTCATTCTCCTGACGAACCTAAACGACGTATCCTGATTGTGGATGATAACCGTGATGCCTGTGACTCCATGGCAACCCTGCTTAATCTGCTGGGGCATGAGGTGCGTCTTGCTTACGACGGCATTGAAGCGCTTGCGAGAGTGGAGGAATTTTCGCCGGACATCGTGCTGATGGATGTGGGTACGCCCAACCTGAATGGTTACGATGCAACACGGATTATCCGTGAGCAGGCCAGCGGCAAAGCAATTACGATTGTCGCGGTGACCGGGTGGGGGCAGGAGGGTGATAAAAGCCAGTCCAGAGCAGCGGGTTGCGACGGGCATCTGGTGAAGCCGGTAAATTTGCAGGATATAGAAGACCTGCTGCGTGATCTGAAACTGCGCGAAGAAAAAATACAGATCCACGGCGTTACGTCTTGAGTGCGTCCCATTATGCCGGCGTCGTGAACGGCATGCGATGAGACGGGATAGGACGGGAGAATATGGGGAGAGTTTAAATAGTGTTGTGAACAGTGATATCACACCATCTTGCGCCAGATCTTCTGATCCCGCTCTACCTGCTGAAAACGCTCTGCCAGCGGAGTGAATTTTAACGTTTCTTTCGTTCCCAGGGCTAAAAAGCCCAGGCTTTCCAGGCTTTCATCGAATAATGTCAACACTTTTTCCTGTAAAGGTTTATCGAAGTAGATCAGGACATTGCGGCACAGAATTAACTGAAATTCATTGAATGAACGGTCGGAAACCAGATTGTGAGTAGAAAGCACAAAACGTTCCGCGAGTGCACTGTCAAATTTGGCCCGGTCGTAGTTAGCTGTGTAGTAACTGGAGAAATCCCGCTTGCCTCCTGCCAGAATATAATTCTCTGACCAGGCTTTCATTTGCGTGAGCGGAAAGATCCCCTCGCGGGCGGTGTCCAATACGGCGGGATTGATATCCGTGGCGTAAATACGGGACTTGTGTAGAAGATTTGCTTCCTGCAACAGGATCGCCATTGAGTAGATTTCTTCACCAGTAGAACAACCAGCGTGCCATATGCGGATTAATGGTTTGGTGGCGAGCAGCGGCAGAATGTCGTTGCGCAGTGTCAGGTAGAAGTCTGGGTCGCGGAACATCTCCGTAACGTTTACCGTAATTTCCTGTACAAAGCGATTGAGGTAACTCTGGTCCAGCTGCAATCTCAGCCGGAGTTCCTCAAAGCTGGCATGCTTGTCCAGCGACATCAGCCGGTAGATACGGCGAGTCAGCGAATTGCGCGAATAACCGCTGAAATCATATCCGTGATACGTAATCAGGTCATTCAGGATGACGGTAATATGTTCGTCATCCTGAACAACCGGGCGGCTCTTCATGTTGTCACTTTCTTTCATAAAGCCAGACGCGCAGCAGCGACAACAGCTGATCAATATCAACGGGTTTGGTGATGTAGTCAGAAGCGCCGGCCTGAATACATTTTTCCCGGTCACCCACCATCGCCTTCGCGGTGACAGCAATGATCGGCAGTTCCTCATGCGCCGGATTGGCGCGAATGGCCTTGGTGGTTTCGTAACCGTCCATCTCCGGCATCATCATATCCATCAGTACGATATCCACCTGCGGATTCTCGGCCAGTTGTTGCAGTGCATCTTTGCCGTCGACCGCCGTGATGACATTCATGCGGACATTCTCCATGACCTTCGTCAGAGAAAAAATATTGCGCACGTCGTCGTCCACCAGCAGAACGGTTTTTTGCTGGAGAACCTCATCCTGTGTGAGGCTGTTCGATTTCGATTTTTGGGGAGCACTTGCAGCGTCGTTCTTTTCCATTAAATGCAGGAACAGAGATACTTCATCGAGAATGCGCCGGAAGGAGTGTGCAGTTTTGACAACAATGGAGTCAGCATAACGTTTGATGCGAACTTCTTCAGTTGAAGACAGGCTTTTGCCGGTGAACACAATGATCGGCAGATTTTCCAGACCCGGAGTTTTCTTTACCTCTTCCAGGGTTTCGTAGGAGCGCTCCTGAGGCACGCACATGTCCAGCACAACGCAGTCAACATCCTGTTGCTTAAGAGAGCTGATCGCATCGTCAAGGCCACTGGTGACTTCAAGACGCACGTCAAATTTTTGCAGGAAATAGGCCAGAGCATTTGCGTGCTTGGTATTCTCTTCGACAATCAATACCTTTTTGGGGTGATGGGTGAGCACATATTCGATTTTATGAAAGACATCGTGCATCTTCTCAAACGCGATTGGCTTTTCAAGAAAATCTACCGCGCCTTTCAACAGGCTCTCCTGTTTTACCTGATGCACAGACATGATGTGTACAGGAATGTGCCGCGTGTTGGGGTTAGCTTTGAGCTCCTCCATGACTTCCCAGCCATCCTTAACCGGCAACTGAATATCGAGCAGGATACCTAAGGGACGAAACTGCTGCGCCAGCTCCAGCCCTTCATCACCACGCACTGCAACAATGCCTTTGTAGCCTTTCTCGCGGGTGTAATCCAGAAGCGCTTTGGCGAAGCTGGTGTCGTCTTCAATGATGAGAATAACCTTGTCAGTGGGCAAGATCTGCTCGCGATCATCGGGGATACTGCGGGGAATTTCTGCACTGAGGAATTTTTTGCGCGGGTTCTCGGCCGGCGCGGGAAGCTGTGCAGCTGTCGTGTCCGTGCTCTCTGTGTGTGCCGACGGGGCGGAGCTTCTGCGCAGCGGTATACGAATCGTGAATGCGCTGCCTTCACCTACTTCGCTGACCAGCCGGATTTCACCACCCAATAACTTCACCAGTTCGCGACTGATGGAAAGCCCGAGTCCGGTGCCGCCATACTTACGTTGCGTGGAGCCGTCGGCCTGTTGAAAAGCTTCAAACACCAGTTCTTGTTTGTCTTTGGGAATACCTATGCCGGTATCTTTTACGGTGAAGTCCACCACCCTGGCGTCAGCAGGAGAGGGCGCTACGGTCAGGCTGACATAACCTTGAGCAGTAAACTTTAGCGCATTGGACACCAGGTTGCGGATGATCTGCTCCAGACGCAGCTTATCGGTTTCAANAGTNTCCGGCAGCTCCTTCGATACATCGACCTTGAACTCCAGCTGCTTGCCGAGNGCNATGGGCATNAACATGGATTTGATGTCGTTGACGATCTCTGCAATGGGAATGAATTGATATTCCAGCTCCATCTTGCCCGATTCAATCTTCGACAGATCGAGGATCTCATCGATCAGCGTCAGCAGTCCTCGTCCGGAGGTTTCTATAACCCGGGCATATTCAATCTGATCATCGGTAAGATTCCGACTGCTGTTTTCCGACATCAGGCGTGACAGCAGCAGGATAGAGTTCAGCGGTGTACGCAGCTCGTGGGACATGTTAGCCAGGAACTCCGACTTATAACGCATGCTTTGCGCCAGCGCTTCGGCTTTCTCCTGGATCTCAATATTTCTTGCTGAGATAACCTGATTTCGCTCTTCGAGCAGCAGGCTTCGTTCTTCCAGCGCCCGGTTAGCCAGATGCAGCTCATCCTGTTGCGCGCGCAGTTCTTCTTCAGAAGCCTGCAGTTTCTCCGCCTGAATCTCCAGCTCGCTGTTGATGTTTTCCAGCTCAGTGTGCTGCGCCTGAAGTTCTTCGGCCTGGGCCTGGGTTTCATCCAGGAGCTCCTGGAGCCGGCGACGATTCTGTGCTGCAGAGATGGAGATGCCCACGTTGTGAACAGCGTTCTTCAGGAACTCAATCTCCTGTTCACTGAAGCTGGTCAGTGAGGCAAATTCGATAGCTCCTTTGATGGTATGACCATCCATCACAGGCACCGCAATCAGGTGACGCGGGATCGCTTCACCCAGAGTAAATTTAACGTAGATGCTCTCCGGCGGAATCTCTTTCAACTCTATCGCGCGATTAGTGGCAACAGCCTGACCAATGACACCTTCTCCGAGTTGAAACTTTGCTCGAGCGCTGTCGGCAGTGTAGGCGTAGCCTGCATAGAAATGCAGCTCATCGTGCTCCAGCACATATATGGCTCCGGCGTGTGCACTGGTGAAATCCGCCAGAAATTCCACAATGTTTTTACACAGGGTTTTTACGTCGTGCTCACCGATCATCACATCGTTCAGCGCCGCCAGACCACTTTGAGCCCACTCTTTATCTGACAACGACTGGAAAGACTGCTCCAGCGATTCGGCCATCTTGTTGAGCGAAACTGCAACGCTACCAAGAGAGTCGGACTGCTGGTTATCCACCCGGATGCTGTAGTTACCCAGTGCAATGCGATCGGCAACTCCTCTGATAATTTCAATTCGCTCGCTGATATCCCGATCCTTCTGTTCCAGCTCATTCTGCAGGCGGGCACGCTGCGCAAAGTCATTGCGGATGCGAACATAGAACAGGCAGGTGATCAGCAATGCAATCAAGGCGGCGATGATAATCAGTGCAGTGGTGTAGGTGGCCGAGGCATTCATCGTAGCCACGCGATCGCCCAAGAGGCCAGTTTCGCGCTGTTTGATCAGATCAATGGAGGCTTCGATCTTATCCATCACCGCCTTACCCTGGTCCAGGGCATTGATATCAATTTCTCCAGTTGTATCTTTGTGAACCACCAGCCCGTTCATCAAGGTCAGGCGATGTTCAAGGTATGCATGCAAATCCAAGACGGAGGCATGTTGCATGGGGTTGTCCATTGTCAGCTCATCAAGGATGTCCAGAGCCTGCTGTGCATGATTCTGCGACTGAGAGAAGAATTCCAGGTACTGAGAGTCACCGGTCATAAGATACCCGCGCTGGCCGGATTCTGCTTCCCGCAGCGTTGCTAATATTTCTTCCGTAGTAATGATGATTCTGTTGGAGTGATTGACCCAATGGATGCTGGTGAGCAGATTGTTGATGCTGATAAAGGATGCGGTAGAGCTGACGAGAAGTACCAGCAGTGATATACCAAAGCCAATAAGCAGATTGCCGGTGTAATTGATCTTCATGTGGTTTTTTCGATGACCTTAGCTGATTGTTTGACAGGCAGCACAATAATAAATCTTGCTCCCTGATTTTCGTGGCTTTCGACAGTGATGATGCCGTTATGGGTGTCTATGACCTTCTTGACAATAGCAAGTCCGATACCTGTACCCTGGGCGCCTTCCCGCTGGTTCAAGCGTTGGAATATCTCAAATATCTTGTCCGAAAACTTCGGATCAAAGCCGATACCATTATCCTGGAAAACGATCCGGCAATATTGCCCTTGCGGGTCGGATTCAGCTGTGAAGGACTTCTCATCCACCCGTTCAGCCTTGATATGAATCTCCGGGTACTGCGTATCCTTTGAAAACTTCAGCGCGTTGGTCAACAGATTCTGAAACACCTGACGTATCTGCCCTGGTATAACTTCCATCGTGGGAAGCGGGTCAACGTGGACGTTGGCATTGCGGGATTTTATTTCCCATTCAAAATCCTGCAGCAGATCATTGACTACCATATTGGGATCAACCATCTCATAGAAATTTTTGTCGGGCAGGCGTGAATACTCGAGCACATTCCGAATCAATGTGCTCATCTTGGCCGCAGATTCGATGATCTTCTGCAGCAGCTTTGTGGTATTGAAGGAGTCGTTGATATAACGCTTGATAATCATATCGCTGAAGATCTGAATCTTGCGCAGAGGCTCCTGCAGATCATGAGAGGCGATGAAGGCGAACTTCTGCAGCTCTGTATTACTGGCTTCGAGCTTTTTGTTGATCTCTATCAGCTCGCGGGTGCGCTCATCCACTTTTTTTTCCAGTGTCTGAGAGGTGAGCTTCTGCTCATGGATATCGGTAAAAATGCCTACCCAGCGAACGATCTTTTTATCTTTGATCACTGGTGTAAAACAGAGTACATGAAACCGATATTCCCCTGTGTCAGGCATCTTCAGGCGCATCTCCTGCTTGCTTTGTTTGCCTGATGCAATAGTGTCCTTGATGTGAGCTACGATAGAGAAGTTGTCAGCTTCGGGAAACTGATCTGTTCGCTGGTTGTAGTTGAACCAAAGATGATTCACAAATTCGATATTGCCGTCCCGGCAGGTGGTAAATGCCATGTGCGGCAGCGACTCCAGCGTGGATTTGAACTCCTCCACCTTCTGCTCGAGTTCATTCTCCGCCTGCCGGCGAAACTCGATTTCTTCACGCAGGAAATTATCTTTCTCGATCAACTGCCGTTTCTGTTCAGAGAGCTTGTAGAATGTCTTGATCTTCAAGAGCAGGATGTCGGCATCAACCGGTTTGGTAATGTAATCAACACCCCCGGCTGCATATCCTCGAGCGATATATTTTTTATGAGTGTTAACCGCAGACAAAAATACGATAGGGATATCTTTGGTTTTGCTGTAACTCAGGATGGTTTCGGCAACCTCAAAACCGTCCATCTCCGGCATCTGTACATCCAGAATAATCAAAGAATAGCTGTAACTGTTTTTAAGAATCAGCTTCAGTGCTTCTTCACCGGAAGAGGCTGTGTGAACACGAAAATTATTCAGCTCCAGCAGCGCCTGTAAGGAAAAGACGTTTTCCTGGTTGTCATCTACAATCAGAATCATAAGGATATGGATCGTTTAATTTATTAAATTAGATAGCAGCCGAACCAAGTGTTGGTGCGATAGTAGCATGAGAATCCACCTGATGCCCCCAGAAAATATGTCGGATCATGCAGGTTAATTCATACTTCCAGTATCAATCGGAGGATGAAGCGTGGGCGATAGATGCTAACAGGTCTCGATAAGCGACTATGTACGTTAAAACACATATACGCGCCAGCTGATGGTTATTGAATTAAAAGGAAAACACCAAACATCATTTATCGGTTCTCGGACTCCTTCGCGTAGCGAGGCAGGCCAGGGATCAGGAGAGCAGCCGGGTTAACGAGCAGAGCGGATTAGAGTAGGCTAGGTGAACACGGGAGTTAGTTAACACTGGTCGGGTTGGATACTGGGCGAGGGTTAGCGAAGGTCGGATTGATGAGCCGGGAGGATTACAAAGGTCAGGCTAAAGAATAACTTGATTAAAAGTAGGTCGGATTAGCCAAAGGCATAATCCGACACCAGCAAAATTTATCCCAAACCCACCCGGTCGAGTAAACAAAACCCCAGTCCGCCCCTCATTGATCAAGTCAACTCAGCAAACGCCTCTCTGGCAGCCTGCAGCGTCTTACCAATATCTTCTTCCGTATGCGCGACCGACATGAAGCCCGCTTCATAAGATGCCGGGGCCAGATAGACGCCGCGCTTCAATAGTCCGTGGAAGAACTGATTAAAACGAGGAATATTGCCAGCCATCACCTGTTTGAAGTTGGTTACCTTTTTCTCCTCGGTAAAGAAAAATCCGAACATGCTGCCAACGTGGTTTGTGGTAAAGGGGATGCCCGCTTCATCGGCCAGCTGTTGCAGGCCTGTTACCAGCTGCTCGGTGCGGATATTGAGTTGCGGATAGATTGCCGGATCTTCCAGCAGCTCAAGCGTCTTCAATCCTGCGGCCATGGCCACGGGATTGCCCGATAAGGTGCCAGCCTGATACACCGGTCCTGAGGGTGCGATCATCTGCATCACATCGCGCCGCCCACCGAAAGCTCCTACCGGCATGCCACCACCAATCACTTTACCCAGCGTGGTAATGTCAGCCTTGATGTTGTAATAGCCCTGCGCACCGGTATGACTCACACGAAAACCTGTCATAACTTCGTCAAGAATCAACAGGCTGCCGTATTCATCGCACACTGCGCGGAGGGTTTCCAGAAAACCGGGCAGGGGGGGAACGCAGTTCATGTTGCCAGCAACTGGCTCGACGATGATGCACGCAATCTGCTCGCCGAGCGAAGCGAAACAATCTTTCACCTGCTGCGCATCGTTGTAATCCAGCGTGATGGTGTGATCAGCCAGCACCGCAGGGACGCCGGGTGAACTGGGTACTCCCAGCGTCAATGCGCCGGAGCCTGCCTTGATCAGCAGTGAATCCGAATGTCCGTGATAGCAGCCCTCAAACTTGATGATCTTGTCGCGGCCGGTATACGCACGGGCAAGACGTATAGCACTCATCGTAGCTTCGGTGCCGGAGCTGACGAACCGCACCATATCCATACCGGGCATCAGCTGACACAGTTTTTCGGCCAGTGTGGTTTCGCGCTCGGTGGGCGCCCCAAAACTTAATCCGAATTTTGCCGTTTCAATAACGGCATTGATCACATCCGGGTGCGTGTGACCAAGGATCATAGGGCCCCAGGACTGAACATAATCAATGTAGCGCTTTCCGTCCGCATCCCAGACATAAGCGCCCAGGGCTTTCTCAAAAAATACCGGTGTGCCTCCCACTGCTTTGAAGGCACGTACGGGCGAATTAACACCACCGGGGATGTGCTGTTGTGCTTGCAAAAATAAACTTTCAGAACGGCTCATAGGAATTCCTTACGATGTTCACTCATGGGTGAATGACAATTCAGGTTAAGTGGTGGTTGCCGATGGAGCGGATGCATCCACGGCTGGTTGCAGCTGAATAAATCGCTGCGCTTGTAACTGGATGTCCGGTGCGGCAAACAAACTGTGGCTGACCGCCAGAATATCAGCCCCTGCCGCGAGCACGCTTGCACCGTTCTGCAGGGTGATGCCACCAATCGCCACGATGGGGATGGATTTAAAAGCATTGCGAGCTTCCGTGAGCAGCATCAGGGGGGCAGGCGGCGCATCCGGTTTGGTGTTGGATGGAAAAAAACGACCAAAGGCCACGTAATCCGCACCCTGTTCCACCGCCTGCTGTGCAAGCGTCAGCGACGCGTGGCAGGTCACACCAATGATCGCATCGGGCCCGAGGATAGCACGAGCCTCTCTCGGACTGCCGTCTTCCTGTCCCAGATGAACGCCATGAGCGCCAGCCATTTTAGCCAGTTGCACATCATCATTGATGATCAGCGTTGCGCCAAAGTTCTGGCACAGTTCCAGCAGTTGCCGGGCATCAGCCAGCCGTTGCATCTGGTTGCTGGATTTATCCCGATACTGGACCAGACGACATCCGCCCTCGAGCGCAGCGGCCACACCAGCGGCAAGCGCCGGGCCAGGCATGAGCTGGCTGTCGGTAATGGCATACAAAGATTTTATCGTGGAGATATCTACCATAATTACATCGAAAAAAAATCAATTAAAAAGGTTTAACGACCACCAGGATCACGATACCGAGTAACAGCAACACGGGGAATTCATTAAACCAGCGAAAAAAAACATGGCTGCGCTGGCAGCGGTCATCGCGCAATTGCTTCAGATAAGCCAGACACATGTGGTGATAGCCCACCAGAACCGCAACCAGAGCAAGTTTGCTCCAATACCAGCCGGACTGTGAGTAATACCCCCAGTTCAAGTGGCTGAGCCAGGCTCCCAGAAAAATCGTCGCCACCATTGATGGTGTAGCAATGCCGCGATACAGCTTGCGTTCCATGATCTTGAAACGCTCCCGACTGATCTGGTCGTCGCTCATGACGTGATAAACGAACAGGCGAGGCAGATAAAACAGCGCTGCGAACCAGGTAATGACCGCAATAATATGAAACGCTTTGATCCAGAGCATAAAGATGATCCCGACGATTTTCAGTTCGCCTCGAACGATGGCAAGCGAAGTTCAAGAAGTAGAATCCTTAGATTCGATAATAATTTTCCAGCTGATCCCGCGTAACTATTCCTTTGACATG
>Ga0065721_10052676_pt1 | contig 11419 bp, 11 predicted proteins | sample Mesricmetagenome_FD_59108 | JGI IMG/M metagenome (GOLD analysis project Ga0065721, IMG submission 59108) | Mesophilic microbial community from rice straw/compost enrichment Sample: eDNA_1 v2 (version 2) | ecosystem: Engineered > Solid waste > Grass > Composting > Bioreactor | place: USA: Davis...
TAATTTTCCGCCGGAATCCCCGGTTGCCGAGAGACAATAGAAGCAAGCCAAAAAACGGGACGGAATGGCTGCTCAGGATTATCTTTGGAGGGAATACGGATGTCATCTTCATATCCTTCATTTATAAATTTCTCAGCAGCCATTTTGACAACTTCAAGATTACCGCTTTTGACTGCCGTATCAATAAAGAGAAGTCGTTCTGCCTGAGAGAATTTTTTAAGGTTTAAAGAGCCAATATGGATGGAAAAAAGCTCAACCAGTTTTTTTTCCCCCATTTTTTGGAGATGAACAATCCCTTCTACTTTAGTAGGAAAGCCACTTAAAGCAAACATGATATTTATCAAGTTCGTGCGAAGTGTATCTTGATCGGGAAAATAACTCTCCATTGTGTGAATACCTCGTCAATTGTACTTATTATAGTACTCTTTTCGAGATTATTCCTGGTGCGTTATGTAGCGATGGCCGGCATAACGCATTGGCATACTACAGTGGTGCTAACATTTACTCATTCTTTTATTATGTTACTTCTATTCTTTCATCACCTCTTGCCGGCTAAATAAAGCATCCGGAATAAAATGACCGCGCCGGGTCAATTTGAGTGTATAGACACTGTCTTTCTCCAGAACACGACGAATCCCATATGCGATTGCCACAATCACCATCAACGGCAGAATAATGGTGAAATCATTTGTCATTTCTGCGGTCATAACGATGGCAGTAAGCGGCGCGCCTGTACTTGCGCCCACCATGCCCGCCATGCCGGCCAGTGCCCCGAATTGAATATTCATGCTGAGATAGTCGGGGAAAAGATAATTACAAACGACCGCAAACGAACCGCCCAGCGTTGCGCCAATGAATAACAAAGGAGAAAAAACGCCGCCCGAACCGCCTGATCCCAGCGTAATAGCGGTATCAATTAATTTCAGCACAGCGAGAAACAGTAAAAATCCAGGGTGATCCAGTATCAGCATCAATACATCGCGCACGGTGGCATAACCGACGCCCTGAATGTAATAATGACCAAAAAATCGGATCATACCGTACATGCTAAGTCCAATTAAAAACATGCCCAGCATATGCCGCACATAATATCCACCCGGGATTCTGTCGAATGTATCTTCGGTAAAATAAATAGAACGAATGAAAAGCACCGAAAACAGGCCAAAAACAATGCTGAGAACAATATAGCTTAATATGTCAAAGCTATTTATATGTGTAATGGTGCTAGTCGTAATAGGAATAAAGGCAGCTTCGCCAAAATATAAATAACTGGTATACGTTGCAATGGCTGTCGCGATACTCACTGGAATAAGAGTACGAGCACTTAACTCAGGCAGCATAATCTCTATGGCAAATAGAATACCGCCAAAAGGTGCGTTAAAGGTCGCGGCAATACCACCGCCCGCACCACAGGCGATAAGCGTAATACGCTGCCAGTCGGGGATGCGTACCCACTGGCCAATGGCAGAACCAAAGGCAGCGCCTATTTGTATAATCGGGCCCTCGCGGCCAACGGAGCCGCCTGACCCAATGGAGATAGAAGAAGCGATCGCCTTAATGACAGCTACAATCGGGCGCACGATACCCCGCTCATAATAAATAGCATCCATAACCTCGGGAACGCCATGCCCTTTTGCTTCAGGGGCAAAATTCTTAACAAGAAATGCCACCACCACTGCGCCAATAACGGGCGCCAGAATAATCCCTATTCCCCAGCGGCTAGGTGCCGCATGCTGCAGCACATCGTAATACATCGAAAACTGACCATAAAAAAGAATATTATGAAATAAACCAATCAATTGCCTGAAAACAATGGCGCCAAGACCGGCAACAATGCCGACAAGTACAATTAATATAGTAAATCGAGCCCAATCGCGGCGATTTGCTGGCTGTTTATCCATCAAATTAGTTCCCTCATCCTATTTTTCATTCGTCCTTCATCGAAAATTATAATAAACTAACGGGCTCGGACTGAACATATAAATGTCTGTTATACGAAGTGCTTCGTACCTGACGTGCAAGCGTTTGGCTAGCATGACAAACTTTAGAAAAAATGGAGCTTATTGCATGTCTAATAAAATAATTACCTCGGCTATTTCTGCTGTACTCGCCCTGGGTGTTGCGGGTGCAAGCACATCCGCTCTCGCTGCAAACCAGGAAACCAAACAGGACATGTCTCAAATGATGGGTGGCATGAAAGGCATGGAGAAATGCTATGGCATCGCCAAAGCCGGTCAAAATGACTGCGGTACTGCAAGTCATGGCTGCGCAGGCGAATCAAAAGTGGATGGCGACAAAGAAGCCTGGCTCGCTGTTCCTACGGGGCTCTGCAACAAAATTGTAGGTGGCAGCACTAAAGCACCTGACAAGCATTAATTTCATTAATAACACCGCGCGAACCGCATGAATAATTTTTTTATCGCTTTAAAAAAATGGTTTTTATTAGGTTTTTTATTGTGCATGCTTTTCGTATTTTTTTATTTTCAGCTTTACCGCTACTTAAATTTCCATACCTTAAAAACCTATCAATCCACTATTCAACAATGGACAGTCCACCATTATAAACTGGCAGTAGTATTATATTTATTTATTTTTATTGTTCTTATCGCCTGTACCATTCCCTGTGCTACGTTGCTTACCCTGATCGGCGGCTTCCTGTTCGGCGGCATTGCCGTCATCTATGCGGTACTAGGTACTGCCTTGGGCGGCACGGTACTCTTCCTTGCTGTACGTTCCGCCATTGGTTCACATCTTAAGACCCGCACCAATGGATGGATCAAGCAATTTGAGCAAGGATTTCAGCAAAACGCCTTCAATTACCTGCTAATGCTACGTCTCATGCCAATTTTTCCCTGCTGGATTAGCAACATCTCTGCGGGTGCACTCAATGTACCGCTTAAAACCTTCATGAGTGCGACAGTTATTGGCATTTTCCCCGCCACTTTTATTTACGCCATGGCGGGAAGAGGCCTTGATAAGCTTCTAATAACGGAGCAGACACCCAATTTAAACCTGGTTTTTACTCCTTCCATTTTTTTCCCCCTCTGCGGATTAGCTATTCTTAGCATCTTTCCTGTATTCTATAAACGTGTTAAAAAACAGGATCAGGATCGATAGCTTTTTCAGGGAATGGCATGGGGAAGGAAACTGGCTTGTGCAATCATCATTACTATTGACCGGTATCGGTTTGAGAACACCACATTACACACCTTTTCTTGAGAAGCAGCCGGGTGTTGCCTGGATTGAAGTCCATAGTGAAAATTATTTTGGTGAGGGCGGCAAACCACTCCATATTCTGGAACAGATACGCCGTGATTATCCCATCAGTCTGCACGGCGTCAGCCTGTCACTGGGATCAGCTGATGAGCTCAACTGGCAGCATTTAAAAAAGCTCAAAGAGCTTGCTAACCGCATTCAGCCCTGCCTGATATCCGATCATTTGTGCTGGTCTTCCATTGATGGGCACTATCTACATGATTTATTACCCCTTCCTTATACGGAAGAAGCGCTCGATCATTTGGCCACGCGTATTCAGCAAGTCCAGGATTATCTGAATCGTCAGATATTAATCGAAAATATTTCCAGCTACATTCAATTTCCTTACTCGGATTTTTCTGAACAAGATTTTTTAAAAGAAGTCGCCGAACGGTCCGGGTGTGGCATTTTACTGGATATTAATAATATTTATGTGAATGCCACGAATTTCGGCATGGACGCGCTCGCCTATCTGTCCGTCATTCCCGCTAAGCTGGTACAGGAAATCCACCTGGCCGGATTTTCTACTGCTGTGATTAATGACAAAGAAGTACTCATTGATAGCCACAACCGTCCCATCGTGCCTGCCGTCTGGGATCTTTATCGTCAAGCCATTCAACATCTGGGGTCGAAACCTACGATCATTGAATGGGATGCGGATATTCCACCGCTTGAAACACTCTGTCTGGAAGCTTACCGAGCAGAAAAAATCATGAGAGAAACCTATGTCGCTGCAAAACTTACAGGCTGAGTTAGCCGAAGCCATTTTGGCAAATGACCCCGCTACCACAATCGTTCTACCGGTAGAACATCTGCGTATTTACCAGAACAATATCGAATCGAATCTTGTAAAAACATTAAAAAACACCTACCCGCTCATCACAAAACTACTAGGCGACGATTTTTTTCAAACGACAGCCTGTCATTACATCGCCTACTATCCTTCACGAAGCGGAAACTTGCATGATTATGGGGAATATTTCAGTGATTTTCTGGCGGAACACCCGCCCGTCAAGCATTTATGCTATCTGGCTGAAGTAGCCCTGTTTGAATGGTCTTGCCATACCCTCTTTGTTGCTGCAGATCATGCCGCGCTTGATATCGCTTTGCTGGAAAAAATGTTACCCGAGCAATATCACCAGATCCATTTCATCCTCCATCCAGCCTGCCGATTAATGGCATTTCAGTATCCAATCATGGATATCATTGATCTCTGTAAAGGCGAACAAAATGAAACTGTACATCTGGATAAGGGTGGCATTCACTTGCTTATTATCCGGCGCGAACTGGAAATTGCGCTGGCTCCCTTAACAGCAGCAGAGTTCGCTTTTCTGGCAGCCTTACAGGAAGATAAATCGCTTTCACAAGCATTCGAAACCGCATTAAGCATCGAGCCTGATTTCAAATTGGAAGAAAAATTGCCTGGTTGGGTCCAGGACAAAACCCTAGTGGATTGTTATGTGGAAAATACATGATTCAAACCTGGCCAGATATTAATGCCCTGATTCGAATTCTTTCCGCCTATCGACCCGTTATGCTTCCTGAAACGGTAGAACGCGCCGCAGTGATGCTTATTTTGCTGGTCGATGAAGATGACCAGGTAGAAATAGTGCTAACGAAACGTGCAGCTACTCTGCCTGCTTATGCAGGTCATTTTAGCTTGCCTGGCGGCATGCATGACAAAACCGATATCAGTTTGTATCAAACAGCAGTACGTGAAGTGCATGAAGAATTAAATCTGTCTGAAACAGTATACCAACACATAGGACAACTCGATGATTTTAGTGCACGCGAAGGCTACCTCGTGCGGCCATTTGTCACCGTGATGCAAAAACGAAATTTCGAAAAAATGCATGCGCTAGCACCCAGTGAAATTGATCACATTTATTATCTAGCTTTAACACAATTAGACCGCTTCGTCGATGATCCTGCTTTACACGTTTTGACCCGCCGACGACCCAGTTATGTATTCAGGGAAGGAGAAGTATTTATTTGGGGATTAACGGCCAGTATACTGGTACATTTATTTGATATCATAAAAGCAAACCTTGATGAATGATCAGTAATTCCTGCCGCAAATGCTACATCTTTCTTTTAGAATTTTTAGGCAGATGGCCTGTTGGACTAGGCTGCTCTTCCATAAATTGACTTAGAGTCTTTGAGTTTTTACTATCTATAATAGTTTCAATTGTCTTTTTTTCGAATAAACCCTGATCACGATACTTAAGCAAAAGTACTTTGCATTCTTTTGCAACAATACTGCCTTCACCTTTTTTAAGCGATAAATAAATTACGTCAATAAGACCACCTAAAAGTTTTTGTGTGTCTGGGCCATTGCCATTAGATTGATTAAATAAATTACCAAGTTTTACTATTGCATTGTATTTATCTACTTTTGATTTAGTTAAAAAACCTAATTTTGATGTTTTGCTGATGAATTGATCTTGATTCATGCCATAATGAAAACGTACTGTCCATTTGGGATTGGCTATCGATAAGCTTTTACTAATATCCCGTTTTAACTTTTCAAGTGTAATAAGAAACTCGAAATTAATGTTTTGTTTTATACAGCTAGAACTTAAGGATTTTATTAAATCAAATGTATTTATCTGTACCTCTCTAGTCTTATTAGTGGCGCGATCATTTAAAATTATTTTATATTTTGAAAAATCAGAAGTATCCGGTTGAAAATGCGTAATAACTTCCGTTTTTTTCATTTGTAATTGATCAAGCAAAGGTGAATTATTATTATTCATAATGCAGCAGATAAAGTGATTTTGCATTTGTTGATTTTGATTAAACTCTTTAAGAACACTTGCAAGAATGTACTTAAAATTTTGATAATCATAGCGCATTAATGGAGTTGAATCAGCACCACGAAACTCAACCCTTATTTTATCTGTTGATACATCCCTGAATAAATGTATCGAATCAATCAAAGAGTAATCCAAATAAGGGTTCGGATTAACTTGCAAAAATTCATTAGGATTTCTTGCTAGGCTTATATTGATAAATGGTAATAGTGATTCAATTTCTTGGGCAGTTAATTTACTTATTAATAGGCCATAAAATTCTTGGCTATTATTGCCTATTGCTCTCATTTGTTCCTGATTTTGGCTGCTTGGTTGGTAAATCGCCTTTACTGCTTGATCGATCATCAACAATCCCTCGCGCGAATCAACACTTGCTACCGCAAATTCAGTACTATAGCGTTCTTTACTTCGAGAAAAGATATGGTCGCCAAATATTATGTCGCCGGTAGCCACCAATGCTTGTGTTACCATTCTTTGTAAATTTTGAAAATCGTCTTGTTGTTTTGATGAAGAAACAACATAATTATCGTTAACAACTTGTAATGATTTTTCATATTGGTTTTGAGAATAGCAACGCATTAAATCTAATTTATGAACCATATTCATAATGACAAATAAATTTTTATTCTCAGTATCATTATTTTTTCAAGATGTTTTAAGTAATCCGGATCACCCATATTAAGCACTAATTTGGAGATTTGTTTTTTATCTTCATTGTTAATGCCTATTGTATCAGCATACTCTTCGAACTGTTGTTGACATTTTTTTCGATAAGAACGGTATAATTCCGGATCTTGTGCAAAACTAATTTCTGATTCTCGTCCAGTAACACTAAATATTACAGCAAGTTGCAGCATTTCCATTTGTTGTGAATTTAATAAACGACCAAAACGATTAAATTCTGGATCCATTGCATGTTGCTCGAAATAATTGATAACCTGAGGTAAGTAGCTGATGACACGAAGTATATGTGCTAACCCATGATTTGGTCTATGTATTATTCGACCATCAATCGCTATACTCTCATGTTCGGCATCCAAATAAGGTCGAATTAAATGCTGGCGATAAGCATAATTAAGATGCTTTAATAACGAATGATTTTCAATTAATGTATTAACTTCTTTCTGCACTGATTTAAGTGTTGTGAAGTTAGGTGAATCATTTTTTAATTGAGCCAGATATTTTGATAATATTGAATGTAATTCAATTAATTCATTTATATTAAATTTCATTCTTGTCTGCATTTTTCGTAAAACAGCAAGTATTTCGTCATGCATTTTGTCATAAATAATACTGTCTTCACTAATATTTTTAGTTACTTTAAGTTTTTTTGCCAAAGTCAAAAACTTATCGCGAAATCTTAATTCTTCCTTTGAATATGAATGAGGTGCAATACCATCAAGTGAGCGTACTGGTATTCCAACTAATGTTTCATCATCAATCCTAAATTGAAATTGAGTGCCTGGAATGAATAAAACTTCTTTTTCTTTAGGCGATATTGATATGCCAACAATTTTTTTCCCGAGAGGGTTTCGTGATTGGCCTGGCTGTTCAATACGGATATTCGCGCCTCTATTGTTAAATATTAACTCATTGTAGGATGTACTCAAAAAAGCGTCTTCTCTGGTTGGAACATTTAATTGAGCATCACGTCGACGTTTTTCTAGTTGCGGATTTAAATCTTCTCCGCGGAATAAATGTTGGGTTTCTTCATCTTGTTCAACCTCAATATTTTCAGCAAAAGGTTTAGACAAGCCATGCGATGCAATACCTGTCATTAACAAGATATCTTTTAACCGTGTCAACATTTGATGTTGAAGATTGTCATTATTCCCTTCTATAAATGGTCTGCCACGATGCCTAAATAATAAATTCATGAATTTATATAATCCGGATTGTTCGCCCGTATACAATGCAATTGCCAATTTCTCACCCGGGAGTAAATGATGCAATCTTGGGTCATCATCAGCAAAAGCAGTATGATTTATTTTCATCACGGCATCAGTTTTAAGAAATTCTTCATAGAGACTAATTTCTTCTGGGGAGAATTCAAGTTGCTCGAAATCAGGTTGATTTTCTAGAATTTTTGTTAAATTAAATTCTTGTTCATAATCAGGTGTATTAAATGTAATTATTAATTCATCTAATTCATTAAAAGAGGGTTCAAAAAATGTATTTTTAATTAAGTGACGAACAATTTCTTCAAAATCTTTGGTGGCTTCAGACTTCAATCTAGGCCCAGAGGTTAATGGAAATGTTTTCGTAGTATTTGCCATAACTGACTTACCAGATAATATCTTAATTAAATTATAGGTTATTTTAATTTTTTGTTTATGGATACTGCTGAAACATTCAAAAAATCAATTAATTCAATAAGTTGAACCAGGCATTCTTGTTCGATGTAACGCTGACAAAACATTATTCTTCCATCTTAATGATAGGGAATGATGAAAGCACAAGTTATTAAGCATATTAATTAATCCATAAGCATAGGCATTGCAATGACGAAATAAATTATTTTACTGAACCCATTAATCTGAGAAATATATTTGCAGCCTGCGGATTTTCGTTCAAAATTAAATACGAGTCAATCTCGCTATCCTTAGCAAACGGGAAAAAAGTTATTTTCCAATTAGCCTTATCTTCCCTGTCCAGTTTATTAAATTCACGCTTTATCATTTGAGTAAAACCAACCAATCCTGGTGTCGTATAACTAAACACTTTCCCAAGCGGATGACTCGCCGTCAGCGCATCACGTAGCGCATTTTTTCGAATAAAACGCTCCGTCATGGAAAACATATAATCCATTATTTTTTGTTTTTGCCCCGTCAGTTTACTGTATTCATCTTCAGGCAGCAGACCGCTTGCGGCCAAATGGTAAATCACTTCGCCATCCTGTCTATTTGAAACGATATCAGTCAATGATACTTTCAACTCTGGAGCAAGTGGGGACTTGCCTTTCAAGCGCATCAATTCAAAAATGCTGTCAGGTAGTAAATCTTCGTTTTGATCTTCTTCAAACAAAAATTCGACTAATTTTAAATAGCGAAGGACAATGCGTTTAGAATATGAATGGGCAAGATGCATACCAAATGTCCAGCCATTGTTATCCTGTTGACTAAATATTTCAATCAGCGTGCAGCTATTCCCATCTTGTTGATAGATTTTTAACAAAAAGCTGAGGTAATCATCAAGGACATCTTCATACCCTGCATGAGCCATTAAAATCCCAACATTCACTCCTTCTGAGTTTTGCTGTTTAAGTAATCTCGCGAGCTGATTAGTCATTTTTTGCTGTATCAGATGATTAATCTCTGTGAGTAAACTTTGGCAATCCGTCTTGTCAGGATAATAAGAAGCAGGATAAATTGTTTTTTCTTTTTGGCTACTTTGCGTAGCCTGTGTGTCAGGAGACGGCATCCTCATGATCCATTTTTCCAAACGCATCCACAACTTTTCCCTGTAGTTATTCAGCATCATTTTTGCGCCCTTTTGAGTTAAAAGTGGAACAAAGTCAGCGGCCAGTCGGGTAACCATAATCTTTTAAAAGTTCGGCAAAACGTTTTCCTTCTTCGGTATGCCCTTCATAATAGTAAACACGTAAATAATTTTTTAAAAGATATTCATAGGGGGACCGAATGAGGACAGGCAAAATAGATTCAATACGGTCACGGTCCGAGGGATTGTAAGGATCACAACGCTGAAACAAGATAGCCGCCAGAATTTCAGCTTTGCATGCCTTACGGATCGCATCGCCTTCCTGATATGCCTGGATGCAGAAATGCAAAGCACGATCCTTGTTCCATTCACGCCAGCGCTGGAAGAAATTGATAGCCAGTGTTTTATAATAGGCATGCGCCTGGCTATCCGGATTTAAATCCATCAACACAAGAAAAAAAAGTGCTGGTATGGAAGCTTCCACATTGGCCCAAGAGCAATTACCACTGATTTGCGATTCCACTTTTAATTCAGTCAGCGGTGTTAATCCTAATATTTGGTCCAGTTCTTCATTAATGAATTCACTTGTCTGCTTTTCGTAAATCAGTGTTTTGACAAAATCCGCATTTAATTGTTGAGGATGTTGTATTCGATAAAACATGATATTGTCATACAGACGGCTATCTTCCCGTCTGTCGCACTTGACCCAGATATTATTGTATTGAATGAAGGTAATAGCGTGGCCTTCATAACCCACCGGAATCAAGACCGGTTGCTGGCGAAGCAGCGCATCAATGCGGGATTGGAATTTTCTAATATCCACGCGATATTGCTGGTATTTGATAAGCTCGGACGCTCGAAGCATCACTTCAACAATAAATTGTGCCAAGCCGGAATAGCGGCGTAGTTGTCTCGCGGCAAAATGATTTTTGAACTGAGCAAGCGAATCTGCGATGAGTCCAACCGTGATTTCAAGAAAAAAACCTTCGAAATCCACTTCCACGTATCGATTCTGCGGATCAATGATGGAAGCCGTACCGACCAGTTCGTACATATGACCTAGCAGTTTGGTATTAATATAATCTTGCGCAAAAACCTGATCGGCGCCAGCGCGAATCAGTAAATGCTTCAATGCACTTTGTTGCCGTAAAGTCGGCATCACCAGCACAGATTGACCGGCGAGTGTATACGCGTTGGGATTGGCGCGGTGCGCGAGGAGCAGCTCGCATAGGTCGCTGTTATTATTTTCTGCCGCCCAATGCAGAGCCGTTCCACCCGTCACATCCTGTTGGTTGGGATCCGCTCCTTGGCTTAGCAATAACTCGCTGATTTCAATATTATCTACAATCGCAGCTTCAATAAGAGGCGTAAAACCATATTCATCAATTTGATTCACTTCATCACCGTAACGCAATAGCTGTCTGACACTGTGAATATCTTCTTGTAAAATGGCATCAGCAAGCGTTGGCATAGCAGTGTGATTACCTTGTCAATTTGGGCGGTATAAATTTAGGTGCGTGAGCATATTCCGGTCGATGACGTAAATTATATTGAAATTGCAGCTCGTTACGTTTTTCATTATTCGTTTCTGCAATATTTTCTTCAGGGATTGGGTTAATCTGCCGGTCGACGCCGCTAAACTGTGCTTTGTTCGCCAGTATGGGGTTGACTTTGTATTGAGCGCTCATCCCTGCGCCCATTAACCCTTGTCGGTGAGCAGCGAGCGATATTTTGCCTTCTTTGAGTGCTTTATATTGCTCGCGCTTATCCTTTTGCAGTTTGACGCGATCCTCATGGCCATCTTTATGCACAGAAAGCAGACGCCTGATTTCATCGGATGACAGCAAATCATCGCGCAAATGCTCGCCGCTTGCGAGAAAGTCCCGAAACTCAATCTGGCCGCTTTTGCCGCC
>Ga0065721_10008051_pt1 | contig 11417 bp, 7 predicted proteins | sample Mesricmetagenome_FD_59108 | JGI IMG/M metagenome (GOLD analysis project Ga0065721, IMG submission 59108) | Mesophilic microbial community from rice straw/compost enrichment Sample: eDNA_1 v2 (version 2) | ecosystem: Engineered > Solid waste > Grass > Composting > Bioreactor | place: USA: Davis...
GCGTTCCTGGCGTCACGCAGAGCGCGATTGAAGAAGTGCCGCGTCGCCTTGTCGCGAGCCTCCGGATCCGACAACACGACATTGCGCATCTCGTTCTCCCGCTGGAACATGCGGATCGCCCCCTGGAAGAAGGCCTGCGAGAAGGCTGAATAGACCACGTCCGGCGGGTTGTTGCGAAGCATCTCGGTGAGGTCCTCGTTGAGGATCTCACGATTCACCTGTTCGAAGCGCAGCATGTCGGCTTCCGAGAAGTTGGTGCCGTGCCGGTCGTTGAAGCTCTTCACGAGCTCGGAGAGCTCCTTGCGCTCGTCTTCGGTGTAAGGCTTGGCGCCGAAATCGGAGATGCTGGTGAGAGCCTCCTGGTCGGTGGGCGACAGGGAGGCCGCACCATCTTCCTTCTGCTCCACGCGGAAGGCATGGAGGCGCAGCATCTCATCGGTGATATCGATCTCCGGCGGGATCTCCCGATTGGGCAGCAGGCGGGCCAGCCAGTCGCCATAGGTGGCAAGCTTTTCGAGGTCTGTGTCTTCCAGCCGCATGATCTGGGCAATGAAGGCATAGAAGCGGTTGAAGCTCTTGAGGAGCTGCCGGAACTCCTCCTGGCGGCCATCATCGTCATCGGCCTCGAAGCGGGCAACCGCCTGGCGCACCAGGCCCTCGAGCCGGGGCCGGTCGGACGTATCGAGCGCGCGCTTGAAGTAGGTCTGGGCGAAGCGCTCGACCTCCTCCTTGTCGAGATAGCCGAACTTGTAGAGCCGGCCTTCCAGGTCATAGACCTGGTTGGGATCGGTCACCGCCTCCAGTGACGCAGCCTGGTAGTAGGGCCGGAACGCGTTCTGGATGTCCTCGATCGTGTTCTGGAAATCGAGGATATAGGTATTGTCCTTGCCGGCCATGGTGCGATTGAGGCGCGACAGCGTCTGCACGGCCTGGAGGCCGGCGAGCTTGCGGTCCACATACATGGCGCAGAGCTTGGGCTGGTCGAAGCCGGTCTGGTACTTCTCGGCGACGATCAGGATCTGGTAGGTCTCGGCATAGGGCGTGCCGTCCGGCTTGAATCCGTCGAACCGGCCGGGCAGCTCGGTTTCGGCAAAACCGTTGAGCTCCGTCTCCGTCCACTTCTGGCCGTCGACCTCCAGATCACCGGAAAAGGCCACCAGGGCCTTGAGATCGGAATAACCCTGATCGGCGATGTACTTCCTGACGCCGAAATAATAGCGCAGCGCGTGTTCGCGGCTCTGGGTGACGATCATGGCCTTGGCCTGGCCGTCGAGCTCGTGCATCACGTGACGACGGAAGTGCTCGACGATGATTTCGACCTTCTGGCCGATCGCCGTGGCATGGAGGCTTGCATAGCGCGCGATCTTGCGCTGCCCCTGACGGCCGCTCAGCTCGGGATCGTCCTCGATCGCCTTTTCCAGCTGATAGTAGGCCTTGTAGGTCATGTAGTTCTGGAGCACGTCCAGAATGAACCCCTCCTCGATCGCCTGGCGCATCGAGTAGAGATGGAAGGGGTGCGGCAACCCATCAGCACCCCGCACTCCGAAGCGCTCGAGGGTGACGTTCCGCGGCGTCGCGGTGAAGGCGAAGAAGCTGATATTGGGCTGCGGCCCGCGGGCGCGCTGATATTCGGCGATGACGTCCTCGATGTCCTCGCTCGACCCTTCGTCACGAGTAAGGGCATCGCTCATTGCCTGGGCGCTCTTGCCCGACTGGCTCGAATGGGCCTCATCGATGATCACCGCGAAGGTTTTTCCGGCCTGCCCGGAAAGTTCCTTGAGGTGGTCGGTCGAAAACTTCTGGATCGTGGTGATGATGATCCTGGCGCCCCGGGCAATGGCCTCCTTGAGCTGCCGGGAGGTGCCGTCGATCTTCTTGACCACGCCGCTGGTCTGCTCGAACTGGGCGACCGTGCCCTGCAGCTGCCGATCGAGGACCACGCGATCGGTGACGATGATGGCGGTGTTGAACACGGGCAGGTCAAACGCGTCGTGCAGGTTGATCGCGTGGTGGGCGAGCCAGCCGATCGTGTTGGACTTGCCCGACCCCGCGGAATGCTGGACCAGGTAGTTGCTGCCCGGGCCATTGACCTTGGCATGCGCCATGAGCTTGCGCACGGCATCNAGCTGCTGGAAGCGCGGGAAGATCATGGTCTCCTTCTCGCCGCTNACGTCGAGATGCATGAACTGNCCNATCACGTCGAGCAGGACCGCGCGTGAGAAAGCCGCCTCGCCCCACGGCCCGGAGCGATAGAGATAGGCGATCCGATGCTCGTTCTCGATGTCGGGATTGCCGGCGCCGCCATCGCGTCCGCGGTTGAACGGCAGGAAGCGGGTCTTGCCGTTCTGCAGGCGCGTCGTCATCGAGGCATTATCCTCGTCGAGCGCGAAGTGAACCAGGGCACCGCGCTTGAACGTCAGGAGCGGCTCGCCCGCCGGCTTGCGGTCGACGCGGTACTGCATCTCGGCATTGCGGAAGCTGGAGCCGGTCAGAAGGTTCTTCGCCTCGATGGTCACCACCGGCAGGCCGTTGACGAAGAGAACGACGTCAATCCGGCCACCGTGCTTTTCGCTGTATTCAACCTCGTCCATGACGGACAGGATGTTTGCCTGGTATTCGGCCACCCGCTTTGGTTCGAGCTCGCTTGCCGGGCGGAAATAGCAAAGCGTGAACTGGATGCCCGGCACGATCTTGATTCCCTTGCGCAGCACGTCGAGCGTGCCGCGGCTCTTGAGGGCGCGATCGAGCTGCTTGAAGAAGGTGTCCTCGGCCGAGCTCGCATAGTGCTGGACCAGACGATCCCAGGCGGCCTGCTGCGTCGCCTGCAGGAAACGCAGGACCAGGCCGCGGTCCAATGCCAGGGTCCGATCATAGTCAGTGCTGGCCACCCGGCGCTCGTAGCCTTCGCCGGTAACGAGCTGGGCGATCAAGTGCTCCTGGAGGGGCTTCTCCCGGTGGAGCGACTGTGCAGAGAACGTGGTCATGCGCCCATTTCCTCCTGGATCTTGTCGAGGAGGCGAGCGGTCTGGCCCTGCTTGCCCCAAGTGGTGACGTCGATCTGGCCGGTCACCGCGGCGGTGATGAGGGCGGAGCGGAACTCGCTGAGGCGGGATAGCGACTCCTTCTGCTTATCGATCATTGCTTCGGAGTGCTTCTTTTGCCGCTGATGAGCGCTGAGCATCTCGTCCTGCATCTGCAAACTTGGGACCCAAAGACGGTAGTCGCCGAGCGTGGATCGGTTGATCTTCGGCATTGCCACGCGCATCGACTCGAGAGTGGCCCAGGTTGTGAACTTACGGGAGAGCAGTTGCATCAGGAGAAACTCTGGCCGCAACTCCCTGCTGGGAATGATCGGATACATATCCGCGCTGCACATTCCAGCGTCAGGCGCGATGCAAGCCTTCGCCAAAGCCGGGCGGATTTTGCTGTAGAGGACCGTGCCTGCGCTGTACGCATATTTGCCGCTGATAGCACCTTGTTCTGCCGCAGACTCGATCCCGAGCAGTCGTCCAGTTCCGGACTCGATGTGGTTCGGCGCGATCAGTGGCTTGTCCGCCCACCTGGGGTCGGTTGGGTCTACCTGGCCTTCAGCAACGCGACATATCCATTTGAATGGAACAAGCTCAGCCTTCGGCACATTCGATGGGCTGAGCGTCAGGTCAATAGTGGCTGCCAAGCCGTCTGCAGTCATCTGGATAAAGCGCTGCTTCTTCTCGCTCAACTGATCGATCAGGGCGGTCTCGCGGTCGAGGAAGTCTGCGATGAGTTGCTGAGTGTTGAACTCGGGCACTGGAAAGCGAAGATTCCCCATGAACTGCCACGAAGCGCGGGGCATCTTTGCGCCGAAGGTGGACGCGTTCACACTGTCTATTATGCCAGCTTCAACCAGGCGGTACCGGATAAACCTGGTATCCACGCCAGACTTTGGACGAAGCACCAAGGCTTCGCCGGTACATTGACCGCTAAAGTCCGGTGCAGCGACCTTCGCCAGATATGGCCGGAGCTTCCCGAACAGTACGTCGCCAGGAAGGAAGCGATTTCCGACTGACGTTTGCTCGTCGGTATCCTTCACTCCCAAATCAATCTTGCCAGTCCATGGCTCGATAGCCTCAAGGCCTACGTAGGGTAGGTCGTCACCTGCGTCAGCAGGCACAACGACGAGTGAAACGAGGTTCTTCAGGCGGAAAGTCTTCCAGGCCATTAGGAAGCGACCTCGCTGAGTAGACCAGCAATCTCCGCCTCCAGCTGCTTCAGCTCCGCACTGATCTCCTCCAGCGGCCGCGGCGGCACATACTGGTAGAAATAGCGGTTGAAGTTGATCTCGTAGCCGACCCGGCCAACTTCGCCGTCACGGTCCCGATAGCTCTCATCCACCCAGGCGCCCGGCGCAAAGGGAACCACTTCCCGCTCGAAGTAGTCCCGGATGTCCTCGCTGAGCGGCACGAGCTCGTGGTCCCGCAGCGACGGATCCGGCTCGGGATTGCCGGCTGCGTCGAGACAGATCTCGGCCTCTTCATCGCGCTCGGAGAGCGCCGCCAGGATGGCCTTGCGGATGGGCGCGCCGAGCTTCAGCCCTGCCTTTTTGAGCGCCTTGCCGAAGAGGTCCTCGAACTCGGTGCGGTCGCGATGAAGCGCATCGCCCAAATTGGAGAGCACGGCCTTCAGCTGTTCGCGCTCGTCGTCTCCGAGCTTCGGGAAAGCAGTGTCGATGCCGATCCGATCAACGCGTTCGGCGCTTGCCTGAAAGTTGAGCCGGAGAGGCCGCTCCACGCGGACCTCTCGGTAGCCGAAATCCGTGGTGAGGAAGATCTTTGACACATCCCCTGCCCCGCTCTCGCCATTCAGGAACCCCGAATAGAGCCGGACGATCTCGGCACGGGCTTCGTCGGGAATCTCCCGGCGCTTGGAGCCCAGCGACTTGCGCATGGACTTCCAGAAGCGCTCGCCCGAGGCATCGATGAGCTGGACCTTGCCGACCCGGTGCGGCTGCTTGCGGTTGGTCAGCAGCCAGACATAGGTCTGGATGCCGGTATTGTAGAAGAGGTCGGTCGGCAGGGCGATGATGGCATCGACCCAGTCGTTCTCGAGCATCCAGCGGCGGATCTCGCTTTCGCCCGAGCCCGCGCCGCCGGTGAACAGCGGCGAGCCGTTCATGACGATGCCAATGCGCGAGCCTTCCTCGTCATCGCGCATCTTCGAAATCATGTGCTGGAGAAACAGCAGCTGACCATCCGACACGCGCGGGGTGCCGGCGCCGAAGCGGCCGTCCATGCCAAGCGTCTCGGCCTCGGTCTTGATGACGTCCTGGTACTTCTTCCAGTCCACCCCATAGGGCGGATTGGAAAGCATGTAGTGGAAGCGCTTACCCTTGTGAGCGTCCTGGGTGAGCGTGTTGCCGAACGCGATCTGCTCCGGATCATGGCCGGTCACCAGCATGTCGGACTTGCAGATGCCGAAGGATTCCGGGTTGAGCTCCTGGCCGAAGAGCTCGACGCGGATCGACGGATTGAACTCGGTGAGCGCTTCTTCGCCGATCGCCAACATGCCGCCGGTACCGCAGGCCGGATCATAGATCTGGCGGATGATGCCCCTGCCCGAGAGCTTGGCATCGTCATTGGCGATCAGCAGGTCGACAATGAGACGCACCACCTCACGCGGCGTGAAGTGCTCGCCGGCGGTTTCGTTGGAGATTTCCGAGAAGCGCCGGATCAGGTCCTCGAACAGGTAGCCCATTTCGAGATTGCTGACCTTGTCGGGATGAAGGTCGATCTCGCACAGGCGCTCGAACACGTTCCAGAGGATGCCGCCATCCTTGAGCCGCTTGAGCTGGTCGGTGAAGAGGAACTTGTCGAGGAAGATGTCCCGGACATTGCCGGAGAATTTGGTGATATAGTCGACGAGGTTGTCGTGCAGCTGCCGCGGATCCTGCCCGCGCAGCGTCTCGAAGGTGAACCTGGAGAGGTTGTAGACCTTCACCTTGCCGCCAACGGCGCCAAACAGGATCATGTCCTTGGTCGTGTCATCGATGCCCTCGGGCAGCGTGTCACAGGCGGCGAGCACCTCGCCCTTGCTGCGCTCAAGGATGCAGTCGAGACGGCGCATCACCACAAAAGGCAGGATGACCTTGCCGTATTCGGACTGCTTGAAGTCGCCGCGGAGAATTTCGGCGATGGACCATACGAATCCACCAAGGTTCTTGATACGAGTATCGCTCGACTGCACGTTTGCCCCTCACTGCACCGCCTAAGGAATGCGGCCCTAAGCCTAGTCATAACAAAGCTCAGGGAAACGATGTTATAACGTGAGCAGTCGCTTTCCCACTTCTTTTTTCGCATAATCAGAGCTGCAAGGGAGCCGGCACCCCCAGAAATCGGGGATGCACCACCACCTCAGGGCTCTGGCAGCGCCTCCTCTTCCTCGAGCACAATCGGAGGCGCGCCGCGGAAGTCGATCTCCGGCAGCAGCGACAGCCGCTGCTGGATCTCCTCCATGGAAACCGGGGTAAAGCCGACATTGTCCACCCCGACATCGAGCGAGCGATGCGTGGAGGGGATGTTGGCGTGCGTGTGGCCGAAGAGGTGGATGGCGCCATGCCAGAAATCGGGCCATTCGCGCATGGGGTAGTGGCACAGCACGACCTTCTGGCCTTCGTAGTTCAGTACCCGGATCTGGTCGACGCTGGCCCAGCCGAACTCGGTGGTCGCAACCTGGTCGTGGTCATGATTGCCCACGATCAGGTGCTTGATGCCATTGAGCTGGTCGAACACTCGCTTGAGGTAATCCGGCTTCACCTTGTAGCCGAAATCCCCCAGGTGCCAGACATGGTCGTCACGACGGACGACCGAGTTCCAGGCCGCGATCATGCCGCGGTCCATCTCCTCGACGGAGTCGAAGGGACGCGCGCAGGCACTCAGCATCTTGGCGTGGCCGAAATGGGTGTCGGAGATGAACCTGGTGGTTCGGGAGATCGAAAGCGACTTCATGTTGCCTACCGTATCCTGGAAATCTGCAGAAAATGGAAAGGCCGGCAAGCTTCCCGGGGGAGCTTGCCGGCCCTTTTGCGGACTGGCTCGTTCTGGCCTATTCGGCCGCCGGGCGACTGTCTGGCGCAGGCGCCGGTATCGGCTGGACGGCGGCGCGGTAGCACACGATCTGATCGTTCTCGATATAGCCCTCCACCGCGGCAAGCATCGGCTTTTCGAATGCGTCGACCTTGTCGAGGAACTTCACGCGATACTGCCCCTTGTGCTTCATCTCGAGCCCAAAGGCCTTGATACGGCTGACCCTGATCACCGGACCGTCGGTGGTCTCGATGATGGCGCCCTCGTAATTGGCAATCCCGGCGGATGCCAGGGTGACCTTGCCATCCTTGGTCGGCTTCAGGCGTACCGCCGTGAGCTTGCGGGTGGCCTGGTCCTGCACACAGGCAGAGACCCGCTTGATCATGGCGGAACTGCGCAGCGACACTTCGTGGCGGGCGCCGGTGGGCTCCACGAAATCGATGGTGCGGTTCTCGCGGCTGATGCTGTTGGGATCAAAAAGGCCGAACATGCATCGCTCCAGTTCTTGCGAAAAACATAACGTCAGGTTTTAGCACAACCTCGCCGGGCCGCAATGACGTTCCAACGGTTTTCACATCTCGTCCAGGACAGTATCGAAATTCTCGGCGGCTTCCTCATCAGGTTCCTCTTCGGGGACCTCCCCAACCATCGAGATTTCCATCAGCAGCGCGCGCAGCTCCTGGTCATGGGCGTCTTCGAGCACGTCCACCAACTCGCAGGCCTGATCGCGGATCCGGCTGATCTGGTCAGCCTCCGGACCCTTGCGCTTGCGGGTAATGGAGAACCGGGTCTCGACGCTGCAGGCGGGAGTGATGTCGACGCCCAGAGCCTCGAGGTCGTCGGCGCAGAGCTGCGCCTCGAACACGGTCACCCGCGGCACGCCGTTGTCACGCACCTCGTGCAGCAGCTGCGTCAGGGCCTGTCGGTCGTTGAGGCTGGCGTGCAGGCGCTCCACCAGGGCAACGGCTTCCGAGGGCGACACCTTGGTGGTCTGGCTGCGATAGAGGCTCGCATCGAGGCCGTGGGCCTCGCAGAGCCCCACCAGCGCCTCTTCGTCATAGGTGCGCTTGCGGGTGAAGTCGGCCGCCTTGAAACTGGCCTTGCCCACGGCGAGCCCGCTCTCCCGGGTGAAATAGTTGCCGATCTGGTCGACCGCCTCCTTAGCGCGGCGGCCCGCTTCGGCCGCGATCTCCTTGAGGGAAGCCGCCTTGTAGACCTGGTACCGGATCTCGGGGTCTTCCGGGGTGAGGTCTGGAAGGACCGGCACTTCGGGCACCACGCCCTTCATGACGTGGTCGTTCCAGATGCGGGTGGCGGCAAGCGCCAGCTCCCGCGCGAACTCCCGGTCGAACGGAACCGGCAGCAGGCCCACCTCGAAGTCCCGCGGCGAGAATGGCGATAGCGCCAGGCCGTGGAACTTCACGCCGGCCGCCGCCGCCACCAGGCTGTAGTGGTGCAGCTGAGAGCGATATTCGAACGACACCCCCTTCTCCTCCATCTTCGCATAGACGTCGGCGGAGGGAGCCTTGTAGTCGTTTATGAGGACCTGCCCTTTCAGGCCGATGATGTCATCCGGCGTGCCGATGATCCACGGCGCCTTCGGGGGGCGGAATCCGCGGGTGAGCTCGACCAGGTCAGTGCGCGACACGGCACCATACTGCTCGAGGAAAATGCGCTGGATATGCGGCTCCGCACGGACGCCCCGCTTCATGTCCCGGGTCGCCGGCGTAGGGCTGGACTTGAGCAGCTTCTGCTGGACGATCTCGCGGGCGCTCTGGAAGGTGTCTCCTTCCTCCGCATAGTGCGAAAGCATGGCGCCGCTCTCCGAGCCCCCGACACCGGAGGCACGACGGACGTGCCACATGACATGGTCGAACACCTGCTGGGCAGTCTCGATGCCGGGACGGCGAGCGGCCATGGCAATGGTGCGCTCGAGCCAGACGCCGATATCGTCTTCTTCGATAGCTGCGCGCTGAGGCAGTGCATCGATCGCCTGGCGCAGCATGGGCGCGATCTGACCGATCTCGGTCACCGACGATGCGGCGAGCCGATCGTGGATTTCGTCGAATTTGCGAAAAAGCGGAAGACTGGAAGCCTGTTTGGTCATGTGACCCCTCCGGAGTGGTGTCATCTTCGCACCCTGCGGCGAAAACCCCAAAAGAATGGGGCCGCAACCGGAGGGAGGGAACGGTGCGGCCCCAAGTTCATCAGGAGAAATCGTTGCGGGGAGGCAACGACAGCACCATAGCCTACGGGTTTGCGAAAAACTAGCTTGCTCCACACAGAAGCGTTAGCTATTTGTGAAAAACTCACAAATTCGGAGCAGGTCATGACAGGGGCGATTGTCAGTGTATCCAAGGAAGAGCGACAGGGTGAAACCTGTCCCTCCCTTCAGCAGATCAACGGGGAAAGCGTGTGGCCTGAGCTGGCCTCGCTGATCTCCGCGGCGGCTGGCCAGACCGCCTGGAACAACTGGCTCAAATCCCTGAAGCCTCATGGTGAGGCGTTCATCGACGAGGACGGCGTCGCCCACCTGTCGGTGGCCACTGCCTTCCTTCGCTCCTGGGTCCAGCAGAATTACCTCGAGCTCATTCGCGGCGCCATGCTTGCGGCCGGCATCCAGATCACCGGCGTGAACATCCATGCTCGTGCCACTCTGAACCGGGCCGCGCCCGTGAGGACCGTCGAGCCCAATACGCGCATCTCACCCGTCAAGCCTGCGAATTTGCAAAGCAGCGCACCCACTCTCAACGCTGTTCCTCTCAGCACCGATGACAGCGAGGCGGAAGCCGGCACCGTCGTCGAATATCCGGACATCCAGCCGATCCAGGAGATGCTGGACACGCTGCCCGCGGAGGTGGCGGAGATCGGACAGGAACTCGCGCAGCGGGAATATGACCGCAATGGCGTCTATCCCGCCCGCTGGGTGCTCCTGAACCTGCTGAACACCGACCCGCGGCTCTCCGACAAGGGTCATGACCTGCTGTCGACCTTCGTGCACCGCCTGCCGACAGCCAAGGACGTCCTTGACCGCATTGCCGCGGACACCAAGCAGAACCCCACCGAGATCCGGGGACCGCTGCGCAGCCGCGACCTCGTGGCAGCGCGCCACCTCGCCATCAACATCATCCGTCGCCTCACCAAGCGCTCGCTGCCCTGCATCGCCAAGTTCATGGGCGGACGGGACCACACCACGGCGCTCTATTCCTGCAGCAAGATCGATACCCGGCGACAGGAAGATCCGGGGTTTCACGCCGAGGTGCTGCGCACCGAGTTCGAGATCGACAAGGCAGCCTGGGTGCGTGGCCGCCCGGTCATCCGCATCCACACCAGCGAGGAGATCCAGGCCAAGTCGGCTCCGGGCCCGGTAAGCAAGTTTGCGAAAAACGAAGATGAAGATGGAGCCGACCTGATCAAGCGGATGCTCGACGCCCGGCGGCAGCCGCTGCAGCTCTTTCTCTTCGAGGACGACTACGACGACGAGGATCCGGATGAGCTCCGGCATGGCTGAGCCGCGCTATTATCTGGATACTGGAGAGGTCTGGTTCAGTTCGGGCTCCGGCCCGGCGATCCACATCTGTTCCGGATCCCAGCGCCTTGCCCTGGCGGTCGACCCTGAGGGCGTGCTGTTCAAGCACGGCGCAGCCGAGCAGGTTTCCGGCTGGGCGGATACCCAGCGGGCCAAGCCCGGCCTTGCCGAGATGCTGCCGTTTGAGGTCATCATCTTCCCGGTCAACGAGCCGGTGCTCGAGGAGCTCAATCGCTGCCTTGCGACTTCGGGACGAGCTCGCGGTTTCAAGGACTTCCTGGGTAGCCTGTCGGCCGAGGATTTCGGGCCCCAGTATCCCGAGTAGAAACACCGGAAACACCGGAAACACCTGACAGGTGTTCCGCCCGCATACACGAAAGGGGAGGACTTGATGTCCTCCCCTTTTCGCTTCAGCCAGGTCCTTACAGGAACAGGGCTATGATGAGCAGCACGTACGCTATTACTTTGATAATCAATGCTATTTCCATAGGTTACCTCCTTTCACATCTATTTATGCGGGAGGCGATTTCGGCAGCGCCTAATTGCGTTGCCCCAGAGCAACAGGCATAGGCAAACAGCCCGCCCGCGAACGGGAAGGCTTTCGCGCTCAGGTTTCGCCGGTGCAGCAAAAGGGCGGCACCGCGGCCGCCCACTCGATCCTGACGTCAGAGGCTGTCAGAGGTCGTCAGGGCGACGGCAGGTCGTCTCCGGGCGAGAGGACGTTTTCCGCATCGAACCCCTCATAGGCGAAGGCACTGGCGATGAACTCGCAGTCCCTCTCCGTCACTCCCTGCGCCCGGCAGACGCCGTACCACTGCGAGTTCACC